>ENA-OPAW01001476-OPAW01001476.1-human-gut-metagenome-genome-assembly--contig:-NODE-1476-length-11461-cov-2.693407_pt1 | contig 11461 bp, 8 predicted proteins | sample MGYA00241060_ERZ501436 | MGnify/ENA primary metagenome ERZ501436 (study PRJEB25962, sample SAMEA2042619) | human gut metagenome | biome: human gut; feature: human-associated habitat; material: faeces... | reverse complement strand
ACAGGTTGCTTTTTTATCTACTGTGTACTCACTTGACCACTCATGACCTTTCGCTGCTATCTCTTCCGTTTTCTTTGCTCCACAGGTTTCACAGGTATATTCTTTTTCTCCTGCTCTTGTACACTCTGCTTCTTTCGTTACTTTTCCTTTGTCCCACTGATGGCCTGTTGCAGAGATTTCCTTTTCACTTCCTTCTTTGATTGCTCCACAAACTTTACAATGAATACTTTCTTTCCCTTTTTCCGTACAGGTTGCTTTTTTATCTACTGTGTACTCACTTGACCACTCATGACCTTTCGCTACAATCTCTTCCGTTTTTTTCTCTCCGCAAGTTTTACAGATGTATTCTTTCTCTCCTACCTCAGTGCAACTTGGTTCTCTACTTACTTGTCCCTCATTCCACTGATGCGTATGTTTGATTACTTGAACTTCACACTCTACTTTCAAATTATTTGATGTTGTAGCCATAATAATAACATTTCCTTCTTTTAAAGCTGTTATTTTTCCTTCGCTATCTACAGATGCAATACTATTATCTGATGACTCATATGATACTTTCTTATTACTTACATTATCTGGTTTTATTACTGGATTTAACTGTTCAGTTTTTCCAATTTCTAAAATTATATTTGTCTTATCTAAAGTAATTGATTCTGCTTTAACCTCATTTACTTCAACATCAAATGTTGTCTCACATCCTCTGTATATTACTTTAATTTTGTTTGTACCTAAACCATTAATATCAGATAATTTTACATAATCTGTAACATCTTTCTCCGTTCCATTTTTGTATACAGCTTTAACTTTCAATCCTTTTGATACCAATTTATCTCCATCTTGATAAACTGTTTTATCAGGCAAACTTTCTATTTTTAAACTCTCTGGTTTTTCATGTTGTACATCTATTGTTTGTTTTAAATCATACCAACCTTCAATATGTCTTGTAATAGTTATCTGATCAGCTTCTCCTACATTAACAATCTGATCAAAACGTCCTTTAGAATCTAATTTAATATCATCTCCATTTATACTCATATCTGCAATATTCAACGTAGCACCTTTTAAATTTAAATTTCCATTGGCATCTACAATTAAATCTTCATCAAAGCGTAATGGAATCATATTTACAATTCTGTTACTGCATGTTAATCCAGACATACTACAGCTTCCATACCACGCAAACATTCCTGGAGATAGCGTTGTTGTATATCCTGTTGTTGAACTATTGCAATATACTGTTCCAGATACAGAAATATTTCCAGCTAATAAACCACCTAGAACATAAATATTTCCATTAACTGTAAGATTGTTAGCTGATAATGCTATATTGGGTGCTATGTATAGATCTCCATTTATAATTTTATTTGATAAAGTTTTATTGGAAGAAATTACCGTCGTCCCTGAAATTTGTTTGATCGGATTATTGTCCTCTTTTACTTCAAAATTGCAAGATGTAAAATCTGTACTACCACCATATTCTGTGCTATTTATATGGTCCCAATTTCCCTGTTTATCACTTAAAACTATCCTCTCTATTTTCCATATTCCATTTGCATCATTTTCCCCTACTTCATAACTTCCTTCATATATATCTTTTTCTTTCTCTTTTAACCATATATTTTTTGTTCCATGTACTGGTGCTTTTAGATATACACAAACAGAATCTACTCCACTTATATCATCTGTTATTTCCGCTGTAAATGTCACTTTATCCCCAGCTATTACTTCTTTTTTATCAATTCTTATACTCTTTAACTCAGGCGCCCTCACATCTGCCTGTCCATATACTATATTGATTGGTATCATAATCAACGAAAATACCATAAAAATTGTCAAAATAACACTTATACATTTCTTCATACTCTAGAATCCTCCTTATTCATACTTCCCCATTTATAATTCTGCATTATATAATTCATTTATTTTCATATTTTTTATGAATTATATACAATTCTCATATCTATAATTATAGGTATTTTACTATTTAAAAGCAATCGAATCTTCTTCGTTTTTCATATTTATATACAAAAAAGAAGAACTCTCTAACCCAAGTTCTTCTTTAAAAAATTCGTATATTTATTATTCCATCAAAAAATCATAAATTTCATCTCTATCTTTTTCTGGATGTTCCTTTAATACATTATAAATTTTCTCAACGATATCTTTATCTTCTAATAAATCCTCAGCTATCTTATCTGCTGATTCTCCTTTTTCTCTTTTTTTCTGTACTAATGTTATCAGTTTCAAAAGTTCTCCTTTTTGAATTCCATCTTTTCTTCCATGATACTCGGCACTGCGCAATTGGCTTACTTTATCACTGATTGCCATCTATTCTCTTAAATAAAGATATCTTTCACTTTCATCCCTGCTCATCTTAATCATCTCATCCCTCGCCTTTTCCATTTAATGATTTCCTTTTGTTGTTTCTATTTTACTTAATTCTATCACATGGAATTGAAATTTACTACTATAGGGTTGTCCTTTTTTTAAGCTTCTGTTTATTAATTCCTATATCAAAAACCAATACCATATAACATACCATCTCTGTCTTGAGAATCTTAAATTGCAGTCGGGAATGTCTTCCGGTATTCATGAAAACATAAATAGAGATAGGTGTATGAAATGATAGAAGTCCATAGGATTTTTTGCAAAATCTCAACCAACACGGGGCACTGTTTGAGCGAAGCGAGTTGTGCCAGGAGTGTTGGCGAATCAGCGTTTTGCAAAAAATCCGTCAATGGAATTCGTTTTTCGTACACCTATCTCTATTTATGTTTTTATGAATATTCGATACATTACCGTCGTACAAATTAATACACTCTGATTACTGTAGAAATCTCACGAGTATGTTCCATTCCCTTAATCTCAACCAAAGCATCTGCAAAGTTCTGCTCCAGTACAAGATCCGTGATAACAACTAATTCTGCCATATCATTAACCTTGTTCTTCTGAATCACCTGTGCGATACTTACTTGATTCTTTCCTAATGTATCTGCGATTCGAGCAAGAACTCCTGGTTTGTCATCAACTAACAATCTCATGAAATATTTGCTTTCAATCTCTGTGATCTTCTTGATTGGAAGGTCTTTGTAGCATGTACAATGGATTCTTCCTGTGCAATAGAACTGAATATTACGTGCGACATCAATGATATCTCCCATAACTGCACTTGCTGTTGGGAATTCTCCTGCTCCTCTTCCATAGAACATTGCATCGTCAACTGCATCTCCATGTACAAAAACTGCGTTAAATGAATCATTGACAGTTGCCAATGGATGATCACTTGGAATCAACATTGGATGAACACGTACTTCAATTCCAGATTCTGTGTTCTTTGCTACCCCTAACAATTTGATCGTACATCCCATTGCTTCTGCATATTTGATATCTTTTGCTGTAATATTTGTGATTCCTTCTGTGTATACATCATCAAATGTGACTCTAGAGTTAAACGCAATGGATGCCATGATCGCCATCTTACGTCCTGCATCATATCCTTCGATATCAGCTGTTGGATCTGCTTCTGCATATCCTAATTCTGTTGCGAGTGCCAAAGCTTCATCAAATTCCATTCCTTCGTGTGTCATCTTTGTCAGAATGAAGTTTGTTGTTCCATTGACAATACCCATTGCTTCTGAAATATAGTTTCCTGCCAGACACTGTTTTAATGGACGGATAATTGGAATTCCACCTGCAACAGATGCTTCAAATAATAAGTCACATCCATTATGGGAAGCGATATCTAATAATTCACCACCATGCACTGCCATTAAGTCTTTGTTCGCTGTGACAACATTCTTACCTGCCTGAAGAGCTTCTGTAATATAAGTACGGGCTGGTTCGATTCCCCCCATAACTTCCACTACGATCTGAATCTCATCATCTGTGATAATATCTTCCCACTGGTCAGTTAATACAGAAGGGTCAATTCCTTCTCTCTTCTTGTTCTTGTCTCTAACTAGAACTTTGCTGACAGTCAGACCTGCACCAACTTTGTGAGGTAATTCTTCTCTCTGGCGTTCGATCAGTTTGTATACTCCTGTTCCGACAGTTCCAGAACCAAGGAGGGCTACTTTGATGTTCTTTAACTCTTCCATGATACACTTCCTTTTCTGTTTTTGTTTATCTTTGCTTTTATCGAAATGTGATTTTTTGATCTAATAAATTCGTATAAGTAGTTTTTAGTATATCATATTTTTTGTTCAAATACAGTACCGTGTCCCTCAATATTATTTGTCAGTTTATAAGGTGGTTAATCTATTATTGTTTAATATTTGGAATAATCATATTTGGTGCATTTGGACCTGGATACGAACCTGTTGATCCAATGTATGCAGATTTTTAAGGAGGACCTATGAAGAATTTATTTAAAAGTATTATATTTAAAACATAAACAATTAAGCAATCATTTAATCTTACAAAAAGGAGATTTCTATGGATAAAACGGAGAAATATAACATTGCTTCTATGGATATTCATGGTCATGGATGTGATGTTACAGAATTAAAACATGTTCTTCCACCAGAAGAATTTGCCATTGAAACTGCCAGTTTATTTGGTCTGTTAAGTGACAGTACCAGACTTCGTATTTTGTATCTTTTATACCACCGTGAAGTCTGTGTTAGAAATATCGCAGAAGCGATTGAGATGAGCCCACCAGCAGTGTCTCATCATCTTCGCTCTTTGAAGCAATTAGGTGTGATCACAAGCAGACGAATTGGGAAAGAAGTTCATTATACGATCGCAGACACTGCTGACGGAGAGCTTGTATCTGATCTGTTAAAGACTGTATTTGAAAGGAGGGGTATTTATGAAGAAGACTTATGAGTTTGAGAATCTTGGCTGTGCTCATTGTGCAGGTAAAATGGAAGAAAAAATCGGGAAACTTCCTGATGTTGAAAGTGTAAATCTTTCATTTCCTATGAAAAAAATGTATGTTGAAACTTCTCGTGAAGATCTGCTTTCTGAGATTCAAAAGATTTGTACGGATATTGAACCGGATGTTATTGTGACGGAAGTTACGAAAAAATCATCTAAACGGAGAAAACATGTGGAAGAAGATTCTCATGAAAGTCATGAACATCATCACCATCACGATGACCACTGTGACTGTGGATGTGATCACAACCATAATGAACATGAGCACCTCGAACATCATCACCATCATGATGACCACTGCGATTGTGGCTGCTGTGATGATGACGATGACGATGATGAATCAATTGCAGCTGCTGCAAATCGTGAAGGAAATGGTCAGGCAACCGTATTTATTGTCGAGAAATTAGGCTGTGCTCATTGTGCAGGTAAAATGGAAGAACAGATTTCTCATCTTCCCGGTGTTGAAGCCGTCAATCTGACATTTGCAACAAAACAGTTACGTGTATGGTCTGATGATGCCAAAACATTATTGCCTCAGATTCAAGATATTTGTACTTCCATCGAACCAGATGTCAAAGTCGTTGTCCGTGAAAATACTGTCCGTGCACAAAAAGAAGCGAAAAAAGCCAAAGAGAATTCTGAAGATAACAGAGAATTCTGGGAACTTGGTGCTGGTATCGTTTTATTTATTGCCGGAAAAGCATTGGAATCTTCCAAGCCTGTATACAGTATGGTATGTTTTATCCTTGCATATTTAATCTTAGGAATTAAGATCGTCTGGACCGCTCTTAAAAACATCTCTAAAGGTCAGGTTTTTGATGAAAACTTCTTAATGAGTATCGCAACGATCGGTGCTTTCGGCGTCGGAGAATTTGCGGAAGCGGTCGGTGTTATGATGTTTTATCGTATTGGTGAATTATTTGAAGAAAAAGCTGTGGAACGAAGCCGTTCCCAGATCATGGATGTCATTGATATGCGACCTGAAGTTGTCAACCTTGTTGATGATCATGGAAATGTCACTGTAATTGATGCCGAAGAAGCTGAAATCGGAGATATCTTATTAGTACGTCCTGGTGACCGTATTCCATTAGATGGTATCATCACAGATGGGGAAACGATGATCGATACTTCTCCTGTTACCGGAGAACCAGTTCCTGTTTCCGCCTCTGCCGGAACAGATGTAACTTCTGGATGTTTAAATACTTCTGGTGTTATCAAAATCAAGGTAGAAAAAGTACTGGAAGAATCTATGGTCACAAGAATTATGGATTCCGTAGAAAATGCAGCCGCAAGCAAGCCAAAGATGGATCGTTTTATCACACGTTTTTCTCGTGTATATACTCCATTTGTCGTACTTCTTGCCCTTGCAACTGCGATCATTCCTTCTTTAGTGACAGGAAACTGGACACACTGGATATACACAGCTTTAACTTTCCTTGTAATCAGCTGTCCTTGTGCCCTTGTATTAAGTGTACCTCTTGCATTCTTCTCTGGAATCGGGGCTGGATCTAAGATCGGTATCTTATTTAAAGGCGGGGCTGCACTTGAAACATTAAAAGATATTACTTCTGTTGTCATGGATAAGACTGGAACGATCACAAAAGGAAACTTCAAAGTTCAGGATGTGATTCCTCTCGGAAATGCAACCAGACATGAAATATTATCACTTGCTGCTTCCTGCGAAGAATCTTCTACTCATCCAATCGGAAAGAGTATCATGGAAGCTGCCAAAGATGAAAATGTAACTTATAAAACACCTGAAAACGCAAAAGAAATCGCTGGACATGGTTCTGTTATCACAATTGATAACTCAGAAATCTTAGCTGGCAATAAAAAATTGATGGCTCAGTATCATGTAACTGGAGACTATCCAGAAACAACTTCTTATGGAACTGAAGTTTTTCTTGCAAAAGATGGTGTGTTAATTGGTGCGATCGTTATTGCAGATACATTAAAAGACGATGCGAAATCCGCCATTGCTTCCTTAAAAGCACAGAATCTTCACACGGTTATGTTAACTGGAGATTCCGAAACAACTGCAAATGCGATTGCAAAAGAAACTGGAATTGACGAAGTTTACTCAAGACTTCTTCCTGATGAAAAACTTGCCAAACTTCAGGAACAGAGAAGCAAACATGGAGCTGTTATGTTTGTTGGTGACGGTATCAACGATGCCCCTGTATTAGCTGGTGCTGATTGCGGTGCTGCCATGGGAAGCGGTGCTGATGCTGCAATCGAAGCAGCAGATGTTGTATTCATGACCTCAAACGTTGAAGCAATTCCACAGGCAATCTCTATCGGCAAAAAAGCTTGCAAGATCGCTTGGCAGAATGTTGTATTTGCATTGGCGATCAAGGCATTAGTAATGATCCTTGGACTGCTTGGATTCGCAAATATGTGGATGGCTGTGTTCGCAGATAGCGGAGTTGCAATGCTATGCGTAATAAACTCTATACGTGCAATGAAATTGTGATTGTAGTTTGAAGACGGAAATTATTGGTGGAATATTATAAAAAGAGATCATGTGTCTGCAACCCACTCGCGTTCGGACTCCCACGTAGCTGTACTAAGCTCCTGAATGGTCTAACGACCATCCACTCGCTAAGTGCAGACGTGTCCGTACGGTTGCTGACACATGATCTCTTTTTATAATATTCAAATAATTTACGTGATTCAAACCACTACACAGTGTGTATGTTATACGGTACTGGCTAATAATTTTTGTATTTATTAACAGATGACAGATGGTAAAAGGGCTTAAACAACACCGATTTATCGAGGTGTTTGGAAAATATTCAAATTGCTTATCTTCAGTTTGTTGATAATATTATTGGAGTTGAATCTTCTGCCATTTTGTATTGATATATTATAACAAGTACGATTATAATAAAATAGTTGTGTTTTTTTAAACCATTTTATACAATAATAAATAGAAAAATCAAAATGAAAGGAATAAAATGAATCCATGGAAGAATTCTTACAAGTAGGAGCAATCGCCAACACACACGGCATCGCTGGGGAAGTCAAAGTATTTCCGATGACAGATGATATCAAACGATTTAAGAAATTAAAAGAAGTATATTTAGATACAGGAAAAGAAAGAAAACTATTACACGTAGTGTCATGCAAATTCGTAAAGAACCAGCCGGTTTTGAGATTTAAAGAATTTTCAAATATCAACGAAGTAGAGATGTATAAAAGAAAAGGCCTGTTTGTTACAAGAGATCAGGCAGTACCTCTTGAAAAAGACGAATACTTTATCGCAGATCTGATCGGTCTTTCTGTGATCAGAGAGGATAATGGAGAAGTTCTTGGGGAATTAACTGATGTTTTACAGACGGGTGCAAATGATGTCTATGAAGTGAAGATGGAAGATGGAAAAGAAGTTTTACTTCCAGCGATCAGAGAATGCATTAAGAATGTGGATCTTCAAAAAGGTGAGATCACAGTCCATGTCATGAAAGGATTATTAGATGAATAGATTTCATATATTAACATTATTTCCAGAGATGGTGATGGACGGGTTGAATACAAGTATCATCGGAAGAGCGATTGAAGCAGGACTTCTTGAGATCAATGCGGTCAATATTCGTGACTATTCTACCAATAAACATATGAAAGTGGATGATTACCCATATGGAGGCGGAGCCGGACTTGTGATGCAGCCAGAGCCGGTTTACCGTGCGTATAAAGACCTTGAAAAAGATATGAAGAAGAAACCAAGAGTTGTCTATCTGACGCCGCAAGGGACAACATTTCATCAGGAGATGGCAAAGGAACTTGCAAAAGAAGAAGAATTAGTTTTTTTATGTGGGCATTATGAAGGAATCGATGAGAGGGTTTTGGAAGAAATAGTTACAGATTATGTATCAATCGGAGATTATGTATTGACTGGTGGGGAATTGCCTGCAATGGTGATGATCGATTCAATTTCAAGATTGGTTCCAGGTGTTTTACATAATGATGATTCCGCTGGGGATGAATCTTTCGAAAATGGGTTGCTTGAATATCCACAGTATACAAGACCACCAGTGTTTTTAGATAAAGAGGTGCCGGAAGTTCTTTTATCCGGACATCACGAGAATATCCGCAAATGGAGGCATGAACAGTCAGTCAAACGTACCAAAGAGAGAAGACCGGATCTATGGGAGGCATATGAGAAGGAGATGAAAGAAAAAGATGGGGGAAAATAGGATTAAGCTTGTCGCAGCGGATATGGATGGAACACTGTTGAATCGAGAGCGTAAGATTACAAAGTATACACAGAATGTGATCAAAAAAGCAATGGCACAAGGTGTTTATTTCGTTCCGGCTACAGGAAGAGCTGCGAATGCATTACCGCCAGAGTTAAAAGAGATGGAAGGAATTCGCTATGGGATTTTCAGTAATGGTGCAACCATTTATGACTTAAAAGAAGAAAAAGTGATTTATAAAAATCATTTTGAAATGGATCGAGTTTTAGAGTTGATGGATTTTCTTAAGCAATTTGATCTAATGGAAAGTATTAGTTTAAATGGGCAATCCTATGCTAACAAAAAAGAAATGGAAAATATTGATTATTATGAACTTGATTCAAATACAAAAGCAATTGTGCAGGGGTCGAGAGTTCTTGTTGATGATTTAGAGATGTTTGTAAAAGAACAGTCAACAACTGTTGAGAAGACAACTTTATTATTTAAGACGATGGAAGAAAGACGAAGAGCAGCGGATGCATTGAGTAAGATTGAAGACATTCAGTTTTCAAGTTCTCTTCCAAAGAATCTTGAGATTTCTAAGAAAGGCTGTAATAAAGGAGATGGTCTGTTCCATCTTGCAAAGATCTTGAATATTCAAAAAGAAGAGATTATGAGTTGTGGGGATGCAGACAATGACAGAGAACTTTTAGAAAGTGCAGGACTTGCGGTTGTTATGGAAAATGGCCTTGATTCTATGAAAGCGATCGCAGACTATATTACGGTTTCCAATCAGGAAAATGGAGTCGCAAAGGCAATGGAGAAATTTGTATTAAGGTAAAGAATCTTAAAAAATACAAAAAAACACTTGCTTCACATAAAAAAATATGATAATATGTTCAAGTTGTTATAAATATGGATGGTCCTCTGTTACATTTGGTATTAAGAACATCTAAAAACGTTCAAGGAGGAACAACAATGAGCGCACAGGATATTATTAAAAGCATCGAAGATGCACAGTTAAGAGAAGTTGCTGAATTCAAAACAGGAGACACTGTAAGAGTTCACGCGAAAGTAAAAGAAGGAAACCGTGAAAGAATTCAGGTTTTCGAAGGAACAGTCATCAAAAGACAGAATGGTGGAGCACGCGAAACATTTACTGTAAGAAAACAGGCAAGTGGTGTTGGTGTTGAAAAAACATGGCCAGTACATTCTCCAATCATCGAAAAGATTGAAGTAGTAAGACGTGGTAAAGTAAGACGTGCTAAATTATACTACTTACGTGATCGTGTTGGTAAAGCAGCAAAAGTAAAAGAAAGAGTATAATCAGACAAAGATTGTCAAAAGAGAGGGATAGGCTGTATAGCTTATCCCTGTTTTAGTATACAGGAATTTTACGAATCTTTCTATACGAAGAGGAAAGGAGTTCTTCTATGAGGAAAGGATACACAGTAACCTATCAGATGCGCAAGAAACAGCGTCAGCAAAGGGAAATCGTGATTCAGTATGTCTTAAAATTTGTCGGAGTTGTGTTACTGGCATTTTTGTTAGTAAGATTTGTGTGTTTCAGTTTTACGATTCAAGGTGATTCTATGTCACCAACGATTGAAAGAGGTGAAAAACATCTGGTGAATCGCCTGATCTATCAGATCAAGGGACCAAGTAGGTATGATGTGGTCATATTTAAATCAGATGACAAGAATGGAAATTACTATGTAAAACGAGTGATAGGTCTTCCGGGAGAAAAGGTTCAGATCAAAAACGGCAGAATCTATGTAAACGGAAAGAAAACAAAAGCATTTTCAAGTCAGAAGATTTTATCTGCAGGATTAGCAGCAGATGAGATTACATTAAAGAGTAAGCAGTACTTTGTTGTGGGAGATAACTATAATAATAGTGAAGATTCCAGAAGTGCGAGTGTTGGAAATATCAAAAGAACAAATATCATTGGAAAGGTCGGTATCAAATACTGGCCGTGGTAAACAGAGGGAAGGAGAAATAAAGAATGGATTTTCAGTGGTACCCGGGTCATATGACCAAAGCAAAACGTATGATGCAGGAAAACATGAAACTGATCGATATTATGATCGAACTTGTGGATGCAAGAATTCCGCTAAGCAGCAGAAATCCGGATATTGACCAGTTGGCAGCGAACAAGTCACGATTGATCTTGTTAAATAAGACAGATATGGCAGATGAACGTGTGACTGCACAGTGGGAAGAATATTTTAAAGAAAAAGGATTCTATGTAGCAAGAACAAATGCAAGATCAGGAAAAGGTGTCAAAGGTACACAGGCGATCGTGATGGATGCCTGCAAGGAAAAACTTGAGAGAGATAGAAAACGTGGGATTAAAAACCGTCCGATCAGAGCAATGATCGCAGGAATCCCAAACGTTGGAAAATCAACAT
>ENA-OPAW01001475-OPAW01001475.1-human-gut-metagenome-genome-assembly--contig:-NODE-1475-length-11463-cov-3.730715_pt1 | contig 11463 bp, 10 predicted proteins | sample MGYA00241060_ERZ501436 | MGnify/ENA primary metagenome ERZ501436 (study PRJEB25962, sample SAMEA2042619) | human gut metagenome | biome: human gut; feature: human-associated habitat; material: faeces... | reverse complement strand
CCCGACGAACAGACGCTGAAGGAGGTTACGGTTACAGACCTGCCGGAAAAACCGCTGTGCCTCCTGCGGACTTGCCACCACGGAGATCCGGTCCCCGGCCTTCAGCTGGAACTCACCGGAGGGGATAATGACGTCCCGCTCGCCCCGCTCCACCGCGCAGATCAGCACGTTGGCCCGGAACTTTCCGATGTCCTTCAGCGCCATGCCGTCCAGCGGGGAACCCGCCGTCACGCCGGTTTTGAGAATTTCCACATGCCCTCTGGCAAAGGTGTCGATCTTGATGGCCGAGGGGAACCGCAGTACCCGGGCCATTTCCGTGGCGCAGGCTTCCTCGGGGTTGATGGCCATACTGAGCCCCAGATCGTCCTTGATGAGGTTCAGCTCCTCCACGTACATGGGGTTGCGCACCCGGGCGATGGTGTGCCGCGCGCCCAGCTTCTTGCCGATGAGGCAGCACAGCAGGTTCAGCTCGTCCGCGCCGGTACAGGCAATGACGAGGTCTGCCTGATCCGCTCCTGCCTCCAGCTGAACCTCCCGGGAAGCGCCGTCGCCCTCCACGACCATCACGTCCAGCTCGTTGTTGGACTGATCCAGCCTGACCCCGGAGCGATCCACCAGCGTCACTTCATGCTTTTCCTTCGACAGCTGCTCAGCAAGGACACTGCCGATTTTTCCGTCGCCGATAATCATGATTTTCATAAATATCACCCACGTCTTTATCCATTTTGCCTTACTATATCACAAATCCCGATTGAATGCAACCGCGCGGGAAAATCTGTGCAGAATCTGAAGGGGGGGTCAATAAAATCTGTCATTTTCTGTATTTCCTTCCGGAAATTCACGCTAATACTCCAAAAAATATTGGCAAAGCTATGGTTGCGGAACAAAACCGCGAGAAAGCAAAAAGGAGAGAAAATGGTATGAAGAGCAACAATCAGATCAACATTCCCCAGGCTCGGGAAGCGATGGACAAGTTTAAGATGCAGGCTGCCAGCGAGGTTGGCGTGAACCTGACCAACGGTTACAACGGTCACCTGACCTCCCGCGAAGCCGGCTCCGTCGGCGGCCAGATGGTCAAGAAGATGTGGCCCGTACGAAGTGCGAGTTATCCCCGTCCGGCTCGTACCGCAATTGGGCATGAAGTCAATGTGCGGTACATAGCTTCGGTGACGATTTAGGAGGAATATGTGAACGGCACGCCGGAGCATCGGTTGAGGGACTAAGGCAAATAAATATGGCACAGCCCACCAGTCTGCAAGGATTGGTGGGCTGTATCTTTTTAATATTATCGTACACACAGGATTTCATCCATGCTTATTGGATACTCAAATTCCAGAGGATTCTAAGTATACGACATTTTCCATTAGCTTTAGCCATGGAGTTATTATGATTTCTTCTGTCTGCGAAATGAATGGAAGAATGTCCATCATGTCCTTCGGCTTTCTTTCGCTTAGTTCCTGCATTGTTTCCAAATCTGTAATAGCTGCATCCGCCCTCTTCAAATGTTCCAGGTAATCCAGCGGATAGTCTTTTATGATTCGGGCCGCCCTTGGAAGATCAACACACAGGCAGGCCATAAACCGAAAGAGCTTCCGCGTGTCCGCGCATATTTGAGCGATATTTTCTTTGGAAACATCCGAGTTGGTCACTACAGTTAAGCACAGCTTTTGGGTCTGCTGACAAATCTGATAATGTTCATTGAGAGATTCCCATTCTTCACGGCTTGCATTCATTTCATTATTGCGCACATTTGCCAGTATATAAAATACAATCCCCGTAATGCACCCTGCACAGATGCTTGTCAGCAAGGCAGATACTGCAGGTAACGAGCAGAACAGGCAAATCGATAAAACTCCAAACACAATCGTAATAATAGAAATATAAAGGATCATGCGATAATGGGGATACCTTTTGCATTGTACACACATATTCTTGATTTTGTCAGTTAGAAGATGCCGTTCTTTTTTTGCCAAAACTTTTTCCTCCTGCATTCTAATGAATCCACGCGAGGTGCTTTCTTCGTCACTTTACGATTTCAGCTTATACGTCCGGTTCCGATTTCCGCCCTCCGCCACGACCACGCCTTCCGAAATCAGCTCAGACAGCAGCTTCTTCACGCGCGTGCTTTTTACATCGAGAAGCTCCGCAATATCCGCACTTTTTGCCGAGGCATGGTCCGTTAGGTACAGAATAATTTCATTTTTCTGCTTGACAGTTTTTATCGTCTCTTTTTTATCGCCTCTTTTTATCGCCTCTTTTTTATCGTCTCTTTTTTGCAGTGATAAACAAAGCACCGTTCGATCCGGCTCCGCGGATTCCGCAATGACGGGTTCTTCCCACCCCTGCTCTCGCCAAACCCGGAAAATATTGGGGATGCCGCTTCCGGCCCGTTCACCAATATCGATCAGGTTAAACATTTTCAGCATGGTTCCGTTTCTGGGATCAGACACGCCGCCGCTTTTCGCCGCGTCAATTTCAATACGGAAGCTGCCCGGATTGGACATGGTAATTTGATTCTTTCGCTTGATAATCACAAGTCCCTGCCGTCCATAATAATCCGCATTGACCAGGCAATTCGCCAGTGCCTCCCGGAGTGCCTGATGAACAGCCGTATCGTCCACCCGAACGCCGCCCTCCATTTTGAACGGCACCTTGATGTCTTGCGTCAGTTTGTTATACACCCGGAAATAGAAATCGTACACATTGCCGCTCCAATCTCCGGAAGAGGAAATAATTCGGTCTGTCCACCGAGTATCGGAATCGTATTGTTCCTGATAATCCAGGAAATACGTATTAAACTCCCGCACAATATCGTACTCGTTTCCGAACATCAGAAGCCCCGCAGAGGTGGGATGCTTTTTACCGTCAGCGCCAATCCCAACCGCACCCAATTTCATCAGGAAATCCTCATCCTCCAAGGCTTCCCAGACGTGGCCAGGGCGGGACAGGCGCATTCTTTGCCGGTAGCTGCGGATGCTTTCACTGTTGAAAACGGTCATATCCATTTCGTTCAGCACCAGCATATCCTGAGTCTTCACGGAAGCATCCCGCACCATAGCCTGGTATTCTTCCTTGGTGCAGCGGTAATCTCCCTCGCCGTTCCGGCGATAGGTGCATAACGGATTTCCGTCTACATAGACAGGTCGGTATGAACGCTCAGCACGAGGGACGTTAATGACTACGATATGGTTACCATCCACATCTTGAACAAAAACATCTTTGGAAGAAAGCACATTTACGCTGGTCTTGTTTGGGTTGTTGGCAATGTTCCAGAATTCTTTTATGAGCTTGTCCGGGTCAGGCAAGTCGATTGCATGAAAGGATTTATCCGGCATTTCTTCCACGCCCAGCAAAATGATTCCACCGTAGGTATTTGCAAAGGCAGAATATGTCTCCCAAATGCTCCTGGGTAGACCTCCCAGTGCTTTCTTCGCCTCAATACGGTTGTTCTCCCGGTACTGCTCTAATTTGGAAAAGTCAATCATAGTTCTCCCCCTTTGGTCTTCCACAGGAATCTGCGCTCTGTCCAAAATCGTTTTTCTAATCAGCTACATCATATCATATAGCAGCATTCGTATGCAATGGATTTTTCAAACATAGCAAATTCGGTCGGCGTCGAAACGAATTTTATTTATGGCCGACAGAGAAGCATTTTTCAAATGCGCAGCCAGAACAAAGTTCTGATCTTGGGGATTGGGGATTTTGCCCCAACAAGCAAATTGCGTCCGGGTAGCACCCGGACACTGCTTGCCAATATAGAATTGATCCATGGAGGTCTGTCAAAAATAAGTTTCCCTTTTGCTAGTTGATAATTTCAAATCCAGCATCTAGGACGGAAGTTGTCAACCTGATAGCCCGGTTTTCATAGGTGCAACGGATTTTCCATTTAGGTCATCTTCAATTGCGGTAAATCTCTCCCTTCCGATTTAGAGAGGCTTATAGCTCGTTCGCACGCTACACGGCTAAACTACCTTGAATAGCAAAATTGCATAACTGCGCCCTGAGAAATCATGCAATTGCTTTGGCCGGACTAAGTAGTCCGGCCGCCGGGGTTGAATACCGCGTTGTTGGACATTCAAAATATATCATAAATACGCTGGGCTTGGATTTTGTATAAGCAACCAACAGGTATAGCAAACAACAACGGTCCCAGGTTTACACACCAATGACCGTTGTTACTATAAAACACATCAAGTTATCTACGTTCGTTGATCGGACAATAATTCTCTTACAAATAGATAGTACTCGTTCATTTCCGTATCTTTTGGATTAATAAAATGGGCGTAATTAATTTTTCCTAGTAAATGATTCAAATAGTGTTGCCGCATCTCTCCAGTTTTTAGCAAATGAGAATCTAGCCCGTACTTCCGTATATAGTACACTTCCTGTCGAATTTTCTTTCGATCAGTTTTTGCTATTTGCATATGTGAATTGACAACAATACCCGTTACTTCCTGACGTGCGTTTCGACGTGCTATGCGGGTCTTTTCAGAATTGGCCAAGAAACCTTCTTCAAAAAGCCAATCACTTATTGTTTTGATAAGAGCATGCGGATCAAATGAACCCGAAAAGGTTAGATCATCGGCATAACGAGTATATCGTATATTGTTTTCTTTTGTATATAAAGCAACACGTTCATCGAAGTTTCTTAGCCTAAGGTTGGAAAGATAAGGACTCGTAGGAGCTCCTTGAGGAAGTGAATATTCGAAGCAGCATAGATGAGCTAGAAAGGATGACACGTCTTTCGTATAGCCAACATCGCAAAAAATACCAAATATGCTTTGTATTTTTATGGAAGGGAAAAAATCTTTTATATCCATAGATACGACAACAGACTGTCCTCTATGAAAACGCGCATTCTCCTTTACGCCTTTATTTTTTACAAATGCCTTTGCATAAGGACTAACAGGCATTTTTTCAAGAATATTTGTTAATATCCAATGTTGAGCACTCTTCAAATCCGGTAATGGCTCATCAATCATGCGTTCTCTTCCGTTCGATTTTGGGATACTAAAATGTCTATAAAAATGTTCTGGTGAATATGCCATACGGCAAACATATTCATGTTCAAGTCCGACCAGCATCGAAAAGTGAGCAGGAGATGCAATAATAGGGAGTCCGCACTTATGAAGTTTTCTACAATACGCTATATATTTTTTCGTGTATTCTTCCGATTTATTTTGCGCATTACATTCAGCTACAATAGCCTTTCTGAGAGCTCTCCATTCCATTTCAGTGTCCTTTCTGCTGCGTTTTAACTGTTTATAGACTGCATCACTAAAAAATTCCTCATAGCAGGGCGGAAAGTATCTAAAATACTTTTCGTCCTGCTATGATGAGCGTTTTGATGTAACAACATCAAAACGCGATTTGCATAGATTAGGGCGCTTTACTTCCAGCAAAGCGTCATAATCTATGCAGGGCTTGAAAGCATGTTCAAAAAGGATTGGCGACTCGCCAATCTTGTATTTTTACAAATACGTTCTGATGCAGTCTATAAACAGTTAAACTTTTTTCTTGGGCAAAATAATTTTAGAACTTGCTATAGGATCACGGTGATAACATACCTGTGGAAATATCCACTGAGATGATCCCAGCATTTTATTCGCTTTATAGTATTTACTAAGAATCTCCTTTCCGGATTCTGTTATCCTAATGCCATCCAAAGATGTCTCTATGTTTCCTTCCTTCACCTGTTCCTGTATAAGGTTAAAAATTTGAGATGGTGAAAATCCTCTCTGGCGCAATGGTGCCAAACTTCCTCCAGTAGACACAACCTTAAGCAAAATTAAAGTACTACTTAACATATCGTTCACCTCGGAAATGGTGGAGATTGATTTTTCTTGTTTTTCATCCAAAAAATAGGAAATGTATTATTGGGCGTCCGAATCATTTTTACAAGTCCTTCGGAATGAGCATAACCGAATGTATATTCGCTGCGCACTTTTATGGCTGCTTCTAGGGACTCCATAAGCGGTCGAAAAGAAGCATCCTTACCATCAGTCCTATCTGATATTGCTTTTCTCATTACTACACTAGAAAAAACTTGCACGCCATCCTGCCTAAGGAAATCCATCCCTTGTTGCATCGACACTAAGGCTATTATAAACATGTCACATTTGGAGATTCCATTCTCCAAGAAAAAACTTATGGCAGATGAAGCTGTTTCTCCACTTCCAACAAAGTCATCAACTAAACAGAATAATGAATCCTCTGAAAAATCGTGCGGGTTAAACTGCGCAGGACATTCTAACAGAGTTATATTTTGTGCAGAATATTTCTTTTGGAGATGTACAATATTGCCTTTAATAAAATAGAAGAGAACAACCGAGCTTTTTGCCTTTCCAAAATCCTCAGGAGGGAGCAGAGGGATAAAAACTATCGTTTTTCGAGTATCAGTTCCAATCTTCTTAATGAGCAAATCAAACGAGCGGACGAAGTACCTGATGTATTCGGTCTCTTGTACCCACAGGAACTCCTCGGACAAAGTAAACAACATCTCCTGCTGTTCTTCAGATAGGTTTCGCATTAAATTACAGAATCTATCAAAGTAGCACTCGTCCAAATCTCCATTCTGCGGCCATCCTTTTGACGAAAATAACTTTTGTATCCTACAGAGGGTCGCTATGGAGATATCTTTTTTTGCAGGAGCAGATCTATTTCTCATAACCCATTCTCCAAAGCTCTTCAGTGTAGTTATTATACGTGATGGACTTTCTATTTTCAAGGGTAATTTAATTGTGTATTTTTTAATCGTAAATTCCGGAACTGGCTTACACTATCACTGGCTTGTTCATCCTCTGAGCACTTTGCCTGAATCGGACAAACCGGTCCCTAAGTGAAATTCACTGGATGGAAACCCACACGGAGTATATAGTTGGAAGCACTCAAAACGGCATAAGACTCCGCGTCATTAATAATCCTGTCTGGCTTAAATTTCAAATGAGCATCGTTTTATTTCATTTTGTAATAGGCTGAGGATGGTTGAGTTCACTCGTTTGAATGAATTGCTCACAAGAAAAATCATTATAGCTGAAGGTAATAAACGTAACAGAATCTATCGTTTGAAAATATAACAGTTCACATAGCGATATCCCAAAAGAATCCACGCAGTTCAAAATTTTCTTTTAGAGGGCATATCGGTCTGGAGAATGCTAATTGGGAAATTGCCAAAGTCTCCGAGGGGGGGCGATAAAGGAACCCCATTTTCATATGCAAACAAGCACAAGAGAATATTTTTTCAGAAGCGTGACGGTCAGATGTGCATATTTCTTATATTCTGCTTCTTCTTACCTCCAAACCACCTCTCCGCACCAAACTTCGTCCCCCTCCACCCCATACCGCCACATTCCACTCCATACATATTCCCCCGCCCCCAAGGGTGTCGTGAAATACGACACCCTTCCACTTTTCCCCAAGAAAAATTATCCATTTCCAACTATTTCCCGTATCTCTCTTGACAAATCACCTCTCTTTCTATATAATATATGAACATACGTTCTATTTCTATTAGGACAGCTGCCGGGAGCTCGCCTCAAAAGGCGACGTTTGCCTCCCCAGAATCGGTCTGCACCCGGCAAAAATTCAAAGGGTGTCGTGAAATGCGACTCCCTTTGCCACAAGGAGGGATTTCCAATTGCCGGTGATTCGGGCAACCAAGGATAAGGATTTTACCGTCATGAGCATCCACCATCTCCGGGATACCCGGCTTTCTCTCAAGGCCATTGGGCTATTTTCCATTGTTCTCAGTCTCCCGCCGGAGTGGAAGTTCTCCGTTGCCGGACTGGCTGCCATTACAAAGGATGGAATCACCTCCGTTCGAGGGGCGCTGAATGAACTGGAACAGAACGGCTATCTGACCCGGAAGCGGCTTCGTTCTCAAGAAGGGCGGTTGGAGGACAGCGAGTATACCTTCTTTGAGCTGCCGGAAGCGGGTTCACCGAATCCGGAAAAACCGGAGCAGGAAAAGCCTGATCTGGAGGCGCCTGCGTTGGAAAATCCTATATTGGGTTTGCTCAGGGAATATAATATAGAAAGAAGTAATATAGATTAAAAGAAATAAAGATTGAATAAAATACGAAAGAATAAAGGGGAGCTTCCGAGCAAACCGGCTCCCTCCAGACACACTGTGACCGATACATCACACCCCCTATTTTCCTGTACATGACAACTGAATATCGCAAACAGATTCTATCGCAGCCTGAGCGGCCCCGGTGATACCCTCAGGTTTCTGCTTAGCGCACAGGCGCATAAAGAGCTTTCATCCCGGGAAAACTAGGAAATGCACAGGGGGCTTACTATGGCAGAAAACAATGAAAACCATCCGAAACCAAACGAACAGACCATCCAGACCACGATTCAGCAGCTGTGGCTGACCTATTATAACGACACGCTCTACGCCAAGGGCCTGATTACGGAGGATCAGCGGAACCGTATGCGGATCAAAATCAAAAATCGGGCCACTTCCATGGAACGGTAGCTTGAAACCAAACGGGCGGCAATCCGGCGACGGGTTGCCGCTTTTTCCAGTCAATTTTGGGTTGTAATATTTCGCAATGTATGCTATCATAATTATAGAACATGATACAACGAACTTTAGAGGTACACCATGGATATACACAACATACGGCAGCTTCTCCGCACCAAGACCATTTATGACCTTCCTCTGCGGGTCACCTTCTATGCCCGTGTTTCTTCCGAATCCGATGAGCAGCTGAATTCCCTGGGCAATCAGATTGGCTATTACGAGGACTTCATCAGGAAAAATCCCGCCTGGACCTTTGTCCCGGGCTATATTGACGAGGGTATATCCGGCGCTTCCACCAGGCATCGGGAGGATTTTAACCGCATGGTAGAGGATGCCGCTGCTGGAAAATTTGACTTTGTGATTACAAAGGAAATCTCTCGCTTCGCCCGAAACACCCTGGATTCCATTCAGTTCACCCGCCAGCTGCTGTCCAGCGGGGTTGGCGTATTCTTCCAGAACGACAACATCAACACCCTGGACGAGGACGCCGAGCTGCGCCTTTCCATCATGTCCTCCATCGCCCAGGACGAGCTGCGGAAACTCAGCTCCCGTGTCAAATTCGGCCACCAGCAGGCCATCAAGCAGAGTGTCGTCCTGGGCAACTCCCGAATTTTTGGTTACACCAAAGACGATGGCCGCCTTGTCATCGATGAAACTCAGGCCCCCATGGTGCGGGAGCTTTTCACCCTCTATGCAACTGGAGCTTACTCCATGAAGCAGATCGAAAACCTGTTCTGGGAGAAAGGCTACCGGAACCTGAACGGCAAGAAAATTGCCCACACCACCATGTCCAATATGATTTCCAATCCCAAATACAAGGGCTACTACGTCGGCAACAAGGTCAAGGTGGTGGATATGTTCACCAAAAAGCAGAAATTCCTCCCACCGGAGGAATGGGTCATGTTCAAGGATGAAACCGGCCAGATCGTCCCCGCCATCGTCTCCGAGGAGCTGTGGGAAAAGGCCAATGCGGTTTTGCTGCGCAGAAGCGAGGATGTAAAAAACCGGCAGGGCATCTGCAATCACGCCAATCTGCTCACCGGCAAGCTCTTTTGCACCCACTGCGGCACCGCCTACTACCGCCGGGAATCCAAGGACAAGCTGGGCAACCAAAACAGCAAATGGGTCTGCTCCAACAAAATCAAGTCCGGCGCGGATGCCTGCGATTCCTTCTCCATTTACGAAAAGGAGCTGGTTCCTCTGCTCTTTGAGGTGTTCCGGGACACCCGGCAGGCTTCCGCCGCCATGATTGCGGAATACGAGCGGATGTACCGCAGCATGACCTGTGACGGCAATCTGGAAAAGAAAATCGAGGAAGCCCAGGCAAACATTGACCTTGCCAAAAAGAAGAAGTCCAAGCTATTGGAGCTGGTGACCCTGGAGAGCATCACACCGGCGGATTTCAAGGCCATGACCGCCCAGTGCAACCAGGAAATCAAGTCCGGCGAGCAGGCTCTCCTGGAGCTTAGGGACCAGCAGGAATCCAGCGAGGAGTTCTGTGCCAATATGGAGCACCTTCGCAAAGTCCTTCGGGATGCGGAGAAGCAGTGCCAGACCGAGGCCATCACCAAGGATTTCATTGACATCTTCATTGACAGGATTTATGTCACTCCGGAGGATGATAACACTCTGCGGCTGGACATCAAGATTTTCACTGGCGATACCTGTGAAAAATACCTGGGGAAGCTAAAACGGCGGGCAAATCCCGAAGGTTCTACGGGTCACACGTTCAAGAAGATGATCGAGGCTTACGAGCAGGGTCTGCAGTAACGCAAACAGGGCGCTCTTTCAGAGCGCCCTGACTTTTCATTTTTATACTATTTCCTGATTAAAATCTTAATTTTAATCAGGAAGGCATCGCCTGACGGCGCTGCCTGTTTTGTGATTTATAAGGAAAGAAATCACAAAGCAAGTCTCATATGAACCCCATGCCCTTCAGGCAATTAAAATCTTTTTTAAAGATTTTAATTGGAGTTCAATATGATACAACCAACGAGGGAGGCACCGTCTCCCTCGTTTTGTCTATGGAAAAGCCTCTGCCTTCGTTTGGTGAAAGCAGAGGCTTTTTGCCATTATGTGGATTCCCGTTCCAGAATGCACGGGGAGGTGCAGTAGGATTGGGTTTGTAAGTTGGGTTTGCGTATCCGCTGTAAAACAAACCGGGCGGCGTTGACGCCCATGTCGTGCATGTCCACCTCCACGGCCGTGATGGCCGGGTCTGTCAGCATGGAAAAGGGGTAGTTGTCAAAGGTGAGCAGCGCGATGTCCTGCGGTACCTTCAGACCTATCCGGCGGATGTATTGCAGGCAGTGCAGAGCAAGATGGTTATTGCTGCAAAGCAGCACCTCCGGTCGGGGGCGGCGCATCAGCAGACCGTACAGCGCCTCGTCGTCCAGCGCGTAGGGCGATTCATTGCAGACAACCTCAACGCTCAGCTCTTCCTCAGACATGACCTGATTGATTCCTCGCAGGCGGCTCTGGGACAGGGCGTCGTTTTCCTGCCCCGTGATAAAGGCCATTCTCCGGTAGCCCTTGTCCAGCAGATAATTCGCGGCAATCTGCCCCGCCTGCTCGTGATTGACGTCGATCCAGCAGATATTGCACCGGAATCCCGGCTTCCCGATGACCAGATAGGGGAAATCCACCCGGGAAAGGATCGCGGCCAGCTCTGGGCTTAAAACGAAAGCATGAATAATGAGCGCGTCCGCCTGCCGCTGCTGGATGATGTCCCGGATGTAAAGGGGCGCCGCCTGTTTCGTCAGCGGCTTCAGAGTCAGGGAATAGTCCTTGCCGTCCAGATACGTGGCGATACCGGAGATGATCTCGAACATATGGGGATTTTCAAAGGCAATGTTCTGGTAGAAATCCGTGATGAACAGCACCGTGCCGCTTGCCTGCCGGGCAAAATTCTTGGCTCGTGCGTTGGGGCGGTAGCC
>ENA-OPAW01001474-OPAW01001474.1-human-gut-metagenome-genome-assembly--contig:-NODE-1474-length-11466-cov-2.985628_pt1 | contig 11466 bp, 3 predicted proteins | sample MGYA00241060_ERZ501436 | MGnify/ENA primary metagenome ERZ501436 (study PRJEB25962, sample SAMEA2042619) | human gut metagenome | biome: human gut; feature: human-associated habitat; material: faeces... | reverse complement strand
TGGTGGAGATTCCGGTTTTTCGGTCATCGCTGATGACCGGCTGGCAGTAGCCGTCCACTCCGCTGATCGCTTCGCCCTTTTCGTTGGTTTCCTTCACCGTGTACACCTTGTTTTCATCTAGGTCGGTGAACGTGTATTGCCAGTTGTTGCCGTCGCTCAACGCCACCGTCTTGCCGGTGGATTGGCCGTTCGCATACAACGTCGCATATACCGCTTTCGGACGTTTGCTGCTGTCGCCGTAGTCCTTCCACACTTTATGCACGCTGTGGCTGGTATGCCCCGGCGTGTAGGTGTTGGTCAGCGTGTACGCCCAGGATTCCGCATTCTGACCGCTTTCGCTTGTTTCATCCGCCTTGTCGGATTCGCCCGACTCGTTGGCCTTGCCCTCGGCGCCGTCAGCCGCAGCGACTTTGCCTCCGGTGAGCGTCGGCGTGTAGTTCTTCACGGCCTCTTCGGTCACCGAATACTGAATTTCCTTGCCCTTGTAGTATTTGGGCAGGTTCGTGAAGGTGTAGGTCCACGTGTTCGCGCTCACCTCTTGCGAAGTGGTCGCTTCGCTTGTTCCGTCAGCCCCGTTGACGTTGGCCGTGGTGGCCTGCGTCGCTTTGGCGTTCTCCGAGGTCAGCACCATGCAGCTCACACCCCATGGATTCGTGCCATCCGTCGCGCCGGTGTTCTTGCACTCGCTGTTGTGTTGCGGTGAGGGCCATCCGGGCAGCGTCTGGTTCTTCGCATCGGTCCACACGCTGGAAAGCACCCAGATCGTGGCCTTGTCGCCCGGCCGTTTCACATTGCTGGGCGCATCAGTGTCATCCCACGTCTTGTCCACGCTCAATGTCGTGGTTTCGGGCGTATGCGTGTTGGTCACATCGAACGCGCAGGATTTGACCGTGCTCGTCACCGCACAGCGTGTTTCCGTACCGCCGGCGAGCGTCACGTCGCTTGCCGTATAGCCATCTACGGATTCCTCGGTTACCGTATACGTGTACGGATTGTTGTACAGGTTCTGCTTGGGAAGACCTTCGAACGTCCACGATTGCGTGTTGCTGCCGTTGGTTCGCACGGTTTGCACCACCAATTGTTCGGTCACGTCTTCCGTTTCGTCGGTACTGCCGCTCTTCGGCTGTTTGCTGGTTCCCCAAATATGGAAGGTCAGCGTCTTCGGCCGTTTGCCATCGTTGTCATCCTGATCGTTCCACGTTTTGTTCACCGTGATGCTTGCCGTTTCCGGCTCCCGAATGTTCAATACCGTGAATTCGGCGCCGTCGATGTACGGACGTTTGATCACGGAAACGCGGTATTCCTTACCTGTGAGCTCTTGGGTCAGTTCCTCGTCAACCGTGTAGTTGTACCTGTTGCCGTCCGCATCATATCGGGGCAGATCGGTCCACGTGTACGTCCAGTCGCTGGTGTTCTTGTTGTCCAACGTCCGCGTGTACTTCGCATCTTGCAGCTGCTTGGAGTTGCGCAGCAGGTGGAATGTCACCGATGTCGGACGCTCCGAATAGTTATGGTCGGACCAGATTTTGCGCACGCGCACCATGGTCGTATCCACGCGATCCTCGACGCGGATGGTGTTGCCATCCACCAGCTTGCCGTCCACGTATGCTTCGCCGCGGGAAATGGTGAAGTTGACCGCGTTCGCCTTTTCATACCCGACCGGCGCCTTGGTTTCGGTGAGCTTGTAGACGCCGTCCTGCAGCTGGAATTGTTTCGGCAGTCCGCCGCCGCTGGTCCAGGTGATCTCGTCGATCGTCTTGCCTTCGAAAGTTTTGCCGGTTATGGAGAATTCCGCTCCAGCCAGCTCGGCACCGCCGCCGACCTTGGTTTTGGAGAACAGGATGCCGCTTTTGCCCGGCTTGTCTTTCATGACGACGGTATTGGAATCCTGCTTCTTACCGTCGATGGTCACGCTGCCGTCGAGCCCGACGCTGAATACGATGTCATCCGCGGTTTCATAGCCGTCCGGCGCCACCTTTTCACGCAGGGTGTAGGTGCCGGGTAGCAGGGTGAGTTCGCCGGGTTCGCCGCCTTTGCTGGTCCAGGTGATCTCGTCGATCGCCTTGCCATCCAAGGTGGTGCCGGTGATGCTCATCTGCGCGCCGTCGATATTGGTGATGCCACTGGTGAGACTGTTTTTATTGACGGTCACCTGATGCGTCCGGTACTGGTCGGTCATCACGATGGTATTGTCCTGCACGTCGGCATATGTGCCATCGGTTTGCTTGATCTGCACGCTGAGCTTGCCGGTGACGGCGTCGCTCACGACTTTGAATTCGACCGGATCCGCTACCAGATAACCATCCGGCGCCTTGGTTTCGGTCAAGGTGTAGGTGCCGGGCTTGAGCTTGATGCTCTTCGACTTATCCCGCTCACTTACCCAGGTCTGCGTTTTGAATTCGGTGCCATCATTCAGCGTACCGGTGAGGCGCATGGTGGCACCTGCGATCTCCGTACCCTTGAGGTCCTGCTTGGAGAACCACACCTCCTCGTTTTCGGGGTGGTGCGTGTTGGTGATGGCGAAACCTTGGGTTTGCGAGCCGGTGATGTGCGTGGTGTAGCCGCTCACCGTATCTTCGCGTATGGTATACACGATCTTCTTGCCATCCTCGTAGACGGGCAGATTGGTGAACGCGCTGTCGTTCCGCCAGTTTCCAACCGCATCGAGTGTCACGCTTTGATCGGTTTCCTCTCCGTTTTTCAACAGATGCACGGTTACGCTGTCAGGGCGCTTCTGGTCCTGGTTGTCGGCGTCGTCCCATGCTTTTTCAACGCCGATCGACGTGGTTTCGGGCGTGTGCGTGTTGGTGCATTGTTCGGTGGCAGCCGAACCGTCGGTGTTGTATTGCACGTCAGCGCATTGCGAGTCGTACCCGCCCAGCGTCGTGGTTTCGACGGCCATGTAGGCCGCGGTTTTGCCGTCGACTTTCACCGGCAGTCCCGTCCATTGCACGTTATCGTTCTTGTCGGGATTGAGTATGCGGCTTTGCCCGTCGACTTTCGTATAATCGGCATCGCCGTCGGTCTTGCGGTACAAATCGAAGGTGACGGATGCACGTTTGCCGTCCTGGTTGTTATTGTCGTTCCATGTTTTCGTAACAGTCAACGACGTGGTTTTCGGTGCGTCCTCCGCCTGCACGTGACCGATGCCGTCGCTACCGGTCACATTTTTGCCGTCGACGGTGATGGTGCCGTCTTCGCCGACCAGAATGATGATCGGATCCATGACTTGGTATCCGTCCGGTGCGTTGGCTTCGGTCAGCTTGTACCGTCCGGGCAGGAGTTCGAGCGTTTTCGTCTCGCTGCCGGAGGTGGTCCATGTCCAATCGGATTCCACCTGCGACGATCCGACACGAGTCAGCTGCATGGTGGCACCGTCGACGGGTACACCGGCATTCGCCGCATCCACCTTTGTGAATTGCACCTTGAACTTCGTTTTGTGGTCGTTGCTGCAGTTCCAACGGTAGTTGCCCAATGTGGTCGTCTTGCCGTCGCTGTCTTTGGCTACGGCGACGATCAATTTGCCGCTTTGCCCGTCTACGGTAACGGTTTTGTTGTCGTATCGTCCGTCGTATGCACCGGCAGCGGTCTGCGCGTCATGTCCGGGGAATATCACATAGAGCGGAGCGGATTTCTCGTATTGCGAATCAGTGCTGCCGGGCACTTTGCCGTCCGGACCTGTCAGCTCGGTGACCTTATATACGGTGTCGTAGTCCAGCTGCAGTCGGTCGGACAGTCCGTTGGATGCTCCTGTGGTCAGCTGCTTGGTGATTTCTTTGCCAACCGTACCATTGCAGGTGCCGTCGGCATCGGCCGTAGACGACACGAAGTTGCATCCGGTGACGCTTTCCACTTTGAAGGTGGCGCTGCCCGCCGGCTTGCCGAGATCGCCATCCGCGTACTTGTAGATCTGCAGTGTGCTCTGGTCGTATTTCATGCCGCCTTTGCTCTGCTGCACGGTTCCGGTGATTGTGTTCTGCGAGGTTCCGCCGTTGTTCTCATACCCGGCGAGCACGATTTTGTTGCCGCCCAGCGATCCGAAGCTTTCGCCTGGTTTGAGCTGCACCGCGGCCGTGTAGGTGATGGTGCATGCACGGGCGTCGGGAATGGAGAACACTAGTTCGCGGGTCTGCGGATTGTATGACCATGTTGCACCGTTGATGGCGGTTCCATTGTCGGAGTCCATGATCGACACGCTGTTGGCGTTGAGGTCGAGTGCCTGACCCATGGTGTCGGTCAGAGTGAGGTTGTTGCCTTTGTTAAGCGTGTCCGCATTCGGGTTGACTTTGACCGTGTAGTTCACGTTCGGCGCGGTCGTGGCATCGTATTTGCCGTTTTTGTCAAGAAGTTTCGGCTTGCTCGCGCCCACTGTGGCGGAAGCGTCGCCTCCGGCGCTGCCATCAATGTCGATGTGCGCCTTGTTCTCGTAATTTCCCCAATCAGGTGCGGTGATCGGGTCGATGCTCGTCTCATACACGATGAGCACACCAGCCGAGGTCTTCGCCTGGCTGAACGCCGGGGTACCCTTGGCTATGGTGAAGGTCACCGTGCCGTCGCCGTTGTCTTTGGCGCTCACTCCGGACAGCATTTTTGTGGTGCTGGAAGCGTCGAAGATCTTCAACGATTTCGCGTCGTACCGCGTGTGGACGGGCAACGTATCGGTCACCACGATGTTTTCGGCGTCCGACATCACGTCATGCACTTTGATGCGCCAGCGGATCACGCCTTTGGAGTTGGCGGTGTAGCCGTACCCGTATTGGTCCCAATACTGGTTGGCGTCTTCCTTGCCGAGCACGTCGCCGCGATGCTGGTGTTTCGCCGTGGAGGTTTTGTTCAATGCCGAAGCTCGGTTCCACACGGTTTCGTCGGTCACACCGTCGTTGACGGTGGACTGGTATTGCACGTACACCGTAGTGCCTTTGGGCAATGATGCGAACACGATGGTGAATCCCCTATCGGTGGCCTCTGTCGTGTATCCGCCCGCGTATTGCTGCGTCAGGGCGGCGTCGGTGTACACTTTAATGCTGTCTTTCACCAAGGTTTGCTTGGATCCCAGATCCTTGCCGCTGTCGTCCACATCCAGCTTGTCGGTCAGTTCGGCGTTGGTGAGGTCTTCCAAGGCTTTCATGCTGGTCACCCACGTCAGGTTCTTCGCTTCGGATGCCGGCGACGTGCATGTTTTCTTCAGTTCGACCGCGTCCGTGCCGAGTTGAGGTTCGGCCGTGGCTGTTTTGCCGGTTCCATCCTGAGGTTTTACGGTGACTTCGTTCTTGTATTTCTGGTGTTCGCCGCTTCCTTCGACCGGCACGTTTTTCGCTTCGGTCCAATACTGGATTTGGAAATGGTCGTAGCCGCCGGAGGGCAGGGTCACGGTGCCTGCTACGAGATCGCTCCAGCTAAGTTTGATGTAATGCTGCGGATTGTACGGGTCGTCGTCCGTATATGCGCCGGGCGAGCCGGTCGGACACACGGATTTCCAGTCGCCGCTCTTGTAGCAGCTGAGCACCAGATCTCCGGTCGGTTCCTTGAGGTTGTTCTTGTCGAGCAGATCTTTGACGGTGGCTCCGTCGACGGATTGGCCTTCGCCAGCGCCGATGGTGATGTTCCAAGTGAAGCCTTGCGTGCCATTTTCGTCTTTTGCTGCGGTTGCGCTTTTGTTCACATACCAGTCGCTGTAGTTGAACCAGATGGAGTTGCTGGTTTCCTTCTTGTTGACGTCTTCGTTGCTGGAATAGGTCACCTTGTTTTTGTTTTCGGTGGCATTGCTGCAATTGCCGGCCTCGCGGCATGCCTTGATGACGCTGTCTTTGTCGGCGTTCACCGAGTAGCGCACGTATAGTTTCTCACCGTCGCCCATGGAGCCGATGGTGACGTTGAAATTATGGTCGTCGGTTTTGGAGGATTGCCATGCGCCCGTGTATTCGTTCTTGCAGTCGGCGTCGGTGTAGATGTGCACGGATCCGTCCACGAAGGTCAGCAGGCCGCCCATGGTGTCGTCTATGGTCACGCCGGTGTTCGTGCCTGTAGAGGTCACTTCCAAAACGAAATCGTAGGTGGATGCGTCGGAAGTGGAGATTGCCGGGCGTTTGACCACGTTGACGCTGTGTTTGCCCTCCACGTTCACGGTGATGGTGCCATATCCGGGGAAGGTAAAGCTGGTATCGCCGCCAGCCGAACCACCGGTTTTGTTCGAGGTGATGGTTCCGTCAGTGGTCACGAACGCTTCGACGTTGGACCCCGCCGATTCGCCGCGGGTGTAGGTGGCCACCATTTTGTCGCCGTCGATGGTGTAGTAGCCGACCACGTCGCCACCGTTGTAGATCGGGTATTTCTCGTTCGATTTGTATTCCAGATTGCCGGGAAGGTCGTAGACGAAGGTGTCGCCCTCGTTGATTTTGACGTCGTTCGGCACTTTCCAATGCAGTTCGGTGCGGATCTGATCACCGTAGTTGACTTGCATGCCGGAAATGTACGGCTTCCACGTCTTGCCTCCGTCGGAACTGATTTCGAAGGAGGTGTCGTCCTTGTCAACCCAACCGAGATCGCTGATATTGTATTCCTCAGCATACGCGCGTTGCGGCGCTGCGATCACACTTGCGAAGATCATCGCAACGATTGCCACCAACGCGGCAATCGTTGTCATTCCATGCCGCTCACTTACGGCTTTATGCATGCCTGCCATTCTTCCCCCTGGTCGCAATGCAATCTAGTCGGTTTTACCCGTAAACCTACTATTTCTCTGGACCTTACGAGACCACCCCGCACAGACAATGAAACACTCTGAAAACGGGTGCAAGCATGACCTTATAAAAGGTTTAACATGCCGTCAAAAGTTGAAAAAAACGTTTGACGGAACACCCCTAAATCGGAGGATTCTGCAAGAAACGCCGAAAACAATCACCCGACCTGTTTCAATGTTTCATGAAACAAACTGCAAATGGAAGCGTTTGCAAAACGGGGTGCGCCATACGGTGCACCCCGTCACATAACAACAGACCGTTCCGAAACCGACCTCATCCGAACATGAAAGGTCCCACAAACCGGATCAATGCGTGATACCCATCATCGAAAGACACCAAGCATTCTCATAGGAGATCTCCTCCCACTGCTTGTACCTTCCAGACGTACCCCCATGACCAGCCTCAACCTCAATCTTCGCCACGGCGTCCACACCGGCATGCTGCAGCCGGGCCAGCCATTTCATCGGCTCCACATACAGCACGCGGGTGTCGTTCATGGATGTGGTAATGAAAATTTTCGGAAAAACGGCAGTTCTTTCGTCATTTTCACTATCTGGCGCATTCTCGTATGGCGTGTACGACTTCATATACGCGTACACATCCGCGTCGTGCAGCGGATCGCCCCACTCGTCCCATTCGGTGACGGTCAGCGGCAGCGAAGGATCAAGGATCGAGGTCAGCGCGTCCACGAACGGCACATCCGCCTCAACACCGGCGTAGCATTCGGGCGCCATATTGGCAATCGCGCCCATCAGCAGGCCGCCAGCGGATCCGCCGTTGGCCACGGTGCGCCAAGCATCAGCCAAATGCGCCTTCTGCAGCGCGCGTGTGGCGTCCACGAAGTCCTCAAAGGAATGCTTCTTGTTCAGTCTGCGCCCCTGCTCATACCAGGCGCGTCCCATTTCGCCGCCGCCACGAATATGCGGCACGGCGTACAGCACACCGCGATCCAACATGCTCAGACGAGAGACCGAGAACCCCGGATCGGAGGAAATCTCGTATGCACCATATCCGGTAATGAACATCGGCGAATCCTGCGCCGGGCAATCGCGGTGCCAGACGAGGGAAACAGGAATGCGTTCGCCGTCGCGCGCGGTGACCCACACCCGGCGTTCCATGTAGTCGCGCGGATCGAAACCACCCAGCACGGTGGCGCGTTTGAGCAGACGGTCCTCGCCGGTGTCCGGATCGTAGTCATGCAGCTCGCCGGGGCGCGTGTAGCTGGCGAACGAGTAGCGCATGCGCGGCGCCTCATACGAGGGGTTGCCGCCGACGCCGATGGTGTACAAGCGCCGGGTCTCACCGGGCAGGTGGTCGTCGCTAGCACCATCGGAAGATGACGTGTGATCCGTGGGGGCCTCATCTTCGGTCCACAAGATTTCGCCATGATCGCCGGTGAAGTTTTCGCGATCGTCGGCAACCATGTCCCAGTCGTCCTCCAGGGCAGGCGGCAGCAATTCCGTAAACCGCCACGGCCGTCCGGCCAGGAAGTCGGCGGCAGCCGCGCTCTTGGTCATGTATGCCACGTGCGGCTGGCCGTCGGCACGGTAGCTCAGGGACACAAAGTTGCGATGCAACGCGATGCCTTCGATGCCCAGACCGTGGGCACCCTGCAATATCGCCGGATTGACGGCGTTGAAGTATGCCTCGGTAATCGGCTTATCCGGCTCACCATGTTCACAGCCGTACGGCGACCCGGCGGCAATGCACACGCCTTCGCCGAGTCGGTACGGCGGCTCATGGCCACGCATGTCAATGACGTCGATTTCGAAATTCGGATTGGCGGCGTTGTGATAGACCACGGCGAGTGGCACATCCGCACCGTTCTCCCCCGCGCCTTCAAAACAGGCAAAGCTCACATCATATTCAATATCGTTCTGACGCGGAATGAAAGCTTGGAATTCGCCTTCAGGCGTGGCCACCGGCAGCATCAGCACTTCGGTGGTGGTTTTGGAACCGGTGCCGATCACGATATTGCGCTCATCAAAACTGATGCCAACGCCCACCCAGAACCGTTCATCGGTTTCTCGGTACACGCACACATCCGATTCGACCGCCGTGCCAACACGATGACGCCACACAGCGAGCGGCCGCCAGGAATCGTCCAATTCCACCCAGAACACCCATTGGCCGTCCGGCGTGAAGCATGCGCTGCCAATGCCGGTGAACTGTTCGGGCAGTTCGCTGACCGGCTCCCCGGTCTCCAGCCCGGCAAGGTCGCGAATGCGGAAATCATATCGTTCGTCTCCCGCAACATCCACGCCGTACAGCATCCAACGGCCGTCCTTGCTCAGATCCAAGCCGCCGAGCCGGAAGAAGTCATGCCCCTCGGATTCCTTGTTCGCATCAAAAACGACCTGTTCACCGGGCATGGAGCCGGGCGCGCCTTGCGGATCCACGACCGGCGGGTCCCAGTCATCGGCATCGCGCACGGGGATGCGGCATTGCACGCCATACTGTTTGCCCTGCTGCGTGCGGGTGAAGTACCAGTAATCATTGACGCGCGTGGGAACCGACATATCAGTCTCTTCCACATGCGATTTCAGCTCTTCAAACAACGTATGCCGGAAATCCGCCAGATGCGCCATGCGACGCTCGCAGTACTGGTTTTCGGCAGCTACGTAGCTGCGCACATCATCGGAGTCTTTGTCTCGCATCCACTCGTAATCGTCTTCGAAAACGTCACCGTGGAATTCGCGGCGCTTCGGCTCGCGCTTGGCGTAAGGCGGCATCGCGGCCGCGGCGTTTGTGCTCTCGTCAGTCATACCACGCGATTATAGGCGAGGCACCGCACCGGGACGCATTCAGTGTTCATCACGCCGCGCCTATCGCAACACCGTCTTCAGATACGGCAGCATGGTCTTCAGAATGTTCGAGCCGGTGGTGCCGGTGAATACTGGCACATCGGTTACCGGAGTCGGCTGGGTCGAGGTGAGCCCCGTCACCGACGCCAATCCGGTTGATTCGCGCGGGCTCAACTCACGAATGACGATCGCCAGTACACGTCCGGGATATCTGCGGGCGATGGTGGCGTACGTGGTCGGGTCTTTCTGCCCGTCATCGCCCACCAGAATGAACTTCATGTCTGGGAAGTCGGCCATAAGTTGTTCGGCAAACTCAAGTTTGTGCTGGGGGCCGGTGGGTACGAAGGTCTTGGGCCTCGGGTCGAGGTCGCGCAGCAGCAGCGGGCCTTCGGGAAAACCATGGTCAGTGATGAAGTTGCGAATCGAACTCTCCACATTCCAGGGCGATGTCGAAAGATAGAAGAACGGTGCGCCGGGGAACAAGTCGGCGATGCGGGTGAACAGCACGCTCATGCCCGGCACGGAGGCTTTCTTCTTGGGGTCGAGGAACAGCAGGTTGTACGCGGCCTTCCATGGCACCGGGGCCTGCGTGATCATGATGGTGTCGTCCACATCGGAGATGATGCCGACTTTGGCACTGGCGGGGATGGTGTACAGGTTGGCGCTCACGGGTTTGCGGTTGGCCACGCTGTAGGAGACGCGATGGATGCCGGGCACCAGACGATGCTCGGCCACGAGGTCGAGATATCCGGCGGAATCGGAGATGGCGTATTCGCTGCCGAGATCGCGCGTGCGGTCCACCTTGTCATAGACCTCGGAGACGCCGATCTGCACGGTGTTGAGCGGCATGTCATCAATGCTGGCCTGCACGTGGGTGCGCGGCGCGGGTATGGCAAGCATGCCGCGGATGCCGCGGATCAGTTCGCCGGATTGCGCGTGCCTGGGGGCGTATACCGTGCGGCAGATCAGACGCGAGTAATCGCCGGTGCCATAACCCACATAGGGTTCCACTCGCGGATACCAGTCCCATTGGCGCACCACCTGAGTGGAGATGCGTGACCATACGCCGAACACGCGGGTGACGGCACGACGTATGAATCGGGTGATCGGCGGCTTGACTTCGATTCGCTCACGCTTGGAGGGGGTGTCGAACGTCGTGGCAGCCTTGCGTGCGGGAATCGGCACGGTGGGCATGTCATCGGAATGTTCAGCGTTGCTGGCATTGTCGGCACCATTGGCGGATGCCTTGACGTCAGAGACTGGCGCGGTGGCGGACAGCGCTGCACTGCGAGCAGCAGCATCCCAAGGCAGTCGCTTGCCTGCCGCCTCAAAATCCTCGCGTGGGCTTCTCATAGACACCAATATAGGCCATACGCCTCATTTTCTTGGCTCCCCTCAGAGAGGGGAGCTCAAAAGGAACTACCGCACGACCTTCGCGTATTCGTCGGCGCTCAGCAGCTCCGGCTCATCGTCGTCAAGCTCAACCTTCAGCAGCCAGCCTTCGCCGTACGGATCGCCGTTGACCACGGACGGGTCGTCCGCCACGTCACGGTTCACATACTTGACCGTACCCGCCACGGGGCTGATCAGCGGCTGGACGGCCTTGGAGGATTCAAGCTCCACGATCTCGTCGCCGGCCTCCACACGGGCGCCAGGCTCAGGCAGATCCACAAACACAAGTTCGCCAAGCTGGTCGGCGGCGTATTCGGTAATGCCGATGATTGCGGGGTCGACCGAACGGTCCACCCATGCATGTTCCTCGGAGTATTCGAGGTGGTCGGGAATGTCGAGATTCAGCGGCTGTTCGTTTTCGTTGTCATCACTCATAGTCATAAGCCTAACCTATCTTCGCGGTCCGTCACAGCTCGCGACCGAGCCATTCCTCAATCATGTAGCGGGCGATGGTGGCGCGGCCCGGCGCC
>ENA-OPAW01001473-OPAW01001473.1-human-gut-metagenome-genome-assembly--contig:-NODE-1473-length-11473-cov-2.603959_pt1 | contig 11473 bp, 9 predicted proteins | sample MGYA00241060_ERZ501436 | MGnify/ENA primary metagenome ERZ501436 (study PRJEB25962, sample SAMEA2042619) | human gut metagenome | biome: human gut; feature: human-associated habitat; material: faeces... | reverse complement strand
TTCATACGGCAAGAAAAAATTCGGCTTTGACGATGCGCTTGACGCATTCAGCTGTCACGGTACAGGCGGTATCTGGGGCGGACTTCTCACAGGTGTGTTCTCATGCACGGCAATCAACAGCAGTGCAGGTAACGGCCTTGTGTACGGTGAGTTTGCACAGTTCGGTGCTCAGGCGGCAGGTATCGGCATCACAATTGTAATTGCGGTTGTCGGAACACTCATCTGCTACGGAATCACAAGACTTCTTACAGGCAAAATCAGGGTTGACCTCAGAGATGAGCTTATGGGACTTGATGTTTCACAGCACGGTGAATCTGCTTACCCGTCATTTAACGGTCTTGACAACTAACGGAGGTTTTAAAGTATGGAAAACAATAACGATATTCAGCTTATAAAAATAGAGGCCGTTGTTCGTGAAGAAATGTTTGTAGATGTCAAAAAGGCTCTCACGGATATCGGCGTAAACGGAATTACAGCGTATCAGGTTGTCGGCTGCGGAATTCAGCGAGGTATGTCGGAGTATGTAAGAGGACAGAAGGTTGATGTTCAGGTTTTGCCGAAAATCAAGTTTGAAATTGTTGTTTCTTCCGAAGAATGGGAGAGAAAAACAATTGAGGCAATCAGAAAAACAGCCTTTACGGGCAACCCGGGTGACGGTAAAATATTTACCTACTATCTTAAACAGGCGGTTAAAATCCGTACGGGAGAAACAGGCTACGATGCAATTCAGACTCCCAACTTTGACGACTGATATTTTCCTATTTTCCTATATCAAAAAAGTGCGTACCGAATTTCGGTACGCACTTTTTGCTTGTAAAATTGTTTATCTTCTTATTGTAATATCTTCCGGGCTGACAGTGTTGTCACGAAGCCGATTGTAATAATCGGGATTTGAATGCTTTATGCTTATCGGCTTTAGCTCGGGAGTTGCAAAGCAGTGTGTTGTTCTGCCTGTTGCAGAAAGTTCTCCGTTTTTATTGTTGAAGAGTTTATAGTCAAAAATCATTCTTGAACCCGTAAAAAATACAAGGCTTACTTCAACGGAATACTCATCGCCGAATTTAAGCGGCTTTTTGTAACGGGCATATGCGTCAACATTTGGAATATATAATCCTTTTGATTGCATTTCGGCAACATCACAACCGATGTCGTGCATATACTGAATTCTTGCATCTTCAAAATATCTGATAAAATTTGAGTGATGAACAATGTTCATACAGTCTGTTTCATAGTATGAAACCTTTGCTTTGTATAATTTCTCGGTCATATTTTCTCCATTACATATATTCGGAAAATCCGTAATTATTTTTTAAGCAACAAACCGTTTTTAAGGTCCTCTGCTGCCTGTTTTTTTATTACAAAATGCTGTTTCTTGCCTGTAGCGGTTTGCGGAAGATCGTTGACAAAACGGTAGTATCTCGGAGCCTGATATTTTGAAATATTTGGTGAGCTGTCGCAGAAGTCAATAAGCTCTGCAACCGTAAGACTTTCGTCGGCCTTGATTACATATGCCGCAACGCACTCACCTCTTGTTGAATCGGGAACACCTGTAACGATACATTCCTGAACTTTCGGGTGTGAGTTGAGAATTTCCTCAATTCTTGCAGGATAAATATTTTCGCCCTTGCTGATAATCATATCATCTTTTCTGCCTGCAACTGTAACAAACTGATCGCTGTTCCAAGTGCCGATGTCGCCGGTGTACATCCAACCCTTGTAGAACTTGTCTTTTGTAGCCTTTTCGTTATTTACATAGCAGTAGGTAGTTTTGTTCGGACATTTGATGATGATTTCTCCCTCTGTTTTGTTATCGCAGGGGACTGTGTCATCGGGCTCTGCTTTTCTGTCGTCATAAACATTTACAAGTCTTACCTCGTCATCTGTGCATGATCTGCCTGCCGAACCTGCCATTTCAGGAAGGTCATACGGACGAAGAAATGTATTCCAGAAAGATTCCGTTGTGCCGTAGCCGTTAAAAATGTTGGGGGAGAGAAGCTCCTGATAGCGAATGCAAGCGGCTTTTTCAAGCGGACTGCCCATTGTAATAATGCCCTTGAGCGAAGAAAGGTCTTTCTGATGTTTTTCCTGACGGTTTGCAAGCATCTCAAGAGTTGACGGAACACCTGTGATGAATGTAATGCCGTATTTTTCGATAAAGTCCATGCAGCTTCTCGGGTTGAATGTTCTCATAATCACAAGACACGCACCTGCATAAAGGGTAGGTGTAGGACCGCCCGAATGAATACCGCCACGGTGAAACCACGGCGTCATATTCATCGTAATGTCAACGGGTGAGAGCGGAAAGTGCATAATTACATCGTGAGCCGAAAGAACTTCGTTGATTGCATTAAGCGGAACACCCTTTGGAGTGCCTGTTGAAAATCGGACTGTTCTACTCACCTGGCAGCCACTCCCAGGGCCCCTGGCCCGAGGTCTGAAGTCTTAAAACCTCATCATAAATATGCGGCGCATAGTCAACAGGCGGATTTTCGTCACTGCTGTCCTTGATGTAATCGTCAAAGAAAATGTGTCCTTCGGGAAGAGTTACTTCCTTTTTGGAATTATTAACGCAGAGAATCAATTTTGGCTTATGCTCGCAGATTTCAAGAGCCTGTACGGCTGTTTGCATAATGTCTGCGTCGTAAACATAAACTGTTGGCTTGTTGTGTCCCATAATTTCAGCGGTTTCGCCCGGTGATAGGTTAAAGTTAGCGGGATTTGAGATTGCACCGAGCTTCTGCGGTGCAATGTAACCAAACAAAAACTGCGGTGAGTTGTAAAGCTGCATAAACACGATGTCATTTTTCTTGACGCCGTCTTTTTTCATAGCGTTTGCAAATCTGTTTGCATCGGCATTAAGTTCTTTGTAGCTCCATGTTCTGCCGCTCTGAGGATCAATTGCGGCAGGCTTATCCGAAAAGCGTCTTACATTTCTCATAAAGCCGTTAAGCCATGTAAATTCGCTTTCAAATGTTTCTCTGAACATCTGTGAATCATATGTTAAATTCATAATATCCTCCTGTCCTATTATGTATGGGTGTACATTATTTTATACACACATATGTGTGTTGCTTGTATGTTGTTTTGTCGGCAGATTATTTGCCGTATTTGCCTACGATAATACTTGAGTTCTGACCGCCGAATCCGAATGCGTTTGACATGGCAAAGTTGATTTCGGCTTTCTTTGCGGTATTTGCAACAAAGTCAATTCCGGCACATTCGGGATCAACCTCGTTGAGATTGATTGTAGGCGGAACTGTGCCTGTTTCAATAGCCTTGACACAGGTAATTGTTTCTGTAATACCGCCTGCGCCCATCATATGACCTGTTGCGCCCTTTGTTGAGCTTACATAGGGGAGAGTGTTGCCGAAAACCTTCTTGATTGAAGATGTTTCAACTGTGTCACCCTTGTTTGTTGCAGTACCGTGGGCATTGATGTAGCCGATGTCGGAAGGATTGATTCCTGCCTCTGCAATAGCCTGTTTCATACAAGCGATTGCACCTCGTCCTTCGGGATGCGGAGCAGTTACATGATAAGCGTCATCTGTATTGCCGCAACCTCTGATTTCTGCATAAATCTTCGCACCTCTTGCAAGAGCGTGTTCCTCTGTTTCAAGAACGAGCGCACCGCCGCCTTCACCTATTACAAAACCGTCACGGGTAACATCAAACGGACGGCTTGCAGTGCTTGGCGAATCGTTTCTTCTTGAAAGAGCTTTTGCGTTGGCAAGCGAATAAATTACAAGAGGACAGAGAACGGACTCTGCTCCTACTGCGAGCATAATATCAGCCTTGCCGCTCTGCATACACATACAAGCTGTGTTGATTGCGTCACCGCCTGACGAACAAGCTGTGCTTACCGTAAAGCTCGGTCCCTGAATATTGTAGTCGATTGCGATATTTGCGGCGGCAATGTTTCCGAGAATTTTGGGAATAAAACGAGGACCTACCTTTTTGTGTGATGCGCCTGTGAGTGCCTCCTGAGTATATGCGATTGTTGCAATACCTGCCATTGCAGTACCCATAACAATACCTGTTCTTTCGGGTTCAATCTCGATTCCGCTCTGTTTCATGGCTTCCTCAGCCGCAATATAAGCGTATTGCATAAACGGATCTGTTTTTCTGATTAAATCCTTTGGAAGATAGTCGGACGGATTAAAGTTCTTTACTTCGCCGGCAATCTGAACAGCGAGTTCAGACGGATCAAAAGTCTTAATTGTGTCAATGCCCGATGCACCTGCTGTGATATTATTCCAGTAGTTTTCAACACCGATGCCGACAGGTGTTACCGCACCCATACCGGTTACAACTATTTTCTTCATTCGTTAAGCTCCTTGTTTTAAAATAAGTTATTTACATTTTGCATATTATTATGCTATACTTGAATTGTACCAAATATGGAAAAATTATTCAATACCGTTGATTATGCAAAAATGACGATTTGGCAGTCTTAAATTTACAGTTTTGCATAATATTGAAAAAAACCGACAAAATACTGTGGGAAATTGTCAAAACGGAGGTTATTATGGATATAAATCAGCTCAATTGCTTTATAACTGTGGCTCAGACGCTCAACTTTTCAGAGGCGGCAAGGCGGAACTATGTTTCTCAGTCAACCGTCAGCAGATATGTAAGCGACCTTGAAAAGGAGTTTGGGGTTCAGCTTTTTACACGCTCTCACCGTGATGTTATCATAACAAGCGAGGGCAAGGCGCTTTTGCCCTATGCGATTGAAATTGTTGAAACTTTAAAGAAAGCAAAAACCGTTATCAAGCAGATGCATGACGGAGGTCAGGGTAAAATCACGCTCGGCTGTGATGTTACCTCGCTTTCGTTCCCGACAAAATGTATAGCCGACTTTGCGGAAAAATATCCGGGAATCACAATTGATGTGCGACAGCTTGACGAGGCTGACCGCACGCTTGCAATCACAGGCGGTGAATACGACTTCTGCTTTATGCCGAGAGATATGGTTCCCGAAAGCTCAGGTATTGAATCAATCATTACACATAATGAAACTTTGTCCGTTGTAACAGCGAAAAATTCAAAATTCAGCGGAAGAAAAAGCGTTAAGCTTTCCGAATTGGCTGACGAAAGTATTCTGGTACTTTCGGAATCTGTTGCTCCGATTGTGTATATGGAAATTATGGATTTGTTCCGTACATTTCACATAACCCCGAAAATTGAAAATTCATTTGACGATCTCGTTTCTATATATGTATCGTCCTCTTCGGGAATCGGCGTGTCTGTCGTACCAACCTCGGTCGCCGCATATACTTCTGACGAATACACCGATTCATACCTTATTGATGATGCGGACACAAGCATAGCCTATGTTATGGCATGGGAAAAGAATATTTCAAATCCTGCCGCAAAGCTTTTTATGGAGGCTGTTAAGAAATATGCCAAGGGCGATGACAACATTTACGGGCTGTAACTGAGCATATTTCTCAATATAAATTCCAATAAAGAACTATAGTGAAAATTTCACAAAATAAACACACATTATTTTCAAAAAAGGTATTTACTTTATAAATCTTCGGTGTTATAATTACGGTAGTCAAGGAGAAGTTGACAAAATATCCTTTCAGGAGGTAATTAAAATGTACAGATTTACTTTACCGAGAGATCTCTATCATGGTAAGGATGCTCTCTCAAGTCTTAAAAATTTATCCGGCAAAAAGGCTGTTGTAGTTGTCGGCGGCGGTTCAATGAAGCGTTTCGGTTTTCTTGACAAGGCTGTTGACTATCTTAAAGAAGCAGGTATGGAGGTTAAGCTTATCGAGGGCGTAGAGCCTGACCCATCTGTTGAAACAGTTATGAAGGGTGCCGCTGTTATGCGTGAATTTGAACCCGACTGGATTGTTGCAATGGGCGGCGGTTCTCCGATTGATGCAGCAAAGGCTATGTGGATTAAGTATGAGTATCCGGATATCACATTTGAGGATATGTGCAAGGTGTTTGGTATTCCAAAACTTCGTAAGAAAGCGCATTTCTGTGCGATTTCCTCAACTTCGGGAACTGCAACAGAGGTAACTGCATTTTCCATCATCACCGATTATGAGAAAGGTATCAAATATCCGATCGCTGACTTTGAGATCACACCGGATGTTGCGATTGTTGACCCTGAGCTCGCTGAGACCATGCCTAAGAAGCTTGTTGCACACACAGGTATGGATGCCATGACACATGCTATAGAGGCCTATGTATCAACAGCTAACTGCGATTACACAGATCCTCTCGCTCTCCATGCGATTAAGATGATAGATACAGACCTTGTTAAATCATATAACGGGGATACCGATGCCAGAGCATCAATGCATAACGCACAGTGCCTTGCCGGTATGGCTTTCTCCAATGCTCTTCTCGGCATAGTACATTCAATGGCACATAAGACAGGTGCTGCTTTCTCCGGAGGACATATTATCCACGGTGCAGCCAATGCAATGTATCTTCCGAAAGTTATTAAGTTTAATGCCAAGGATCCTGTTGCAGCTGCCAGATATGCCGATATTGCTGATTTCATACATCTTGGCGGAAACACTACCGAAGAGAAGATCGATAACCTCATTGCAATGCTCCGCAAGAATGATGACCTTAACATTCCTCACTGCATTAAGCATTACGGCGAAGGCGGACTTCCTGCAGAGACAGGCATTGTTCCTGAAGACGAATTTATGGCCAAGCTTCACGATATTGCAGCCAATGCAATACTTGATGCATGCACAGGTTCCAATCCAAGGCAGCCGTCCCAGGAAGAGATGGAGAAACTCCTTAAGTGCTGCTACTACGATACTGAAGTTGACTTTTAGTTTTTTACCATATTTTACCTATACAAAGGGACACCGGTACATAAGCCGGTGTCCTTTGCATTACTCTCTTCCTATTTCGAATCCGGTGTAATTTCCACCGATATATCTTCCTGTCCCCTTGTCAAAATCGCTGTTGCTCTCATATGTGAACACCGTAAGATAAATTGACTGTACTTCGTCTATTTTTTCACCTGTTGTAACCTTAATCGATGTCATAAGCGTTTCATCAGTAACCTGTTCATCCAGAAGGTGGCTGTACCATGCTCCGTCCGGCTGGTGCACATCATCATACAGATACAGTTCTACATATGTGAATATCGACCCGGTATCCGATGGTTTTTTCACGGTACATATAAGCTCATCACCGGTCTTTAATGTCACCTTAACCTCATAACCGATTTTGGTCACCGCAGCATCCGGATAACTGTTCCACCAATTATTGAAAGCATTCTTGAATCCATCATATGGAAAAGATTCCTCGGATGTCGCAAAAGAATAAAAGCCTCCGATATCGCTGTACCATATCCACGGCGCCGAATATGAATGTTTTATGTCAAAAATCCCTGTATCCTTATTTCTCTTATAAAGATTCATAAAAGGCTGTGTTTCCCTGACACCGGCATTCTGCCTCTGTTCCTCCACTGATAATACTGTTTCACTTTCCGTTTCAGCAATGCTTTCGGTAACTTTCTCCGTAGCAGCTGGCCTTTCCGTTACCGGCATTGTTTCTGCATTATCGGATGATGAACATCCTGCCATACATACCATAACAGCCGCTGCCAATAGAAAAATAATTGTCTTTTTCATTTTATGCCTTCTTCCCTACTCTTCCCTTCAATGCCCCAATAAGTGAACATATTGCAAAAACCACAAGATTTGCACATACCACGCTGGCTCCGGCCGGTGTTGACATAGTAAACGAAACCGTTATACCTATCATAAAACACACTACCGATATGATTACAGAACTTATTATAACCACGCGGTATCTTTTACATATCCGCATTGATGACAGGCTTGGAAAAATAATAAGGCTCGATATCAGAAGTGCGCCCATCATCCTCATTCCGATAACAACGGTTACCGCAGTAAGCACTGCCAGAATTCCATTATACAATCCTGCCCTTGTTCCCGTCGCCCTTGCGAAATTCTCATCGAATGTCACTGCAAATATCCTATTATAAAATACTATAAAAAGTAAAACTACTATGATTGAAAGTATACGGCTTACCAGCGCATCCTCATCACTAAGAGAAAGTATGCTTCCGAACATATAATTATTAACATCCGTATTCATCCCGGATGACATTGATATGATCATGACACCGATGGCAAGTGCTCCACTGCACACTATCGCAACTGTTGCATCACCTTTTAACTTGCTGTTTTCACTTATTCTCAACATAAGAAAAGCTGCAGCAATACATACAGGAATTGCAACTTTAAGAGGCGCTGTTCCGGCAGCAGCTGCTGCGGCAAGTGCCGCAAAGCCAACATGGGACAGTCCGTCTCCGATCATAGAATATCTCTTAAGTACCATGCTTACACCAAGAAGCGAGGCACACAACGACACCAGAAGGCCTACCGTAATTGCCCTTACCATAAACTGATAGTTAAACATATCCGCAAATATTTCCATATCAATCAAACCTCTTTTCTCTGTGCAAAACGCATGCCGTCTTCACTGTGCATAAATTCATCCTTCGTGCCGTAGAAAATCTTATCATGGGATAAATGAAGTATGTGTGAGGCATATTTAAGCGTCGCCTCTGTATCATGTGATACCATTATTACCGTTATTCCCATCTTTTTGTTAATCTGTTCAATCAGATCATACAGTTCCTGCGTTGCCACAGGATCCAGTCCCGCAACCGGCTCATCTAACAATATCAGCCTTTTTGTCGCACACATAGCTCTCGCAAGCAGAACTCTCTGTTTCTGTCCGCCGGACAGATCATGAAAGCATTTATTTTTAAGATTTTCTATGCCCATAAGACGCAATTTATCCATTACATCCGCCTTATCCCTGCGGCCAAAAAAAGGCTTTATTCCAAGGCTGTTAAGTCTTCCGCTTATGACAACTTCATACACACTGGCAGGGAAATCTTTCTGAGCATCCGTCTGCTGCGGCATATAACCTATCTCGGTTCTTTTAAGATTATCCCCGGTTTCAATTGTGCCCTTCATAGGCTTCTTAAGTCCAAGAATAGTCTTGATCAACGTGCTTTTGCCTGCCCCGTTTTCTCCGACAATGCACAGGTATTCTCCGCCGTTCAGGCTGAAATTAAGATCTTTCAGTATTGTTCTGCCTTCATATCCAAGGCTTATATTATCGCATTTTATAAGTGCCATCAGTTAAGCGCCTCCTTAAGTGCCTCTGCATTATCATACATCAGTGAGAGATATGTTTCTCCTGCTTCGAACTGGTCCTTTGAAATATTATGGCCACTGTAAAAAGTCCTGACCACTGCTCCGGTATCGTCTGCAATCGTCTGTGCCATATTGGGACTGCTAAGTTCCATCTTGAATATTACCGGAATATTCTGTTCCCTTACCTTGTCTTCGAGAAAAGCAATTGTTGCCGCGCTTGCTTCATTTTCCTGTGAGCATCCCGGAAATGCGGCATAATATTTCAATCCGTATTCCTCAATAAAATATCTCACCGGAAATCTGTCACCAAACACAATTGTATCACGCGGCGACTCAGTGACAATCTGCCTGATATATTCATCAAGTTTATCGAGTTCTTTTATATATTTGCTGCAGTTAGCCGCATAAGTATCTGCGTTGTCCGGATCTTCATCTTCTAAAACCGACGCAATTTTCCCACATATCTGCCCTGCATTTGCAGGAGAAGTCCACACATGTTCATCCCATTCATCATGTTCATCTCCATGTTCATGTTCATGTTCTTCATGCGCATCCATTCCTTCAACAGTTTCTTCTTCATACCGGTCATCAACACAATCCAGGAGCTTAATGGTACGCATTTTACCCGAATCTATCGAGTCCAGGATATTGTCTATCCATGCGTCATTTTCTCCGCCAACATATATAAAAATATCACAATTCTGTATTTCAATTATATCCCTGGGTGTCGGTTCATATGAATGTGCCTCCGCACCCGGCTTAAGAAGCATTGATAAATCCACATTATCTCCGGCTATCTGTCTTACAAAATCATATCCCGCAAAAATAGTGGTTATGACCTTCAGTTTCCCGTTATCCGCATCGTTATTACTTCTTATTCCGGCGCATCCCGTCAAAAATGCAGTCAGTACAAATATCATCAGAAGTGCAGTAACTTTCTTAATTTTCATGATTATTCACTGTCCTTCCGACATTCAGAGCAGACTCCGTACAGCACTGATGATTCGCACTGAAGTTCAAATCCATGATGTTCCATAATGTGTCCCTTGATTTCATTCATGAATCCACAATCGAGATGAATTATCCTGCCGCATTTCACACAATGCAGATGCAGATGTTCTTTACAGTTATGCTCGACTCCGCCGCCTATATACTGAAAAGAAGACATCTCACCCTTTCTGGCAACATACTTCATAACTTCTCCGCTTGTACTTAGTTTATTGAGAAATCTGTATATTGTTGATGAATTTACTTCAATTCCTTCACTTACAAGATACCTGTCAATATCCGCAACCGTAACCAGCTTATCATTATTGTCTGCAAGATATTTCATTATTTTCGTGTGACTTATAGTTGAATATTCTTTCGCCATAATTGCACCTTCTGTTCTTATACGCAAAATGCAAACAGACTGCTTTTGCAATCTGTTTGCATTTTATATTAGTACATATCGGCCGTTTTGTCAATAGCTTATTTACGCCTGTCATGTCCTGCTATCTTATAATATTCCGCTTTATCCTTGTACATAAGTGCTTCAGCGTCACTGATGATTTTTTCCATGTTATTATCTGAATTCTCACGCCACACGTTGCCTATTGCAATTTCAACATTATTCTTACGCATGGCATCTTTTAGCAGACCGACTTTATTATTAAAATCTTCCTGTAAGATTCCATAACAGATAGCAAGCATCTCATCTCCGCCTATTCTGAACATACCGTAACCTTCAAAAACACTGCGGATGGCATCTGCTGCCCTTATTATCAAAGCATCACCCTGTGAATGTCCATAATTATCATTAACGCGCTTAAGTCCTGTTATGTCACAATACACAACTCCGATACTCTTGTTCCCGTTGTTGTTGACAATATACGTATTCATCGCATATCTGTTGCCAAGTCTGGTAAGTGAATCCGTAAAACTCAACGTCTTAAGCTGACTTAACAGGTTGCGTCGTTTCATTGATGACACAATAAAGTGTCCCATGATTTGAAGCATATTGGATGTGTAATCCAATGCATCAACCGGCGGATTATCCACACCGTAAAAACCCACTATTTTCTTCTCATCATAAAGCGGCACAACTACGAGTGAGCTGATATTCTGGCGTTTAAGATTATCATACTGCATCGGATCGCTGTCCTTGATATCTTCAAGGTTCCTGATCACAATGTTCTTATCTTCCCTGAAATCTCTATACCAGTTAGCACATAGTTCAGGTGGAAGGTCCTGAAGATTATCAATTTCCGGCATTACGCCGTTAGCAACCCATTCGTATGTATTATCATCCC
>ENA-OPAW01001470-OPAW01001470.1-human-gut-metagenome-genome-assembly--contig:-NODE-1470-length-11506-cov-2.735918_pt1 | contig 11506 bp, 7 predicted proteins | sample MGYA00241060_ERZ501436 | MGnify/ENA primary metagenome ERZ501436 (study PRJEB25962, sample SAMEA2042619) | human gut metagenome | biome: human gut; feature: human-associated habitat; material: faeces... | reverse complement strand
AACACCAACAAATCTTGTTTCCGGGCGATACGTCGCCCGGCCTCCTCCAACTCTGTTTCTTTCAATTCCTTTTCGTGCAACTCATGCAAGGTCCGCAATTGATTTACCTGCCGAAGAAAAGAAGTTCCCCGCCTTTTCGTCAGCGTTCTATAAAGTTCATCATATAGAGCCATAACCTCCTCGAGTCGGCCCTGCTCCTTTAAGATATCCGCTTTGAACTGAATATCTTCGGGTAATCGCTCTGTCTCCAACACTTCATTTATATAACGCAGTGCCAACGGGATATCTCCAGCCGCCTTATAATAACGAGCCTTAACCGCTAGATAAGTATTGATTGCATAGTCCTCCTCTACCAAACTATTGCCGACATAGGAAGAGGCTTTATCCAACGCTTTCTTGGCATTTGCCAAATCTCCTTTCGAAAGATAAAAGCTCGTGTAAAAAAAATAAAGCAGCCAATACTCCCGCTCTAGTAGCAAAACATCACCTTTTTCTTGATTAATCTCATATTGCTCATCCAGCAGGGCTTTATATTGTTCCAAGATTCGTTCCGTCAACGTATATTGTTTCGTTCGGACACTACTTTCCAATTGATAAGAAATTAACCGGATTTTAGTATCCATGATATCGGGAACATCTTTTATATCGTTCAATAAATCCAAACCTTCCTGAAAAGAGACTACGGCATCGCTATCCCTACGGATACGTTGGTAAATCAGCCCTAAAGTCTCCGAACAGCGAAGCAAGCCGTATTTATGATTCAGATTGCTCGCCAACCGATACAGATTCATCGCCTCACTCATTGCCAACTCATAATTCCCTAGCCAAAGGAGATCTTGACTGGAATAACTCTTCACCTCAAACAAGACATACGGATATTCATGGCGGGCCTTCGCCATAGAATCTACGATATTACAACAATAGACCAAACTATCACGCTTAGACTGATTGTAATAATACTCGGCCATACCTTTCAATCCCCTATATGCGATAGATATGGAATCCACCGCCATCGCGTTCTCATAAAGACGTTGATAATAATCTTTCATTTTGGGATCTTGCCGATAAAGCAAAGCCAACCGCTGCAATATAGGTAAAGTAGACGCTATCGTCGGGCAGCCCGGTAATACCCTCTCCAAGCTGTCGATCTCTGTTAAACGATCCTTGCCGGGAGGAGGCGTGGAAGATTTCATCGAGCCGCAAAATACAAGGGAGATCATAATAACCACCCCTATACGTATAGATATCCTGTTATTGAATAGATTCATCAGTCTCATATAGGGGTTTCAATTAAATTCGTTGAATGTATAAAGACAAACCGGGCACCGCCCTTATAAGAGACATCTACAGATAAAGAACCTTTAAGCTGTTCCGAGATGATCTGGCAAACAGAAAGTCCTAAACCGGTACCTTGAACAAAGTCGTCTAATTTCTCAAAACGCTCGAATATCTTCTTACACTTATCCTCAGGGATTCCACAGCCCGTATCCGTAACGAAGAAACGAACCTCACCTTTGCTCTCATCCACGGCAAATGAGAGATTAATCTCTCCCTCGGAAGTGAATTTAGCGGCATTCGACAACAAATTTGTCAACAACTGCTGCAAACGCAAGGCATCCGTTTTTAAAGTATAAGATTCTGGCGAGGAAGTAAACGTCAATCGAACCCCGGGTTTTACACGATGACGAATCGAATCCAACACTTTCTGACAACAAGAAACCAGATCATTAGGCTTAACGCTGAACTTGATCTTGCCGGATTCCAGACGGGATAAATCCAGAACATCATTCACCAGATTCAACAGCAACTCCGAACTATGATTTACCTCCCCGGCAAACTCAATCTTTTCCTCCTCACTATATTCGCTAATCGCTAATAATTCAGAGAATCCGACAATAGCATTCAACGGCGTACGTATCTCATGGCTGATACTAGCGATAAAGGCACTTTTCTTCTTGTTCGCCGCCTCCGCCTCTTTCGCCACGACACGAAGCTGCTTCTCCGAAGCGATCAAGGAGTCTTTCTCTTGAAGCAACTCATTTTTCAATCGCTTGGTATGCATATAAATACGCCATAATATATAAAGTAAGCCCGTCAAGACCAATAGAAGACCGATAGATACAGCGATCTGCCTCTGCTTCAAAACTTCTTGCTCTGATCTCAACTTCAACTCTCGATCTTGCTTTTCCAAATCATTCAAGTCATTCAGGATGCGGAGTTGTTCGATCTGCCGGTCAAAAGCTTCCGTATTGATCATTTCCGTCTTATTAATGATCTCCTCATAGATAGCGATCGCCTCTCGCAATTGACCGGACGATTGCAAGACCGCCTTCTTCATCTCCAACTTATCCAGATCACGGTTGATTTTTAAAGCCAGATTGACGGCGGACAACGCATGCCTATAATCTTTCTTCTTCCAATAATAAAATGATTTTGTCCGGAGATATTGAGCCTCCACCCTATTCCCAAAAGAACTATCCAAATAAGCGGTTGCCTTATCCAGATACGTCTGTGCCTTTTGCAAATTCCCTTTCATGGTACATAGCTCGCAGAAATAACAATTTACCAAACAACGATAACGATCTACCGGGAAAATCGTCCCTTCTCGATCATACCTCCTCTCCAATGAATCCAATAAAAACTCATACTGTTTCAAAAGCGCCTCTGATTCGGATAAACGCCCTAACAGTAGGGTCGACTCCAACATATTAGATAAATACATAATCCGAAAACTATAGCTCGCCTTCTCCTCTTTCAATAAATACAGGCCTTTTTGGAATATCTCTACCGCATCGCTATCTCTTTTAATCCGTTGGTAAACCATTCCTAAATCACGATAAGCCCGCAGTAAACCATAATCGTTCTTACTATCCCGGGCCAGATCCATATATCGCATGGCCCTATCCATAGCCAACTCATAATTGCCGGACCATAGATAATCCTGACAAACCAAGCTACCGGATAAAAACAACCCTCTGGGACTCTCATGCCTTTTTGAGGCCAACGAATCCAATTGCCCCACCCAATATAATAGGCTATCTCTATTTTCCACATTATAATAATAACGACTCAAGCCAGCCATCGCATCGTACACGATCCCGATGGAATCCAAAGGCATCGCGATATCGATTATCTCTTTCAACGCCGGTACCTCCTCCGGCAATTGCCAGTACAAGCCGATTAATTCTTTAAGAAGGGGTATCTTATCCTGAGGTTTTTGGATACACGATAAAGATTGGCGTATGCTATCCGCACGAAATTTACTCACGGCATTCTGCGCACTTGCGCTCACCGCAAACAAAATCCACACTATTCCTATAAAAGTATTGACGCTGGACTTTCTTAAAAATCCTCTACTCATTGATTTATCGCTTACAATTCGCAAACTTACAAAATAAATATCAATAAAAATCAACAGTTTTCCGTAATTACAGCCAACACGGCCCAATTGAATGTTTTTACCCCTCAAAACTCTTGTCAATCAGAAAAAAAGCATTACCTTTGCCCCGATTTTTGAGAGATGACAACATAAAGTCTAACTTACTAATTAAAACAAACTTAGTATTAACAATTAAAGAATGGAAAATTTAAAAAACATCCAGCCGGTTGAAGATTTCAACTGGGACGCTTTCGAGCAAGGCGAGACTTACACCGAAGTAAGCAAGGACGATCTTGTAAAAACGTATGACGAGACCCTAAACACGGTAAAAGACAAAGAAGTGGTTATGGGTACCGTTACTTCTATGAACAAACGTGAGGTTGTTGTAAACATCGGTTTCAAATCTGACGGTGTTGTTCCTATGTCCGAGTTCCGTTATAACCCGGATTTAAAGATTGGTGACGAGGTAGAGGTTTACATCGAGAGCCAAGAAGACAAAAAAGGACAATTGATCCTTTCACACAAGAAAGCACGCGCTACACGTTCTTGGGATCGTGTTAACGAGGCTCTTGAAAAAGACGAAATTATCAAAGGTTACATCAAATGTCGTACGAAGGGCGGTATGATCGTTGACGTATTCGGTATCGAAGCGTTCTTGCCGGGTTCTCAGATCGATGTGAAGCCGATCCGCGACTACGATGTATTTGTAGGTAAGACTATGGAATTCAAGATTGTTAAGATCAATCAAGAATTCAAGAATGTTGTTGTATCTCACAAGGCTCTTATCGAGGCTGAGTTGGAACAACAGAAGAAAGATATCATCTCCAAATTGGAGAAAGGACAGGTATTGGAAGGAACTGTCAAGAACATCACTTCTTACGGTGTATTCATCGACTTGGGTGGCGTAGACGGTTTGATCCACATCACAGACCTTTCTTGGGGACGTGTTTCTCATCCGGAAGAAATCGTTCAGCTTGACCAGAAGATCAATGTTGTTATCTTGGACTTCGACGACGAGAAGAAACGTATCGCTCTTGGCTTGAAGCAATTGACTCCGCACCCATGGGATGCTTTGGATACGAACTTGAAGGTTGGTGACAAGGTTAAGGGTAAAGTTGTCGTTATGGCTGACTATGGCGCGTTCATCGAGATCGCTCCGGGCGTAGAAGGTTTGATCCACGTTTCAGAGATGTCTTGGACACAGCACTTGCGTTCCGCTCAAGACTTCATGAAGGTTGGTGACGAGATTGAGGCCGTAATCTTGACTTTGGATCGTGACGAGCGTAAGATGTCTCTTGGTATCAAGCAATTGAAGGCTGATCCTTGGGAAAACATCGAGGAGCGCTTCCCGGTAGGTTCTCGTCACATGGCTAAAGTTCGTAACTTCACTAACTTCGGTGTATTCGTAGAAATCGAAGAAGGCGTAGACGGCTTGATCCACATCTCTGACCTGTCTTGGACAAAGAAAATCAAACACCCGTCAGAATTCACTCAGATCGGTGCTGAAATCGAAGTTCAGGTTCTGGAAATCGACAAAGAAAACCGCCGTTTGAGCTTAGGCCACAAACAGCTGGAAGAAAATCCTTGGGATGTATTCGAAACAATCTTCACTGTAGGTTCTATCCACGAAGGAACAATCATCGAAGTACTGGATAAGGGTGCTGTAATCTCTCTGCCTTACGGCGTAGAAGGTTTCGCAACTCCGAAACATCTGGTAAAAGAAGACGGTTCTCAGGCTGCTGTAGACGAAAAACTGCAGTTCAAGGTAATCGAATTCAACAAGGAAGCAAAGAGAATCATCCTTTCTCACAGCCGTATCTTCGAAGATGAACAGAAAGGCGCCAAGAAAGAAGCTGGCGAAAAGAAATCATCTGCAAAACGCGGTGGCAAGAAAGAAGAAGAATCTGCAATGGTAACCGGTCCGGTTGAAAAGACTACACTGGGTGACATTGAAGAACTCGCTGCTCTGAAAGAAAAATTGGCTGGTAAATAATTACCGCCTTTTCAGATAAAATAAAAGGAGATGTCCACCCGGATATCTCCTTTTTTATTGCTCGAAAAAAGAATAGAGAAAGCTTTATCAGTCTATCTCCTTGATCGCTTCCTCTACCTGTTCTTGTTCACCGTAATATTGGCAACTTTCGCCGATACCCAACAAAGCATTCATTTCATGACGCTTGTCCAAGTCCGTAAAATAAGCGTCTACTACCTTATAAATATCGAATCCGTCTGTTGAACCCGCTGCCAGATTCAACGATTCTACCAATTTGCCTGTAGCCTTACGAATTTCAGCTTTACTAATCAAATGAAACTCATTGTTGTGAATTAATTGACTCTTTCCCATGATGTTTGATTTTAAAGTTATACTTGTTCTTCATTAATAACCATTCCCGAAAGCGGTAAGTTTAATCTCGCTGCTTCGTTTCATGCACTAAATATACAAACATCCTCGGATCTTTCAACCTTTCAGGCCTTTTATTTTCAATAAACATGAAAAACGAATCCGATCCCGGCTTCACGATATTTCATGATGGGCAAGGAGAATCGGATCTCCAAACATAGAATAAGTTCTATTCTATTTGGTCATGTAAAAATTAATGCTGAAATTTGTTCACAGATAATATAAAAGATATGGGCACGAACGAAGACAAGTACAATGTAACTATTCTGATCGCAGAAGACGAGGAAAGCAATTTCCTGCTATTAAAAACCATTTTAAAAAGACACTGTAACGTTCTGCAAGCCAGAACCGGCTTGGAGCTATTGAAAGTCTTTGCAGAAAAAGGAGCCGATATGATTTTGCTGGATATAAAAATGCCGGAGATGAACGGTATAGAAGCGCTGAAAGAGATTAGGAAAAAAGACACGAATATTCCGATCATCATGCAATCCGCCTATGCCTTCGAAAATGACATGGAAGCCGCCCGTGCTGCCGGAAGCAACGGATTTATCACCAAGCCCATCAATATCGTCGAACTGAAGAAAACGATTTCCAAATTCTTGCCGCAGATAACCTGGTAAGAGGCTGAAAGACGACATATTATAAAAAAGTGGAATAGCTATAACAATCGTTATGGCTATTCCACTTTTTTGCTTTTTCACAGACACCTTAACCGGCAAACTCTCCCTTTCATTTTTATCAAAAACCTCTCATTTTACGGAGATATCCACATTAATTTTCTTTATAAACTCCGCCTAAACAAAACATTAAACCTCCGGTTTAAGAGGTGGGTAAAATTATTTTTCACAAAAAAGTGTCCGTGATTAGGGATCATATTTCCGGAAAACTATACCAAACCGGCACTAATGGATTTTCATATAGAACGAAATTATACTTTTACAAACGAAACTAAAATGAACATGTCAGACAAAAATAAAAGGACATCTGATAACAAGGAGATTTCTCATTCTTTAGGAAACGATTTTAAGATTTTCAGGAATTCAACGAAATTTTCTATTCCCTTATACCCTTCTTATTCCCATAGGGCTGTTGTTGCCTTTTGTACGGAAGGAAGAGCAAAAGTGGATGTGCACGGGTATGAGCATTCATTCACTAAAGGGGAACTTGTTGTTATTTTTCCAGGTCAGCTGGTCTCTTTGTCTGAAATCAGCGAAGATTTCACAGTCAGCTATTTTTCATTGTCTCTCAATCTTTATAACGATGTGCTTAGCGGTATACGCCGCTTTTCACCCCATTTCTTCTTTTATATGAGGAGTCATTACCATTATAAGCTTTCGGACTTGGAAACGTCCAAGTATATCAATTTTTTCCAGCTGATTTACAGCAAGGTGAATGCTCCCGAAAACTTATACCGTAAAGATTCGATCGTCCTTCTCATGCGGATTTTCTATCTGGATCTCTACAATATATATAAAGTAAATTCGCACACCGGAAAGCAGACGTTCGACAATCATAAGAAAGAACTGACCCACGGCTTCTTTCTGCTCATCATGAAGTTCTACAAAGAGAACAGAAGCGTGGCATTCTATGCCGACAAACTACATATCACTCCCAAATATCTCACAATGGTGGTCAAGGAAGTGAGCGGGATGTCGGCCAAAGACTGGATAACCGAATACATCCTGCAGGAGATCAAGTTCCTGTTAAAAAACTCGTCCCTGAACGTCCAGGAGATCGCTATCCGGACACATTTCTCCAACCAGACATCACTTGGGAGGTTTTTCAGGCAACATACGGGATTGTCTCCTTCGGATTACAGGAAACAGAATCAATAACAAACAAATAATCAATTAAACAAACAAAAAAGAATTCGAATAGCAAATCAACCGGATAAGATCCACTAAGCGAAATTTCCTTTCTATTAATTTATAATTAGCGATATAATACGAATATGAACAGAAGTCAGCTTATCAATATCCTGTCCAAGAAAACAGGATTAGACAAAAAAGATGTCAAACGGACAATCGATGAAATGCAAAAACTAATTGTCCAGGAAGTCAAAGAAGGTCAAAGAATCTGCCTGCATGGTTTCGGCTCGTTCAAACCACGTTTTCAATCCAGTCGTCCTGCACGAAACCCGAAAAGCGGAACAGCCGTACAACTGTCTCCCAGGACTATCATCCATTTCAAATGCGCTCCCCATCTGCTGGAGCTAATGAACAAATAAAGGGACAAAAAAAGAGACTCACTTTTAGAAGTAAGTCTCTTTTTTATTTACTCAGCTATTGTCGGGGTGAGAAGATTCGAACTTCCGACCACACGCCCCCCAGACGCGTACTCTAACCGGGCTGAGCTACACCCCGCTTTGTTTTACGGCTGCAAAGGTAAATATTTTTCGTTATACTCCAAAGCTTTCACGATAAAAATCCAGGGATTCGAGAATTTTCTCCTTGCTCACCTGCTGATTTATCTGAACATCACCCACTTGAGAAAGCAGGGTGAAGTTGATGATACCCGCTTCATTTTTCTTATCGTGCATCATCAACTCGTATAAGGTATCATAGTCCTTGCAATCGAACACGAAAGCCGGATAATACTCCTTCAGATAATAGACAACCTGACTCAATTTCTCCATCGGAAAGCCGCATACTTTATGAGACAAGTACAATTCACTGACAATACCGGCGGCAACAGCATGTCCGTGCAGCAAAGGACGGTTCTTCTTAAAGGACAGGCTTTCGTAAGCATGACCGATCGTATGGCCGAAGTTCAGTGCCTTACGGATGCCATGCTCTTTCGGATCTTCTTCCACAATACGCTCTTTTACGGCTACGGACTGGGCGACCATCCTGTTCAGGAAAGCATAATCGATCCTCGCATCGAGGTCGAACAACATGACGGAAGCGTAAATGTCCATCGAACTGATAAGTGCATGTTTGATCATTTCGGCATAGCCGGAAAGCAGGTTGTCCCGATCAAGCGTACGCAGGAACTCACAATCGATAAAGACGCATTCGGGAGGATAGAAAGAACCGACCTCATTCTTCAAACCGTTGAAGTTAACCCCGGTCTTTCCTCCTACAGCCGCATCGACAGAGGCCATCAGGGTAGTCGGGATATTGACGGTCCGCAGCCCACGTTTGAAAGTCGCACCGGCAAAACCGCCCATATCGGTAATCATACCGCCGCCCAGATTGACTAAAAGAGAATTTCGGGAAGCCCCTTCATTCGAGAGACGCGACCAGATATAGGCGACCTGTTCGATGTCTTTATGAGTATCGCCCGCTTTTACGGTAATGATCGGGGCATCCTGCAAGGCAGGGATATCTTTTACCAGCGGAAAACATTTTTCTTGCGTGTTCGTATCGGTCAGGATAAAGAGTCTATCATAACTCATGGAAGCAAAGAACGCCTGCAAATCGGCTTTGAGATCCTTGCTGATTACTACTTTTTGAGCGGCCATAATGTCCTTTTTTTATTATAATCGTGATGGCAAAGGTATTATATGTTATTCGATTATCAAAACAAGGAGAAGAAAATTCCATGCGCATGAAACTAAAGTTTCATAGGCATGGAACAAAAGTTCCCCCAGCATGAAACTATCATTTCTTGCTGGGGGAAACATCTCTTTCTTCTTATTTCAGACCGGCTGCGTCCAAGATGTGTTCGACAGCTTCGCCCAGTCCGGCCACATTCTTGCCCCCGGCTGTTGCAAAATGAGGCTGACCGCCACCGCCACCTTGTATCAGTTTCGCTGCATCTTTCACCAGTTTGCCGGCATTCAAGCCTTCGGATACCAACTGTTCGCTCAGCATAACCATCAACGCACATTTCTCACCGTCTTTGATTCCTGCCACAAAGAAGACCTTTTCGTCCGTATTGCTTTCGCCTTTGATTTGGAAAGCCAAGTCTTTGATAGCATCGACATTGGCCTCACCCCGGAATACGACAACTTTAACGCCGTTACACTCAACCGCTTTGGCGATCAAATCTTTCTTCAACTGCTGAACTTTTTCTTTCAGATAATCGCCTACCTGCTTTTTCAGTTCGGCATTCTCCTCGATGGCCTTCTTGATGGTTTGAGACAGATTCGGCACATTGTTGAACATCGCACGCAGTTCACGCAGGGAATCTTGCAACATGAAGGTGTAATTCTCAGCACCTTCGGCCGTTACCGCTTCAATACGGCGTACACCTGCCGCGATAGAGCTTTCGCCAACCACACGCAAGGAACCGATCATGCCGGTTGCAGGGATATGCGTACCACCGCACAACTCGATAGAGTTACCGTATTTAACCACACGGACTTCATCACCATACTTTTCACCGAACAGAGCCATGGCACCCAATGCTTTCGCTTCGGCAATCGGCATATTGCGATGCTCTTCCAGCGGATAGTTGGCACGGATCTTTTCGCTCACCAGCTTTTCCACCTTACGGATTTCTTCGTCCGTCACTTTCTGGAAGTGGGAGAAGTCAAAACGCAGAGAGTCGGGAGAAACGTATGAACCTTTCTGTTCGACATGTGTTCCCAAAACTTCACGCAACGCCTCGTGCAACAGGTGAGTAGCAGAGTGGTTACATTCGCACTGGATACGTTTCTTCTCGTTGATCTTGGCGGTAAAAGTTACCGTTACATCCTTCGGCAATTTAGCTACCAGATGTACAGGCAGGTTATTTTCGCGCTTCGTATCGATCACGTCGATCGTCTCGTCGTCAGCAATCAACCAACCGGTGTCGCCGACCTGTCCACCCATCTCTGCATAGAACGGAGTCTGATCCAGAACGATCTGATATAATACCTTATTTTTCTGCTTGATCTGGCGATAACGCAGAATTTCGGCATCACATTCGAACAAATCATAGCCTACGAAATTGCATCCGCCCTCTTTCAGCACCACCCAGTCACCGGTTTCGATAGCAGCGGCGTTACGGGCACGGTCCTTCTGTTTCTGCATCTCGACGTCGAATTCATCGATATTGGCTTCCATACCGTTTTCACGCAAGATCAACTCGGTCAAATCCAACGGGAATCCGTATGTATCATATAGTGTAAAGGCATCTACGCCGCTGATCACGTTCTTTCCGGCTGCCTTTGTTTCTTCCATCTTCTTATCCAACAAACGGATACCGATTTCCAACGTACGCAGGAAAGATTCTTCTTCTTCCTTGATCACCTTCTCGATCAACGTCTTCTGCGCGATCAGTTCGGGATAAGCATCTCCCATTGTTTCGATCAGTACGGGCAATAACTTATACATGAAGGATTCTTTGCGATCCAGGAACGTATAACCGTAACGAACAGCACGACGCAGGATTCGGCGGATGACATAACCAGCCTTTGCGTTAGAAGGCAACTGCCCGTCTGTAATCGCGAAAGCAATCGTACGGATATGGTCGGCAATTACACGCATAGCCACGTCCTGCTGTTTGTCCTTACCGTAAGAAGTACCCGCCATATCGGCAATCACCTTGATGATCGGCTGGAAAACGTCTGTATCGTAGTTGGATGTCTTACCCTGCAAAGCCATGCAGAGACGTTCGAATCCCATACCGGTATCGATCACACGGGCAGGCAGCGGTTCGAGCGAGCTATCGGCCTTGCGGTTGTACTGCATGAACACCAGGTTCCAGATTTCGATCACCTGCGGATGGTCTTTGTTCACCATGTCCTGGCCGGGGATAGCGGCACGTTCTTCTTCCGGACGGAGGTCGATATGGATTTC
>ENA-OPAW01001466-OPAW01001466.1-human-gut-metagenome-genome-assembly--contig:-NODE-1466-length-11519-cov-2.246685_pt1 | contig 11519 bp, 9 predicted proteins | sample MGYA00241060_ERZ501436 | MGnify/ENA primary metagenome ERZ501436 (study PRJEB25962, sample SAMEA2042619) | human gut metagenome | biome: human gut; feature: human-associated habitat; material: faeces... | reverse complement strand
TGTTGTTTTAATGCAAAGTATGAAGTAATAAATATAATTCCATAACAAAGAAACTCATTTCTTTTGAAGATAATACTACTTTAATGAATGTTTTTGAGCTTGTTTATATCGCTATTTTAATTTGCAATATATTGAGTGTTAATATGATATTCTCTTTTTAAGATTCGATATTCATATTTTAATCAGTGCTTTTATAGAGTACAAAATGCCCTTTCGTCCGTCTACTTGATATGAAGAAAAAAGAACGAATGAAAATATATACTTTACTGTTTGGGGCATTGGTCGTTTGTCCGATGCAGGCACAGACAGTACATGATTGGGAAAACCACCATGTACTTCAAATCAATCGGAAACCGGCACGGGCTGCGTTTATTCCTTTCTCCACACAGAAAGGAGACTGTTCGGTATGCTTGGATGGAATGTGGAAATTCAGATGGACACCTGTACCTGACGAAAGAATCGTTGATTTTTATCAAACGAATTTTAATGATAAGGACTGGACTGATTTTCCGGTTCCTGCTAATTGGGAAATCAACGGATATGGTACTCCAATTTATGTATCAGCCGGTTATCCATTTAAGATAGACCCTTCGCGAGTAATGGGGGGAACCCAAGGCGGATTATGCGACTTATCAAGAAAGGAATCCGGTAGGGCAGTATCGGCGGCTTCTTATGGGTATTGGCAGATGAAGGTGTGAAACGCGTGGATATGGACGGATTCATTGATAATCAAGGAAATTTCGGCGCTGACGGTATTGTAGGACCACATCACGAAAAGGAAGGTAGCTACTACACTATCAAGCAGTTATGGAGTCCGGTGCAAATCATGAATACTTCTATCAACAAGCAATTTGATGGCAAATTCTCCGTAGAAAACCGTTACGATTATCTGAATCTGAATACTTGCCGTTTCCTTTGGAAGCAAGTAAAATTCCCGTTGGCAACAGATGCTTCCAATGCCGCTGTTCAAGTACTGAAAGAAGGTGAAGTGCAAGGCAGTGACATGGTTGCTCACTCGGCAGGCATTTTGGATATAAAAACAAATATCCTCCCCAATGCAGACGCCCTCTTCCTGACAGCAATCGATCCATACGGCCATGAACTTTGGCGCTGGACTTTCCCGGTCAACAAACTGAATCAGCAGACAGAACAGCTTTCTCCCTTGTCCAGTCGTCCTGCTTATACAGAGACAGAAAATGAGCTTACTGTGAAAGCGAATAAGCGTACGTTTATCTTCTCAAAGAAAGACGGACAACTAAAAGGAGTATCTGTAGATAACCGTAAGATTAGTTTCGCCAATGGCCCCCGTTTCATCGGAGCCCGTCGTGCAGACCGCTCATTGGATCAGTTCTATAACCATGACGATCCGGATGCAGAAAAGAAAAAGACAACTTATTCCACTTTCGAGGATACCGGCCGGTTCTGCGGATTTGATGTCGAGGAAGCGGACGGAAAGATTACGGTAACTGCCGGCTATCGGTTGGGAAATTTCGATAAAGCAGTCTGGGTAATAACACCGGACGGCAGGGTTTCTCTTGATTTCCATTACAATTTCAGTGGTGTGGTCGATTTGATGGGAGTCATGTTCGATTATCCCGAAGAGCTGGTTTTAAGTAAACGTTGGGTGGGCGACGGCCCGTATCGTGTGTGGCAGAACCGCTTGCATGGCCCGCAATTGGGTGTTTGGGAGAATGAGTACAACGATCCTGTCCCCGGAGAGAGTTTTGTTTATCCGGAATTCAAGGGGTATTTCGCTCATGTGCAATGGATGAGTTTGCATACGCAGGAAGGGGTAATACGTATCTGGAATCGTACGCCTGATAGTTATATCGGGGTTTATCAACCTCGTGACGGACGCGATGCCTTACTCTATACGTTGCCGGGCACCGGTATCAGTGTGATGAAAGTGATTCCTCCCGTACGCAATAAGGTGAATACGACTGATCTTGTCGGTCCGTCATCACAACCGAAATGGGTGGATGGGGAGCAGAAAGGAAGTATCATTCTCTGCTTTGAATAATCTTATTGGAGTTTTACAAGTTTGCTATGCTAATTTCAAAGGGGATGTCAAAACTCCCCTTTTATCGAAATCACCCTCGTTACAACTGCCTGTAGCGAGAGTGATTTTTAGTTTATGAGAGTTTTGATACATTTACCCTCTTTGCGAAAAGGTACTTTCCTGTTCTTTATGCACCGTACATACGGTTTCCGGGTACCGTGCATACCACTTGTCAGCACCGTGCTCACGGTGGATGAGCACCCTGCTTACGGACGATAAGCACCGTGCTTAAGGAACCGGTAAGGCCCTTCTCCTCGTATCGCTGATGAACAGGGCATTTGAGCAAAAAGGTGAAGATAGTGGAAGGGGATAAATTTGATGGGAATAAGGGATCATATGTGGGAAAGATGAGTATTTTGGAAGACTGAGTACAAAAAGCAGATCCGTGCGTCTTTCTTTCAAAGAACAGACTCATTACCCTATGAAATATTATAGTAAAAGCTTTTTATTACTGCTTTTCTTGTTTTTGCAGTTTCCTCAATGGACGGTAGCACAGTCGGATGCTACCTTACGTAACCGCTTTCTCTCTCCGCCGGAAGATGCTGATTCCTGGTGTTTCTGGTACTGGATGTATGGTGCCGTGTCTCGAGAAGGCATCACGGCCGATCTGGAAGCAATGAAGCAGGTCGGATTGGGAGGCGCCTATCTCATGCCGATCAAGGATACGGAACAGGGAAAAGAATTTAATGGGACTGTACGGCAACTCTCCCCACAGTGGTGGGAAATGCTGCGTTTCAGTATGCAGGAAGCCGATCGGTTAGGATTAAAACTCGGTATGCATATTTGCGATGGTTTTGCACTTGCCGGAGGCCCTTGGATCACTCCGCAAGAGTCGATGCAGAAGGTGGTATGGAGCGACACCATTGTTTCCGGAGGGCAGATTAGGAGTTTACAATTACCTCGTCCTGAGGCTTACCAGGATTATTATCAGGACATTGCCTTACTGGCCTTACCGGTTGGAAAATCGGAACCTGATATTCCAAATATCACTACCAGCCCTCTGATAAACACGGCGGACGGTTTTTTCCGTGCCAATGCTTCGGACGTTGCCGCATGGATGCCGCTTCATCCCGATACGGCATGGATACAATATGAATATTCACGGCCGTTTACTTGTCGCAATATAGAAGTGGTGCTTACCGGCAATAATTATCAAGCCCACCGGTTAAAGCTGTTTGTCAGTGACAACGGGACTGATTTCCGGTTCGTAAAGCAACTCACGCCCGCCCGCCAAGGATGGCAGAACACTGATGAAAACTCGACTCATGCCCTTCCTCCTGTGACGGCACGATATTTCCGCTTTACTTGGAGTCCGGAGGGGACCGAACCGGGCAGCGAAGACATGGATGCCGCCAAATGGAAACCGAATCTCAAAATCAAAGAATTACGCCTGCACGACGGGCCGCGTCTTAACCAGTGGGAAGGAAAGGCGGGCTTGGTATGGCGGGTTGCATCCGCTACCACTGAAACCGAACTGCCCCAAAAGGATTGTCTGCACCGGCAGGATATCATCGACTTGACTGGATACATGAACTCTGGAGTCCTCACCGCCGCTACTTTGCCTGCCGGACGGTGGAAGCTGCTTCGGATGGGACACACTTCCACCGGGCATACCAATGCTACCGGTGGAGCCGCCCGTGGGTTGGAATGCGATAAATTCAATCCGCAGGCAGTGAAGAAGCAATTCGACCATTGGTTTGGGCGTACTTTCACCGAAGTTGGAGATGAATTGGCCCGTAAGGTATTAAAATACATGCATGTCGATAGTTGGGAATGCGGAAGCCAGAACTGGAGCGTCTCCTTTCCCGATGAATTTCAGAAGCGTCGTGGATATCGCCTGTCTGATTGGCTTCCTCTGTTTGCCGGTATACCGTTGGAAAGTGCGGAAGAGAGTGAACGCGTTCTGCGTGACGTACGTATAACCATAGCCGAACTGGTAAAAGATGTTTTCTATGAAACATTGGCTACTTGTGCCCGGGAATATGATTGTCGCTTTTCTGCCGAGTGTGTGGCTCCCACAATGGTTAGTGACGGGATGCTACACTATCAGAAAGTCGATTACCCGATGGGGGAGTTTTGGTTCAATAGCCCTACCCACGACAAACCGAATGACATGCTCGATGCCATCAGTGGAGCGCATGTCTATGGTAAGAACATTATCCAGGCTGAAGGATTTACCCAAGTGAGGGGCACATGGAACGAGCATCCGGCCCTTCTGAAACCCTTGCTCGACCGTAATTATGCATTAGGTATCAACCGCCTGTTTTTTCACGTATATGTGCACAATCCGTGGCTCGATCGTCGTCCCGGAATGACTTTGGATGGTATCGGATTTTTCTTCCAGCGCGATCAGACTTGGTGGGAAAAGGGGGCGAAAGCCTTTGTCGATTATACCCGGCGTTGCCAGGCCCTGTTGCAATATGGGCATCCGGTGGTAGACATCGCTGTGTTTACGGGTGAAGAGATACCGCGTCGTGCCGTTCTACCCGAACGTTTGGTACCTTCTCTGCCGGGGCTTTTCGGAAGTCGGCGGGTAGAGAGCGAAAAAAACAGGCTCGCTAATATCGGTCAACCGCTTCGTACTATCGTCGGCGTTACCCATTCCGCCAATATGGCCGATCCCGAAAATTGGGTCAATCCATTGCGTGGCTATGCCTATGATTCTTTCAATAAAGATGCTCTGCTGTGTTTGGCTTCGGTTGATAAGGGTCGGATTTGCCTGCCCGGTGGCGCTTCTTATAAAGTATTAGTTCTGCCGTTGCCGCGTCCGATGGATCCGGACGGGTTGCCTTTATCTACAGAGGTTCAGGCCAAAGTTGACGAGTGGCGGAAGGCCGGTATAATAATTCCCGAATTGCCTTACCGCTTCGAGGATTTTGCCGCTTATGGGCTGGAACGCGATGTCATCGTACCCGAAGATATAGCTTGGACGCATCGCAAAGGCCCCGAAGCCGAGATTTATTTCCTGTCTAACCAACGGGGGGAAGAACGTCATTTTACAGCATCTTTGAGAGGAATAAAAGAAGTGCAACCTGAATGTTGGAATCCGGTGTCGGGTGAGATGTATAAAGCACGCTCCTGGAAATGTAAGGACGGGCGTACATCCGTTGAACTTACTTTGGCAGCCGGTGAGTCTGTATTTATAGTCTGTTATTTCAAGGCGGATCAGAAGAACGAAACTATTGTACCGGAATTGCCAACAGACTTATCGAAAGAGGCATCAACTGAACTGTCATCGGAGTTATCATCTGAGTTATCGGAAGAGACAGATATCCTGCCGCTTCGCTTTAAAAAGCCTTGGTCTGTCTATTTTGCCGGTTTGAATAAAACGATCCGTCGGGATACGCTTTTTGATTGGACCGATGAGCAGGATCACTCCATCCGTTATTATTCGGGTAGGGCTGTTTATACGAATACCTTCAATTGGACAGATGACAGAAAGATACCGGTGGCGTATCTTCGTTTAGGACGGGTTGAGAACATAGCTGTAATAAAAGTCAATGGAGTGGAATGTGGTACTGCATGGACTGCTCCTTATCAGGTAGAGGTGACTGCCGCTTTGCGGAAAGGCAAAAATACGCTGGAGATAGAAATCATCAACACTTGGGCCAATGCCATTAGAGGTATGGATCGTGGAGAACCCCCTTTTAACGGTATATGGACCAATGCACGGTATCGTCTGGACGGAACAGAACTTGTACCGGCCGGCTTATTCGGACCTTTGGAAATGAGGCTTTCAGTCTCTCCCTAACCGGCCTCTCCCCAGCCCTCTCCGTGGGAGAGGGGGCAAAGTTTATTTTGTAATTGATTAATAACCATAGTATCTCTCTTCTCCCTCTCCTCCGGAGAGGGTCGGGGAGAGGCTTCCCCTCTCTTATTTCTCGTTGTAAATGACTCCCATCACCGTTTGTCCCACAGCCTTGAGGGTATTCCGGTCAATGTTGTCCATATCATCTTTGATTGTGTGCCATGTAGGATCGAACGAATATTCTCCTTCCGGGTCACAAGGGATGATGTCGATCGTCTTGATTCCGGCAATTTCGTTAATGAACAGGTGGTCGTCTGTAGCCCCCCCCATTACTTCATCGATGAAATATTTCCCGTATCCCAATTCGTTAGCCTTTTTCCAGACTTTCCGGTTGACGTCTTTGGCATATTTTTCAGAATAGGCTTCGCGATAGAAAGTAGGTTGCTGGCCGCCTACCATGTCGAGCAATATGCCGAAACGGGCGTTATACCCCGGCACATGCGGATTACGTGCCCAGTATTGTGATCCCAGACACCAGGAGTCCTCCTGATGCTTGCCGCTGGCCTGGTGCGTGCCGTAGTCTTCGGCATCGAGGAAGATGATATCGATACCGAGTTCGGGTTGTTGCTGTTGAATCTGACGGGCTATCTCAAGAAGTACTCCTACACCGCTTGCACCGTCATTGGCTCCTAAGATTGGCGTATAGTGGTTCTTTTTATCCGGATCATTGTCTGCCCAGGGACGGGTATCCCAGTGTGCAAAGAGGGCGATGCGCTTTTTATTTTCCGGCTTATAAGAACCGATAATGTTGCGTGCTTTCAGCAGGGTACCGTCATAGGCGATAAGATCGGCATACTGGTTGGTAACCGTAGCACCGAACTTCTCCAGTTGTCCGGCAAGATAGTTGCCGCAGGCCACATGCCCTTTGCTGTTAGGCACACGCGGTCCGAAATCGACCTGTTCTTTTACATATTGATAGGCACTGTCGGCATCGAACTGAGGTGCCTGTATGGTGGCTACGGTCTCTTTCGTCATTTCGCTTGCTTTATTCTTGTTGCCGCAAGAAGAAAGTGACAGTGTGAAAAGTAATAATAACCCCACTAATGACATGATATAATTCTTTTTCATTTTAAGTAACTGTTGTATTATATCGGCAAAAGTAATGATTTTCACTGTAGTTTGCTTCTGCGGACATGGTTTATTAACAAATGAACTTTAATTCTGTTGCTTTCTTGCCGACATTCAATTCTACTTCCGCTCCGTTGATCAGAGGAAGATTGCGGGTGACGTGCCCTACCGGAAAGTCAAAACAGACCGGGTAATCGTACTCTTTTACCAGATCGGCCAGTGCAACGTATAGCTCTTTCCCTAATGAACGGTCTTCTTCATATTCCGTGAATTGACCGATGATGAGTCCGGAGAGCTTTTCAAGTACCCCTCCTAACTTCAAATTATACATCATACGCTCTATGGCATGCGGGCGTTCGCTGATGTCTTCGATAAACAGAATGCTGCCTTCGGGCGGAATGTCGTAAGGAGTGCCGCGCAGTCCGTAAAATACGGCCATATTCCCCCCTCTCAGAATCCCTTGGGCGGTTCCCTGGCGGTTCAATTTGTGTTTCGGACAGGAGTATTCCGGTAACGTGCCGCTTAGAATATTTTTCAGATGCAGAGAACAGGGATCGTCTTCGGGTTCTACTGTCAGATGCCGTGCCATGGGGGCATGCAAAGAAGCAAAACCGTTGGATTGAATCAGATTGTGCAATGCTGTGATGTCACTGAATCCTATCAGCCATTTGGGGGATTCGCGAAAGAGGGTGAAATCCAGTGCCTGTACGAGGTGTACCGCACCGTATCCGCCACGACTGCAGAAAATGGCCTTTATCTCCGGGTCATTCATCATGCTTTGGAGGTCGCTCAAACGTTGCTTGACGGTTCCGGCATATCTACCGGAAGCACTGCCGGCGTGTTTGCCCATAATCACCTTCAGTCCCCAGGATTCCAATCGCTTTTTCGCTCCTTTCAGAAATGATTTGTCTATCTTGCTCGATGGAGAGACGATGGCGACTTTATCGCCTTCGTGCAAATAAGGGGGAAGAATCAGGCTGTTCATATGTTCGGTTATTTTTGCAAATGTACGTATTCACCGGATTATGACATAAGTTTTTAAAATAATTTTTCTTTCCATGACAAAATGTTATATAAACGCGTTATTTTTCTCCCTTACTATGCTGTATTTCTCAATCATTTTTCTGATATTTGCTAAAAATCTAACGTTATGGAACCTATTAGAACTTTCGATCAGCTGACTTCCCATCTGAAAACACTGAACCGACGCAAGAGAATTGCGGTAGTATGTGCCAATGACGCCAATACGGAATATGCCATAGCCCGTGCTCTTGAAGAAGGAATTGCCGAGTTCCTGATGATTGGTGATTCGGCTATTCTTGAAAAGTATCCGACTCTGAGAAAATATCCGGAATATGTAAAGACGATCCATATGGAAGATTCGGATGAGGCGGCCCGAGAGGCGGTGCGTATTGTCCGTGAAGGCGGTGCGGATATTCTGATGAAAGGTATTATTAATACGGATAATCTGCTTCATGCTATTTTGGACAAGGAAAAAGGGCTGCTACCCAAAGGGAAAGTGCTGACGCATCTTGCGGTCATGCAGATACCTACTTATAATAAACTGCTGTTTTTTTCTGATGCTGCCGTTATTCCGCGACCTACTTTGCAGCAACGTATCGAGATGATCTGGTATGCCATTCATACTTGCCGTTCTTTCGGAATAGAGCAGCCGCGCATTTCTCTTATCCATTGCACGGAGAAAGTCAGTGCCAAATTTCCTCATTCCCTGGACTATGTAAATATCGTCGAGTTGGCGGAGGCCGGTGAATTCGGTAATGTAATTATTGACGGTCCGTTGGATGTCCGTACTTCTTGTGAACAGGCAAGCGGTAGCATAAAGGGAATTGTTTCTCCTATCGACGGGCAGGCGGATGTACTGATATTCCCTAATATAGAATCGGGCAATACGTTCTATAAGTCGGTTTCCCTTTTTGCTAATGCCGATATGGCGGGACTGCTGCAAGGTCCTGTTTGTCCGGTTGTATTGCCCTCACGTAGCGATTCCGGTCTGTCTAAATATTATAGCATGGCGATGGCCTGCCTCACCTGTAAATAAACAACTTATGAAGATTCTTGCCATTAATCCCGGTTCTACCTCGACAAAGATTGCCGTCTATGAAGACGAAATGCCGTTGCTGGTTCGAAACATCCGACATACGGTAGAAGAACTGGCTGTTTTCCCGGAGGTGACCGATCAGTTCGAATTTCGTAAATCACTTGTGCTTACCGAATTGGAGAAGGAGGGCATTCCTTTCCGGTTTGATGCCATTATCGGCCGTGGCGGTTTGGTGAAACCTATTCCCGGTGGGGTGTACGAGGTGAATGAGGCCATGCGGCAGGATACGCTTCATGCCATGCGTACGCATGCCTGCAACTTGGGGTGTCTCATAGCTGATGAGTTGGCTTCCATGCTTCCCGGTTGCCGTGCCTTTATAGCAGATCCCGGTGTGGTGGACGAGATGGATGAGATTCCTCACATTACAGGCTCTCCTCTGATGCCGCGCATCACCATCTGGCATGCGTTGAATCAACGGGCGATTGCTCGTCGGTATGCCCGTGAGCATCATACGAGATACGAAGATCTGAACCTGGTGATTTGCCATCTTGGCGGTGGAATTTCCATCGGTGCGCATGAACATGGCCGTGCCATCGATGTGAATAATGCGCTCGACGGTGAGGGGCCATTCTCACCCGAACGTGCTGGCACGCTTCCGGCAGGACCATTGATCGACCTTTGTTATAGCGGGCGTTTCACAAAGGATGAATTAAAGAAACGCATTTCCGGTCGTGCCGGGCTGACAGCCCATTTGGGTACGACCGATATTCCCGCTATCGTGGCTTCTATCGAAAAAGGAGATCAAAAAGCCGAACTGATATTGAATGCCATGATCTATCAGGTAGCCAAAGGTATCGGTGCGGCGGCTGTTACCCTTTACGGCAAAATCGACGCTATCCTGTTGACTGGCGGAATTGCCCATTCCGAGTATGTAGTTTCCCGCCTCACGGCACGCATCTCTTTTCTGGCACCGGTGCATGTATATCCGGGTGAGGATGAGTTGGAGGCTTTGGCACAGAACGCATTGGGAGCTTTGCGGGGAGAATTGCCGGTTGCTGTTTATGAGTAGAATAGTTTGTTGAGCATTTGGTGTGCTGCGGTGAATCCATTATCTTTGAAACGTATTATAAATGTTATGATTATGCAAGATATAATAAACGGACGTTGCGGTTGGTGCGGAACTGACGAACTGTATGTGAAATACCATGATCAAGAGTGGGGGAAATTGGTGACCGACGACAAGACGCTGTTTGAGTTTCTTGTATTGGAGGGTGCGCAAGCCGGATTGAGCTGGATAACGATCCTTAGGAAACGGGAGGGATATCGCAAGGCTTTTTGTAATTTTGATGCCGGGTTGGTGGCACAAATGACCGATGAAGATGTAGAGCGGCTGATGCAGTTTGACGGCATTGTGAAAAACCGTCTGAAAATCAAGTCGACCATCACCAATGCAAGGCTGTTTCTCGGTCTGCAAAAAGAGTTCGGTAGCTTTTATGAATATACATTGTCATTCTTTCCCGACAGGAAACCGATTATCAATACTTTTCGTTCATTGAGTGAGATTCCTGTATCGTCTCCCGAATCCGATGCTATGAGCAAGGATATGAAAAAAAGGGGATTCAAATTCTTCGGGACGACCATTTGCTATGCTCATTTGCAGGCTTCGGGGTTTATCAATGACCATCTGGCGGATTGTTTTTGCCGGAAAGGATAAATCACGATATAACTTTCACAATAACCATGATATACTTATACTATGGTCGAGCACTATGGTAATGAGTTGTTGATGATAGAGTATACTTGACATTAGGATAGTAGATGATGCATGAAAACATCCGGATGTTGTGGTGTACAACATGGGGATGTTCTATTTCAAAACATGGGGATGTTTTACTTGAGAACATGGGGATGTTCTGCTTCTGAAAATATATATTTATCAACAGCAGGAAGGTATGTGCTTTGTCGGGAGGAATATATGGGACTGCTCTCCTTAATTTTGTATTTTGATTCTAATTTCTCCTTATAAACCCTCATTTGGCATAATAGAACTATTAAATGGCTTAAATCTTGTATTCAGAAAGAGAACTTCGGGCTATTTTTGTGCAAATTTAAAACTAAAAACATAGCACGATGAAGAAACTTTTATTTTTCTCTTTTTTATTAATCTCTTTTGTGTCCGTATCTTTTGCTCAGTGGAAACCGGCTGGAGACCGTATTAAAACAAAGTGGGCCGATGAGATAAATATAGCTGAAGTGTTACCGGAATATCCCCGGCCGATAATGGTTCGCGATGACTGGAAAAATCTGAACGGTTTGTGGGATTATGCAATTACGAAAGTCGGTAAACCGGGGATACCTACCAGCTTTGACGGACAGATTCTGGTTCCTTTTGCGGTAGAATCTTCTCTTTCGGGTGTAGGAAAAACGGTAGGCGCAAAGAGAGAACTCTGGTATCGGCGTACATTCAGTGTGCCGCAGGCATGGAAAGAAAAGAAACTACTGTTGCATTTTGGTGCTGTAGACTG
>ENA-OPAW01001462-OPAW01001462.1-human-gut-metagenome-genome-assembly--contig:-NODE-1462-length-11548-cov-5.146176_pt1 | contig 11548 bp, 7 predicted proteins | sample MGYA00241060_ERZ501436 | MGnify/ENA primary metagenome ERZ501436 (study PRJEB25962, sample SAMEA2042619) | human gut metagenome | biome: human gut; feature: human-associated habitat; material: faeces... | reverse complement strand
GAGAAAAGGAGTTAGTTAGAATGGGTCAACCTATTGGGGATGTGCTTGCGGCAAAAATTATAGATATCATAAAACATAGCAGCAATAATACCTTTCGCTATCTCCTTACGGAATGCATTATCTCTCATCTTTACTTTTTTCCATAAAAAAGAGTGATATTCCATCATACACTCCTGCTCCTCTTTGTTCAGAGGGATACAAGGGTGTTCTTTGATATAAAACATAAAGGAGAGCAGTTCTTTCATTTGTGTAAAAGTCCGGTCGATAAACTGTGGTGAGACAGCAATAAAAACACCGGAAAAGTCATCGCTTCTACCTAAACTTTGAATAATCTGCTCAGGAAGGGTCATCAATAAATTGCCGGCAGTCAGTTTGTATTCCTGCAAATTTATACAAACGGTACCTTCACCGGCAAGACAAACCGCTATTACGGCCGCATTTATACGGTTTGGATATTCATCCATAGGAATATCCCAAACATCGTTGAATATAGCAAAATCATTATCTATAAAATCTATCTTCCGCAGTCCGTGCTCAGAAGAGATGTTCACTTGTGGGATTACTTCATTATCCATTTTATCGTATTTTTTCGCAAATATATATATAAATTCCATTAATACTATCCCATTTCTCCATTTATTAGGAAATCTGAACAATCCTAAAGATAAATTCTTTATTATCCCCTATACAATGTTCATTTTCTGATTCTTAAATAAAAAAGTGCGATGCATTCACAAGAGAATGACATCGCACTTTTCACTGGTCTGCATTACCTTTTTTGAGAATCATGCAGAAAATATCCTATCGGCATAAATCAATTCGTTATCTTAACGCCGATAAAATAAGTCCTCGGTTGCGTGGGGCCATAAAAATAGCCGGAATCACGAAATTCACCCTTATCCAGATCTTTCTGGAAGCTATTAAAGATATTCTGTACCCCTGCATTCAGTTGTAATTTGATGTGGTCATGCAATATAAAGGTATAGTTCAGTTTCAGATTAAGATCAAAGAACTGGGGAGTATTCTCCATACGGTCTTCATCAATATAACCGGCCATATGAGGCACAATCATTTTCCCGGTATAAGTACCCGACAAAGAAAAATCAAAATGATTCGTCGGTGCAGAAGTAAAAGTGAAATATCCGTAATAATCCGGAGTACGAGGCATACGACGGGTAGTCAGATTGGGAAGCCCCTCCTCAGTTTCCTCACGCCACACTACATCCCGGGTATAGCGGCTACGTTGCGCCGTAAATCCTAACTGGAATTGCGCTTCGCGTCCGTGGGCAATCTTTGCATCGAGGTTTGCACCGTACACACGGGCACCATGTGCGTTACGGCGTTCTTTAATTATATCTCCGTTTTCATCCTCACCGATATTAGTAAGCATGAATACATGACGCAAATCCGTATAAAATCCTTCAAGCAGAATATTCGCCTGCCAGTGCCCGATTGGTAAAGTCCAGTCTACAGAGCCACTATAACTGTTAGAACGTTCTTCACGAAGGTTATCGGCCAGTTTTATCTGAATGCCCTCACCTCCTACGGCTGTAACATGCAGGTCCTCGTCATAAGCCTGCGGAGCACGGAAACCGGTAGAGTAAGTCAAGCGTGCCTGAAAATCATCTGCCGGCTTGTAGAGCAGGTTGACGCGGGGGCTGAAAATAAGCTTGTCTATCAGGTTGTGCTTGTCCAGGCGGGCGCCGACCAGCATGGTCAGTACGTTCATCTTCCACTCATTCTGCACGAAGGCGCTGGCAATGCGGACATCCTGCTCCATGTCACGATGATAGCCGGTCATGATGTCGTGCAGGGAGTTGTTCTGATATTCCAGTCCGCCGGTGAAGGTGGCGGGGGCAAAGAAGCAGTTGTCCATATTGCCCACATACATGCCGCCGGCAACCCAGGTCAGGTCTTTCGTCTTGCCGTAAGCATTCATGTTCTTTTGGGCACCATAGTAGCTGTTGCGGTCGGTGTGCTGTATGGAGGTGTAAGCCGAAATCTTATGCTTGTACTCCTTCCAGAACAAATCGTAGCTCACGCCTCCGCTATTGATGATATGCTTGGTCTGCTCGGTGATGTCCGTCTCGTGCGGCTGCAAATCGAATTTGTTGCCTCCGCGACGAAGTTCGTTGGTGGTATGGTATTCCAGATTGATGCGGCTGAAATGCGTAGGACGGTAATAGGCGCGGAAGCCGAAAGTATTCATGTTCAGCTTGCCCAGCTCGGAAAAGCCATCGCCATCGCGGTCGTAGGGGTTGCGGTTGCGGTAACTCTCATAAAAGGCAATGCCGTAAGAGTTATCTTTGGCAACCAGCGACACATTGCCACCCATATATTGCTCCCAGGACTTGCCGTCCATATTGGAGAACATGCTCGATACCTGAAAGGAATTGTTGATGGGGTCTTTGGTTATAATATTGATAGTTCCTCCCACAGCATTGGCGCCAAACAAGGCAGAGCCTCCGCCACGCACCACTTCTACCCGTTCAATCATGTTCACGGGGATTTGCTCCAATCCGTACACACCGCTCAATGCACTGATGATGGGACGGCTGTTTATCAATATCTGCGAATACGGACCTTCCAAGCCATTGATGCGCACCTGGGGGAAACCACAGTTCTGGCAGTTGTTCTCCACACGCAAGCCCGATTGGTAGTTCAGTGTCTTGGCAAGGTCGGTGGAGTTGACCATCTCGAACAATTTGGTACTCATCACATTTACAACTACCGGAGCTGCCTTGCGGCTTACCTCGTTGCGGTTGGCGGATACCACCACTTCATCGGTCATGAAACTCTCCTCTTCCATCGGGAAATGTATGACGGCAGTAAAGTCCTTGCTCACCGTCACCTCCTTCTCTTGGGTCTTGTAACCCACTGCCGACACACGGAGCTTGTATTTTCCCGCCGGAAGCTTGCGGAACTCAAATTGTCCTTCTTCATTGGAAACCGTTCCCTGACCACTGCCGATAATCAAAACCGTGGCATACGGTATATTTTCCTCCGTACCTTTCACTATCACATGGCCGGAAATCATATTGCCTTCTTTTATAGGATTTACGGCAAAAGCTACGCTGGCACTTACCACTGCAAGTACCAACGCCAAAATGTATTGTTTCATCAAATTAGCGCTCTAAATAAAAAAAATAATTCAAGTCTGAAAAAAGATAATCATCCGAGATGCCGCACTTCGTTCACTGAAATGCCGGACTTCGAGACTAAAATGCCTGGTATCTACATACAAAAAATCCAGGCGTTTTTAAACCTAATGACTATGAAAAAAGAGCGGGAGGAGCGCGAAGGGAAAGGGTACGTATCACTTCCCCCTTAACAGTAGGTGTTGCCGGTTTGGCTCTGAGCATGGCCAGCAAAGGACGCATCGGGTGCTGAACCTCATACACATCCACTCCGGAAGAGTAGAATGCCGACAAATGCCCGATAACCAAAAGGGAAGTCTGAGAGTGAGAGTGTGTGCCATGAAAAGGGTGCGAGTGCGTTATCATCACCCCATTCACATAATGGACGTGAGTGAACGCAGTGATACTTGCCTGGTACATGATAAACAGTACCAGCAAGCTCAATGCACCTATAATTTTTTTCTTCTGCTTCACGTCCAAAAACTTATACTATAGATTTTGAGCCGCAAAGATAGTGAATTATTCTTTAACTTTGCCAAACAAGAACTCATAATCACGCTTGGAAGCCGGAGCCGCCCACTCTTCGGGAATAAACTTCCACTGATTCAGCGTACGCGGTTCAATCACCTTCTTCTGCTCAATGTACTGCATCAGATAATAGCGTAAGTCCTTATCCGTAGAGTGGATGATGCGTTCCTTCAATTCATCCTGCGAGATGCCGGCCCCCTTTGTCAGCAATTCGCCGCCACCGTTTCCGCGATAAGAATTCACCGCTACCTTATACATTTTATCCATATCGAACGGAGTACCGTCTGCCATACTGAGAATGGCTACCTTCTCGCCATCCGGCTTGGTCACATCCACCGTGTAGATAATACCCGCCGCAGAATCGAAGTTGAAGCTGAAATTCTTGAATGAGGCCCTATCCGTAGCACCTTCGCGGCGCTTCTCACGGAAGAGAAGGATATGGTCGTCCGGAGACTTCATCCGATTGGTCCACAAATCATACGACATCTCCAAGGCATCGCGTATCTCCTTCCCCGTCAGACGCATGGTGTAAAGCATATTTTCGTACTTATACAGATTGAACATATCGTTCACAAAAATGTCTCCTTTACGGATTTCCGTATCATAGGACAAAGGAGCCGCAAAAGAAATATCCGCTCCGCTGATTGCCAACTGCAATTCGTGGATAAGGTCTATAAAAGCGGAAGAACCGAAATAGGCAGGACGTGTGGAGATAGTCTCGGTAAAGGAACCAATTTTCTTGGAAACAAAATTCTGCACAGCTTCATTTTCGGGGGCAAAGCGTTGCATGAACTCTTCGCTGACGCCGTAGTCTTGCGTATCGGACAGTATGCCGTCTATCTTCTTGTCTATAACTTTACCATCACGCAGTTTCAAGGTTATATCCACATTACTCACAACAACACCGTTGCTGGCAGGGTCCATCACCAGTACCGAGTCACCGGCTATGTTGCACACCCTCTTGCATTCGCGCGCATGGTCGTGCCCCATCAGGACAATATCGAATCCCGGCACGTTGCACGCCACTTCCACCGAAGCGTTTTCGCGATACTTGCCTCCCATCAGCTGGGCATCCTGGCCGGCATGGAACATACCGATAACCAAATCAGGCTTTTCCTGCTCACGGATAATCTTCATCCATTTGCGGGCAGTCTCCTCCATATCGTCGAAACGCAGCCCTTTCCACAGATTCTCTGAAAGCCATACGGGGATGGCAGGAGTTATCATACCGAGAACCACAATTTTCACTCCGTCACGTTCCAGCACCTCATAGGGTTTGAAATGGGTTTCTCCGGTAGCAGTATCCACAATATTGGCACCCAATATCGGAAAACGGCAGTCACCTGCCCAACGGTCGAAAACGGTACGGCCGGTCTCTACGTCATGGTTACCCATATTGCCGGCATTATACCCCATGAAATTCATCATCTCCGCTGCCAGATGAGGGGCAACGGTATCTATGTAATTATAATAATAGGCTGTGGGCTGTCCCTGCAGAATGTCACCATTGTCCAAGAGAATCAGATTTTTGCCATAAGCCTCACGTTCTTTTTGCACCAAAGCATGCACACGTGCCAGACTGCCGGTTGCCTCCCGGCGGCGTATAAAGTCGTAGGGATAGTAGTTGCCGTGTATATCACTGGTCTGTACGACTTTCAGTTTCACCTCTCTTTCCTGCGCAGGCAGTATGCTTGTCAGGACAAAAATCCAGATAAAAAAACAACTAAATCTTTTCATTATATTTCCTTATTTCTTGTCGGTTCTTATAAGTTCATAGGATGGGTAAACATAAACCGCGCTCCATCCGTATAGGCAGGATCTATCCAAATCTCGCCGCCCCACTTCTCAACGGTCAGCTTACAGATGGACAAGCCCAAGCCGGTTCCCTGCACATATTCGTTCAGCTTCTCGAAACGTTCGAACACCCGTTTCTGTTTGTCCAATGGAATGCCGCAACCAGTGTCAGTCACCGAGAATACTGCAACATTCCTCGCCGTATCCGGCTCCAGCTTCAAGGTTATCGTACCTTCTTTTGTAAACTTGTCCGCATTGGAAAGCAGATTTATCACAACCTGCTGTAAACGCTGCACATCCGTCCGCATCTCCACTACCTCACGTTCACACTCAAATAAGAATTGATTGGTCGACCTGCGTGCCTGGGCCACGGAAGCTACTACCTGCTGGCATATCTGCACTACATTGCAGCTCTCCAAAGAAAGGATGACGCGGTCGGCCTCCAAACGGGACACATCCAATATGTCATTAATCAACCGAAGCAGCAAATCAGAGTTGGTCCTAATAATCTCGAAATAGCCACGCTGTTCTTCTTCCGAGGCTCCTCCGGCAGACAGCACGTCCGAGAAGCCCACAATCGCATTCAATGGAGTACGGATTTCGTGGCTCATATTGGCAAGGAAAGCACTCTTCAGACGGCTGGATTCTTCGGCACGGTCTTTTGCTTCGCGCAAGGCACCCTCGGATACCTCCAGTTCATCCTTCAACTTCTTTGTATGATAATAAAAGTAAAGGGAAACGAACAAACCGCCCAACAGCACCAACAGAACAGCACCGACAGACCAGATATGATACTTGTACTGTTCGTAGAAAGAAGGGGTTACGTTCAGCATCTTTACCGGCTGCGGAAGGCCGGTGATATTCAGTTTCTTTTCCTTCACAAGTTTACCGTCCAGTATGGTCTCATTCGGAATGATTTCCATATGGGTCTCACTATCCTGGGAGGTGGTCAGCAGGCGGTAAGACTGTCTTGCCATCTCCTTGCCCAAAGCACGGTAGGCAGGAACGACACCTGCCACAGCCCAATATCCCAAGCCTACGGAACTGAGCGAGAAAGTGGGCAAAGTGGGAGCTGCTTCCATCATGGCGTAGGTTGCATTCCGCATGAAGTAACCATCGTTCATGTCCACACGCCATGTCCCCATCAATATAGCTGTATTTTCCGGTAACTCATGCAATCTGTCACAAATGGTATATATGGTATTGACGCGTCCGTCCAGCAGAATCAGGTTTAGTTCCGGGAACTTCTGCATCTCCTTCACTACATAGGCCTGCATGGCAACGCCGCCATAACTGTTGTCTGAGACAAAAGCGATATTCTTGGTGCCGGGATACATCTGCTTTATCATATTGATGTTGGCCTCCACATCATACTCATAAACGAAGCCAGCCTTGATAGGCGAACTGGGGAAATCCGTGAAGAAGTCGACGGATTCGGGCATCCAGGTCTTCAGGTCAACGGTATCACCCGGCAGCAATATGGCGTTCCGGCTGGACAGTGCACTCACTACCGGAGTATTGCCGCATATGGAGTCTTCCAGAGAAAGATAGGCAGCCCAGGCTTCCTGCCCTATAAGTACAATCAGCGCCGGACTTTTATCACCTTGATATTTAGCCAACAGCTCAGCCATTCTCCTCTCCCAAAGAGGGGATTCGGAAAAACTCTTGCAGTTCATGTTCTCCAATGCGATGGTGTTTGTCCCGCCCAGGCGTTGGAACTCCTCCATAAAGTCGGAGATGTTGCCGGAAGTACGGCCGGCATCCGGATTATAGGAACTGATAATCAGTACCGGATGCTCTCCCGTAATAGAAAAAGCGGGCAAAAGGCAACAGAAAAGCGCTACCATGCATGGTAATATTGTACGATATATGTGTTTCAATTGATTGATTCGTTTAATTGCTCCATAGCTTTGACAAATATAGATAAAAGTTGGAACCTAAAGAAAAAACAACAATTGTTTTTTTGTACTTTTGGCACCTATTATAAAATGAGATACAAAATGATACAAGATTTTCATCGAATGATATCTGCCGCTCTCGGCATATCAGAAAGACAAATAAGCCAGACCCTCGGCCTGCTGGAAGACGGAGCGACAATCCCTTTCATCAGCCGTTACCGCAAGGAAGCAACGGGAGGACTGGACGAAGTGCAGATTGAAGCTATCCAGACGCAATATGAGAAACTGAGCGAAACCGCCAAACGTAAAGAAACCATCCTGAACACCATACAGGAACAAGGTAAACTGACCGCCGAACTTCAGAAGCGCATCGAGGAGACTTGGGACAATACCCTACTGGAGGACATCTACCTCCCCTACAAGCCCAAACGGAAAACACGTGCCGAAGCAGCCCGTCAAAAAGGACTGGAACCCCTCGCCACCCTGCTGATGCTGCAACGTGATCCTCATCCGGAGGAACGCGCCGCCAATTACGTGAAAGGAGACGTGAAGAACGTGGAAGATGCACTGAAAGGTGCCCGTGACATCATAGCCGAGCATGTTAGCGAAGACGAACGTGCCCGAAACAGCGTGCGCAACGCATTTGCCCGCCAAGGCATACTGACCGCCAAAGTAGTGAAAGGCAAAGAAGAGGAAGCGACCAAATACCGTGACTACTTCGACTGCTCCGAATCGTTGAAGCGATGCAACTCCCACCGCCTGCTCGCCATCCGGCGTGCCGAAGCGGAAGGCCTGCTGAAAGTCAGCATCAGCCCGGACGATGAGGAGTGCGTGGAACGGCTGGAACGCCAATTCGTGCGGAGCAACAACCCCTGCGGACAGCAAGTGGCAGAAGCCGTGCAGGATTCCTACAAACGCCTATTGAAGCCATCCATAGAGACGGAATTTGCCACGCAAAGTAAGGAACGTGCTGATGAGGAAGCCATCAAGGTATTTGCCGAAAACCTCCGTCAGTTGTTGCTGGCTTCACCACTGGGGCAAAAGCGTGTGATGGGTATAGACCCCGGATTTCGTACGGGTTGTAAAGTTGTGTGCCTCGATGCACAAGGAAATCTGCTCCACAATGAGAACATCTACCCCCACCCTCCGGTCAGCAAGCAGAAAGAGGCATTTGCCAAGCTGCAAATGATGATAGAGTCTTATAAGATAGATGCCGTTGCCATAGGTAACGGAACTGCCAGCCGCGAGACGGAGGAGTTCTTGAAACATCAGCGCTTCAACCGCGACATACAGATATTCATCGTCAGCGAGCAGGGAGCTTCCATCTATTCGGCCTCTAAAATTGCACGGGACGAGTTTCCCGACTACGACATCACCGTACGCGGTGCTGTGTCCATAGGCAGACGACTGATGGACCCGCTGGCAGAGTTGGTAAAGATTGACCCGAAATCTATTGGTGTGGGGCAATACCAGCATGACGTGGACCAAACCAAGCTGAAAAAATCACTGGACCAGACCGTAGAAAACTGTGTAAACTTGGTAGGTGTCAACCTGAACACCGCAAGCAGCCATCTGCTGACCTATATCTCGGGATTGGGTCCGCAACTGGCACAGAACATTGTGAACTATCGCGCCGAAAACGGTGCCTTCACCTCGCGCAAGGAACTGATGAAAGTACCGCGCATGGGTGCCAAGGCATTTGAGCAATGTGCCGGCTTCCTACGTATTCCGCAGGCAAAAAATCCGCTGGACAATACTGCCGTACACCCGGAAAGCTATTGTATCGTAGAACAAATGGCAAAGGACTTGGGTTGCAGCGTAGCCGAGCTGATAGCCAGCCGGGAGCTGCGTCTGAAGATTAATCCCGAACGCTACCTCTCCCCCACCGTGGGCATGCCGACACTGAAAGACATCCTGCAAGAGCTGGACAAGCCCGGACGTGACCCACGCGGACCGATAAAGATATTTGAATTTGACAAGAACGTGCGCACCATCAACGACCTGCGCGAAGGCATGGAATTGCCCGGCATCGTAGGAAACATCACCAACTTCGGCGCATTTGTCGACATAGGCATCAAGGAAAACGGACTGGTACACCTCTCCCAACTCGCCGACAGATTCATATCAGACCCTAATGAAGTAGTGTCCATTCACCAGCATATACGCGTAAAGGTACTCAGCATAGATATGGACCGGAAACGCATACAGCTGACAATGAAAGGAGTGGAACAGAATTAGGGGTTAATGATTAGTGATTAATGACTAATACGGAAATCATTAATCACTAATCCCTTATAATAGTGTCTTAAGATAATTACTGTACCAAGCACTAAAAGTAGTGAACACAGAATAGAGCCTTCGAACCCGAAAGTTCCTCCATTTATCAGATTTTCTTCCGGAAAGTGAAGAATCAGCAGATTCTCATTGCTAAATTCATTTCCACTGACTTTATATCCCAAAACAGAACCTTGAATCCAGTTCCAGAACCAATGCAAGGCAATGGGAAAACAGAGGTTACGCGTGTATATATAGGAAGCTCCCAAGAAACAACCCGCCAGCATGATATTCAAAAACGGGACGAAGGCAAAGCTGGGATTGAAAAGATGCATCAACGAAAATAACACCGCAGAGATAAGCAATGCCACAAACTTATTGACGCCTCCATCCAGCATACGCCCTAAAATGAAACCGCGTCCAATAACTTCTTCCGTAACTGCCACTAAAAAATAAAGCAAAAGACTCGACAACAACGAAATGGGAGAAAACAAGACCCCTGCCACTTCCACAGCCCCCAACAATAAAGACAAGCCAAAACCAACTACATACAAGAACACGACAAACAAAGCTCCGTTCAGCAGGCTTCTGCCCCATCCCTTCAAAGACAAGCCCAAGCCCGAAAAAGGAAGCTTCCTGAAACCCAGCACCATACAAGCGGCAATAAGCCCACTGGCCAACATCAAGACTTCATTCAACATCATTAAATAGACGCTCATCCCACCAGCTTGTGTCTTCAACTCAGGGAAAGCAATCGCAAAAGGTATGGCAAACAAAAACAGAAAAATCATAAAAAGTACAGTAAACAGTACTATATCAACGAATGCCAGCCAAATACGTTTTGTTTTACTCATAGCAACACACTCTTCCTTCACCGTTTCTTCCGTCTCCATTTGTATCTCATTTTGATTAATATCCGACAAAAATAATAATAAAAAGAAAAAACTTCATGTATTCCTGCCGGTTTCTTCTTATATTTGAAAAATCAATCTGGAATCGACAAACATGAAACTAAGAAAAATACTTTTAGCCGTTGCCGGACTGGCGTTAATGCTGAATGCCTCGGCACAAAAATCCAAAAGATACTACGTGGCCAAACCTGGCACCCTGGTGGAACTGATGACAGAAGCGGAAGCCAATGAAATCACCCAACTGACCCTGCAGGGCAAGCTGAATGCCGTAGATTTCAGGCATCTACGGGATGAATTCAAAAACCTGCAACTGCTGGACATTTCAAATGCCTCCATCAGCATGTATGCAGGCAAGAACGGGACTTATCCAAACCGTTTTTATGTATATCCTGCCAATTGCATTCCGGCATATGCCTTCTGCAAGCAAATAGACGACAGTACATTTGTAGGTAAGGAGACGCTGACCAGGATTATCCTTTCCGACAAGACCAAGAACATCGAAGATGCTGCCTTTAAGGGATGCAAAAATCTCAAGATATGCCAGATACGGAAGAAAACGGCTCCCAATCTGTTGTCCGAAGCATTGGCCGATAGCGTTACAGCCATATTTGTTCCATTGGGATGCAGTGACTCCTATCGTACCAAAAAGAAATGGGAAACCTTTGCATTCATTGAAGGAGAACCACTGACAGTAAATGTGCAGATTGGTAAAATGGGCAGCCTTGCCAGCGAACTGTTAAGAGCCGGATTTCAGCCCAAAGACGTTAACTTTCTGACCGTTGAAGGAAAAATGGACGAAGCCGACTTCACATTGATACGCGACTATATGCCCAATCTGGTTTCCATCGACATGACCAACAGTAATGCCACTGCAATTCCCGACTATACTTTCACCCAAAAGAAGTATCTGCTGAACGTACGGCTCCCGCAAGAGCTTAGAAGCATCGGACAGCGTGCATTCAGTGGCTGCGGCCGTTTGTGCGGCACGCTGGTGCTTCCTGCCAGT
>ENA-OPAW01001457-OPAW01001457.1-human-gut-metagenome-genome-assembly--contig:-NODE-1457-length-11574-cov-2.747200_pt1 | contig 11574 bp, 8 predicted proteins | sample MGYA00241060_ERZ501436 | MGnify/ENA primary metagenome ERZ501436 (study PRJEB25962, sample SAMEA2042619) | human gut metagenome | biome: human gut; feature: human-associated habitat; material: faeces... | reverse complement strand
GGAGTCATCTCCGTCAAATACATATGCTCCGTCCGTATCGCAGTGCATATTGACAGCCGTAATCTCTTCCGTCGGGATGTTCCTTACATAATCATTATTCAATTCCCTGATATTAAAAAATAATTCAATAAGCAGTGCCAGTATAACTGACACTGCTATAAGAATCGCGCCCCTGAGGGCAATATGAATTTTACTCCATTTGCCGTATATTTTTTTAAACATTAATATGCTCCTGAGAGTTCGGATATTGTTTTATTTATATCTTTGACAGTCGGTGTCGGATCATAATTGTCGACATCAAAAAGTACCTTATGAAGCACCGTTACATTGGCTGCAAGATCCTTCGCAAGCACAAAATCCCTGTCGCTTGTATTACCCTTTAATGTCGTAACATATGTCACTTCCGTCGGGAATCCTGACGACTCGGTAATAGTATAACTTGCAAGCGATTTGGCAAGATTAAGTATCGTACCGACATCAAGGCTTGTTGATATATTGCCAAACACACTGTTAATTGCACTGTTTAATTTGGTGATATCCATATTCTTGGCTTTTTCAACAACAAGGTTAATTACCGTACGCTGTCTCTCGGTTCTTCTGAAATCACTTCCGCCGCCATATCTGATACGGCAATATGCCGTAGCCTGGATTCCGTCGAGGTGTACCATTCCGGTATTTTCTACATTGGTATAACTTCTTCCCGTATTCTTTCCGGTATCCCTTAAATATTCATTAATCCAGTGAAGTTCGTTTTCGTCTATCTCAATATCAATTCCGCCTACCGCATCCACGATATCAATCAATGCATTCCAGTTTACCATCACATAATCTTTGATATCAAGGTCTAGGTTGGTATTTATCATACTTATTGCCGACTCAACGCCATAATAGAACATCGCATCGGTTGCTTTATTGTATTTGACTTCCTGTGTGTTCGCCGTATCCATAAATTTGAGGACCGTATCACGGTATACAGACACAAGCCTTACTTCTTTGGTCTTATTGTTGATACTTGCTATGATTATAGAGTCGGTATGATTCTCACCAAGCTTATTAAGGCCCTCAACCGTATTGTCCCTGGCATCACTTCCAAGAAGAAGTATATTGGTATATCCGTCCAGAACCTCAATCGTATCATCATCGAGTTCCCTGTTTATAACTATCGCATCCCTGTCTATTGCCGGTCTTTCAATCATCTCAAGTTTGCCTACCACATACCATACTGTGATAAGCACCAGCAGCAGGATAATTTCTATAGCAAATATAAGAATCATGACCCAGCGTTTGCGTTTTTTCTTCTTATGCGGGCGGACAGACTTCTGATTATTTTTCTCCTCAACAGAATAATCATTCACATTTCTGTGTCCTGGCGTCTTTTCATCTTCGTATATATATTTGTCGTCTTCATACTCATAATCGTCATCGAAATCTCTGTATTTTGCCATGATAGTAATCCTTTCGTTCTCTGCCCCTAATATGCATTCTTGTTAACAAATCCTTTAAAAACCGTCCTGAACAAAATCATTATATCGAAATGCAGGCTCCAGTTCTCTATATAATACAAATCGCAGTCTATGCGTTTTCTTATCGAAGTATCGCCGCGGTATCCGTTTACCTGTGCCCATCCTGTCATTCCCGGGCGCACCTGATGTTTAATCATATAACGTGGTATTTCTTCCTTGAATTTCTCTACGAAGAACGGTCTTTCCGGTCTCGGTCCGACGAGACTCATATCACCTTTAAGAACATTGATAAGCTGTGGCAGTTCATCGAGACTTGTCTTGCGGATAAACTTACCTACCGGCGTAACTCTTGCGTCTGTGCTTGTTGTCCATTTCTTCGCGTCCTGTCCGTCAGTTTGCACACACATTGAACGGAACTTGTACATCTCAAATTCTTTATTGTGTAAACCAACTCTGACCTGTTTGTAAATAACCGGTCCCTTGGATGATATTTTAACCGCAATCGCGGTCACCAGCATGACCGGTGAAAAAATAATTAACGCCACTGTTCCCAACACCAGATCCATTGCACGTTTGGCAAATTTGTTAGGCATTGTGCTTAAAGGAACCCTTCTTATATTAATGACAGGAAGTCCCTGTACATCCTCCGTATAAGGTCTGGTAGGAATTATGTTATTATAGTCCGGTATCAGCTTGGTATGAACGCCTGATTTCTCGCATACCGCAACAACATCTTCCAGCTTGGCATATTCGCTTAACCCAAGTGTTATGACCATTTCATCCAGATCGTTGGTCTGTATCGTCTTCTCAATATCGGCCACACGTCCTATTACTTTGGCTCCGCGGTAACAGGTATCGGCCGGTACATTATCATCTAATATACCCACTATATGATATCCCCATTGCGGAAAACTTCGTATTCTGTCAATATACGACTCCGCCGCACGGCTGTATCCGACAAGCACAATATGCTTCTGATTAAAGCCTTCACGTCTTAGGTGTCTTAAGAACATTCTGAGTGCTGCTCTTATCGCAATCTCATATACTATATTAAGAACATAGAATATGAAAATCATTACTCGAGAAAAATCTATCTGTTTAAGCAGATAGAGCATCAATATAAAAATAAGTAGCCCGAATGAATTGGCCTTTATTATATTAAGGACCTCATAGCGCTGGCCATGCATGCGCTTAGGCGTATACAGGCTGCACAATGCGTACAGGATAATATATCCCGGTATGATGAATATCAATGCCTTAAAATATATATCCATACCGATTTTGCCGATATTTTCCTTACCAAGGTCCAGACCAAACTTAATTGCCCACGCGGACAGATATGCAATTGCTATGATAAACGCGTCCAATATAACATGAAGCGTATTAAATTTCTTCTGATTTCTTCTAATCAACGTTCTAAACCCCCTGGTTTATCCGATGCCAGTTATTATAATACATCAAGCCACTTTAAAGAGCAATAATTTTATTGTTACAAATTTGTTACGAAATAATTCTAAGTCAATCTGTTCCAGTATTCCTTGTCCGAAGTGTGTTTCAGACATGATTTAAGAGATAATTTACGATAGTTTTTGCCCTTTCTGAAACCAAGATATTTCATTCCGCTATAGTATACCAGTCTGATAATATCTGCCGGGGTTCCACTGCGGCATATCTGTGCCAGGGATTTCCTGACAAGCTGCATGCCGGTTCCTTTAACATTAAAACGTTCAAATATCTCCGGATGATCGGCCTGCGATACACCGAGGTCAAAATTACGTCTGTAATATTGTCTGCCTGTATAATTATGGGAATGATACACTCTCGCATCTGCTGCATAGACAACTGAATAGCCTTTCTGAATCATTGTTCCGGCACAGATCATATCTTCATTGAAAATCGCCCGCTCTGTAAAACCGCCTGTTTTCAGATAAATCCCTTTATCATAGGCCGCACACACATTAGAACAGAAATAGGTCTTGATCCCGTACTTATCAATATCAGCCAGCGACTTTACCGAGGACTGCTCCGGATAATTAAAAGAACGGGTATAACGTTCCAGAAAGCGACAGTCTGCCCTGGGTAATTGTCTTGCATAGGCTGCTCCTGCACCCGGATTTTCACTGACAGCACAGACAAGATTTCCAATTACTTTTCTATCAGCAGGGAGAGCATCCTGTGTCATAAAGATCATAATATCTGCATTCGAAAGTTCTGCTGCCCTTCTTCTGGTTCCGCCATGATCAAAATCCTTCTGTTCCAGGTGATGAACCTCAAGGATCGGACATTTCTCCCATTCTCTGTTCCAGTACTGCTCTCCCGTATTCATAACCAGAATCCTGCGGGGACGGTATTCCTGTTCTTCCAGACTGTGCAGCAGTTCTCCAAATTCTCTGCCGGGACGATAGGCAGGAATGATTACATCAACTGTCGCAGTGTCATTATATTTTTCCTTATGCGTCATCCTCAACACTCCTTATCTGAAAAGAGGACCATCCTTTCCAACAGATGGTCCTCTTTTCTATTATTTATATTTTTATAGCAGTTCCCTGTTACTGTTCTTCAGAACTTGCTCCGGAATCTGCTGCTGAATCATCGCTGAATCCATCGTCGCCGCCGGTCTCATCGCCACCGGTGTCATCGCCGCCGTCGTAGTCTCCACCACCAGTGTCACTGCCGGTGTCATCGCCGCCATTATCATAACTGCCGTCATCACCACTGTTATCATAATCGCCACCGCCGCCATAATCTCCGCCGCCATTATCATAACCGCCATCATAACCACCGTTATCATAATCATTGTCATAATCATAATCGCCGCTGTTATCCGTACTGCCGGAGGTATTATCGCCGGACCATACAAAAGTGTCATTTGCATTTGTGGTATCAGTGTCCTGTGTCGTAGTCTTGGCTGCATCATCCAGCTTACTTTCTCCGCCGACGATCTCAAGTATCTTATTACTGCGGGCCACTACCTCAGAAGACGGAGTATAATCCTGATCATCATACAGGAACTTGTGAAGTTCAACTACATTGTTCTCAAGATCAGTAGGAACAATAATACTTCCCTTGATATTGGAGAATTTAAACTTCTGCGGGAATCCCGTACTGTCTGTAAATTTATATCCGATCAGAGTCGGAATAAGTCCCAGAATATCCTGCTTTGAAAGAGATGTTGTAACCATCGGGAATACATCATCCATAATCTTAAAGATAGAAGAAAGACCTGCTATCTTCGCCTTATCAAAGAGCATTCCAAGTACTCGTCTCTGACGCTCTGTACGTCCCATATCCAGACTTGCAGTATAACGGATACGGCAATAGGATGTCGCCTGTACGCCGTTCAGATGATAAGTTCCTACAATTGCTTCCTGATCTTCCGGCTTTGGCTCCGGTTTCTCGAGCGGAGTGTAGTCTTTTCCTGTCAGCTTGGATGTTTCCACGCAATAGTTATTCATATGTTCAATTTCCGCATAAGATAACGGAATATCAAGACCGCCAAGATCATCTATCACTTCTACAAGTGCGGAAAAATCAGCCGTCGCATAATCGGAAATATCCAGATCCAGGTTTGTATTTAACATGGTGATCGCCTGTTCCGGACCACCCAGCGCATAGGCTGCATTTGCCTTCGTATAGGTATCATCTCCAACATTGAGAAGTGTATCTCTGTATACGGAAACCATACGCACTTCTTTTGTATCGTTGTTTACACTCACAATGATCATGGTATCACTGTTCTGTGCAGAATACTGGGAGCCTTCCCCTCTGGTATCAATACCAAACAGCACATAGGTCTTGTATCCTGTCATCTTTGGTGCTTCCTGGTTTACGACTATTTTTTCCTTTTTCAGTTCCGGCTGCTCGATCTTATCCAGCCTGGAAGAAATCTGTCCATACACATACAGCCCGCCAATAAACAGCAGCAGTACAATGATCTCAAGCACAAACAGTACTTTTTTCTTTTTTCCTGGTTTAGCCATGACTTTTTCCCCTTATCTTAATATGCATTTTTGTTTATAAATCCCTTGAAAAATGTAAGGAATATAATCTTGATATCCAGCCCTATGCTCCAGTTTTCAATGTAATAAAGGTCATATTCGATTCTTTTTCTTATGGATGTGTCTCCGCGGTAACCATTCACCTGAGCCCAGCCGGTAAGTCCCGGGCGAACCTGATGTTTCACCATATATCTCGGGATTTCTTCTCTGAATTTCTCTACAAAAAACGGCCGCTCCGGTCGTGGTCCCACAAGGCTCATGTTACCCTTCAGTATGTTGAAAAGCTGTGGCAGTTCATCAATACTGGTGTGACGCATAAACTTTCCGATGGGTGTTACTCTTGGGTCATTCTTTACTGTCCATGCCTTTTTCTCTTCTGATTCCGGCTGTACTTCCATAGAACGGAACTTATACATCCGAAAAGTCTGGTTATGAAGTCCAACCCTCTCCTGTTTATAGATCAGTGGTCCCGGTGATGTCAGCTTAATGATAGCACACATTAACAGCATCAGCGGTGAGGTTACTATGATTCCAACAATAGATCCTGCAATGTCCATCGCCCGCTTGACCAGTGCATTGAATGTATTGTTCAACGGTACATAACGGATATTGATAACCGGAAGTCCCAGTATATCTTCTGTGTATGGTTTTGTCGGAATGATCTTATTATAATCCGGGATAAACTTGGTGTGTACTCCGGATTTTTCACACAGTGCTACAATCTCTTCTAGGCGGTAATATTCACTTAAGCCCAGAGTGATCGCTATTTCATCCAGCCGGTTCTCCGGAAGTATTATATTCAGATTGGCAATCCTTCCAAGAACTTTGATTCCCTTGTACTCTGTTCCTGCCGGAACATTGTCATCCAGTATTCCGCGGATCACATATCCCCACTGAGGATTGGCAAGAACTCTGTCAATGTATTCCTCTGCTGCGCGGCTGTATCCCACACAGATCATCTGTTTCTGATTCAGTCCCCTCTCTCTCATATCTCTCAGAAGAGCGAAAATCAACATTCGGGCACACCACTGAAGCACAATATTGATTACATAAAACATAATATAAGTAGAACGGGAAAAATCACTCTCATCTATCATGTAAAATGTAAACATCAGAATAAGGAGCCCAAGCGAGTTGGCCTTTACAATATTAGCCAATACAAGCCGACGCCCCTGCATCCGCATGGGAGTATACAATGTGAAAGCCTGATACAACAACAGATAAACCGGTACAATAAAAACCAGCATCAGCATATACTGCTGAAAGCTTCTGGTTCTGACTGCTGTTGCTGCCATAGGACCAACAAAACGGATCAGCCATGCCAGAAAATATGACAGTACCAGTACAATTGCATCAATGATCATATGGAGACGACTGAAATTCTTTTCATTGTCCTTTAGCAATCTTTTGTCACCTCATTTTTTTATCGTTTCTATATTATAATAGTTGTTTTATAAAAGCAATAAAAATTTATCTTTCTTTCTTATCATCCGCACAAACGCCTGAAGATATTCACCCACAATTCAACTTGAATCCTAAAATAGTTTGACAGATTTTGAAATTTAAAAGGTATTTTATGATTTTTTTTGCTGATCTGGAATCCATTCTTAATTCCCGCAATATACTCTCTTCCGAATCCTTTCAGCGTAAAAAACAGAATTTTGATTCCAAATCCTGCAACAAGAAACGGAAGATTGATAATAATCTGTAACACCGGCATATTTTTGTATATCAGATAAATATTATTTCTGGAAGAATACCGGATTTTGAACTGATTATATCTGGATCCGCTGGTACCGCTTCCCACATGGTATACCATGGCATCAGGTGCATACCAGTTTTCATATCCGTAGATCCTGGCCCGGTATCCCACGTCCATGTCCTCCAGATATGCAAAATGTTCTTCGTCAAAATATCCCAGTTCATCAAAGATCTTCTTTCTGTAAATAGCAGCTCCTGCGCAGGAAGCAAAAATCTTCTCTTCCTTTTCATAGGTATGGATATTTTTCCCCTTACCTCTTGCATAAGCCCATCCAAGCGCGCAGTAATAGTTTCCTGCATCATCCAGCCTGTCCCTGTCATGAAACTGAATCATTCTGGCAGCACAGGAGAAAGCTTTGGGATGCCTTTTGATGGCTGACAGCATTTCTTCTATAAAATTCTCCGTTACTTCAATATCATTGTTTAAAAGCAGTACATAAGGTGAGCGTGATGCTCTGATCCCTTCATTGACCGCTTTACAGAATCCGAAATTCTCCGGCAGTTCGATCAGATGGACCCATGGATACCTTGCAGCAACAAAAGCACAGCTTCCGTCATTGGATCCATTATCCACAAGAATTACATCAAAATTGCTTACAGTCTGACACTCCAGACCTGCAAGTACGCCATCCAGATAAGCCATCCCATTAAAATTCGGAATGATCACTGATACTTCCTGCATGATTTCCTCCCTGTCTTCTCTTTTTTATGTCCTGCTTCTGTCTCCATTCCCGGGATTGGCTTCAGAGAATAATTCCATTTGGTAAGAGACAGGTTTTTGTTATAACAGGGATCTCCGTTTTTGAGAATGTCTATCCAGTGACATCGCATATATTCAATCTCCGTCTGAAAACGGCGCACTTTCTCCTTGCTGTCCTCAGCTCCTCTGGTCTTTGATTCCATATGATAAAGCTTCGCATAGGGATCATATACGATCAGATAGCCATTTTTTCTTACTTTCAGGCAAAGATCCACATCATTAAATGCCACAGCCAGTTCTTCTGTAAATCCTCCTGCCTGCTCAAAAACCTCTTTCTTCATCAACAGACAGGCGGCAGTCACTGCACTCATATCCTGAAGAAGGGATGCCTTATGCAGATAGCCGGTACGGTCCGCAGGCATATCTACGAACATATGCCCCGCAATACCGCCCATTCCGATCACACATCCTGCATGCTGGATCGTATTATCCAGATAAATGAGCTTTGCTCCGACACCGCCCACTTCCGGACGCTGACACACTCCAAGCATTTCTTCCAGCCAGTCCGGATTGATGGATTTTACATCATTATTCAGGAAAAGCAGATATTCTCCCTTTGCATGCGCCGCAGCAAAGTTATTGATGGCAGAATAATTAAATTCTTTTCCCCATCTCAAAAGATGGATCTTCCTGTTTCCGGAAAGCTCTTTATAATATCGGAAAATCTCATCAGTGGTACTGTTATTCTCCACGATTATGATTTCAAAATTCTGATAACCGGTATTCTTCTCCAGCATTTCCAGACAGGTCTGAAGAGTCTCTTTCTCGTCTTTGTTTGGTATGATAACAGACACCAGAGGTTTTCCCTGCACCGGATATTTCACCCGGTAAAAGCCCAGATCCTGTGTATGGCTTACCTCGCCTTTCGTACCTGTTCTCTCAAGATGAGCTTCTATTGCTCTCTTGCCGGCTTCAAATGCGTACATTTTACTGGCAGGATTATCTGCAGTGGAGGCTTTGTGTGTTCTCCAGTGATACAGGATTTCCGGAACATGTAAAACCTCTCCGGCATTCTCCGTACAGCGAAAGATAAAATCGTAATCCTGAGCTCCGTCGAATTCTTTTCGGAAACCTCCGGCCTTTTCTACAATACTCTTTCGCACTACAAAAAAGTGGCAGATATAATTATTGGAACGCAGGAGATCCAGATTAAAATCCGGTTTCAGATGTGGCTGAAAATGCTCGTCCAGTTCTGTTGTAACCTTATCCTCGTCTGTATAAAGCGCATCTGCCTGCGGATGATCCTGCAGTATTTTCACGATCTCATATAATGCATTGGGTGCCAGCAGGTCATCATGGTCAAGAAGCCCCACAAATTCACCTTTTGCCATTGCAAACGCGCGGTTTGTGTTCTCTGCAATGCCAAAGTTCTCTTTGAGATTGCAGAATCTTACCCGGGAATCTCCGGCTGAATATTCTGCCAGTACTTTCTGCATCTCCTCATTGTCAGGACTTGCATTTACGATACACAGCTCCCAGTTTGAATAAGTCTGAACGATCAATGATTCTATCATCTGTCTCAAAAATTCTACAGGTGTCTGATAAGCCGGAACTGCAATGCTGATCAGCGGTGAATAATCAAATTTCTGTTTCCTCTGTGTTTCCAGTGTTTCCTCCGTCGGAATGTAAGCCCGGTACCATGGACCATATGGTACTTCTTCCGGTTCAAAACGTTCATGCAGCCTGATCCAGAATTCCTTTGGTCCATAATGCTTCATATAGCGGAACCCTTTCCGGATCGTATAGGGGGAAAGCTTCCTGAACATTTTCGTCCACTGGATTTTTCCTCCTGCAGATGGTTTTTTACTCATATGATAACCTCGATTTTTACTATGATTTTTTATTTTAACATTGTATGATATTTTTTGCAAGAAAGGAGAGAAATGTGTTATACTGTTATTGTTTTTATGGTTACTGTTCACATACAATGAACAGTTACTTTTCAACATTCTTATGCACAGGAGTATTATATACCATGATGATAAAGAAAAAAAGAATCACTGCAGCCCTGCTGGCTCTGGGACTTGGTGCTGTCACCATGTTTTCACAGTTTCCGGTATCTGCTGCTGAAGAAACAGCTCAGAATACAGACGCCGCCGCACAGACAGCAGATCCGTCTGTCGTAGTCACCAACGGTATCGACGGATGGCCCCAGGCTTCCGATATTTCGTCTGCCGCAGCAATTGTAATGGAAACTTCCACTAACACAGTCCTGTATTCCAAAAATGCAGATCAGCCCCTTTACCCTGCAAGCGCAGTCAAGATCATGACCTGCCTGGTTGCTCTTGAGAACAGCAGTCTGGATGAACAGGTAACCATGACTGCAACCGGTGTTTCCGGTGTTACTGACGGAGGAGCCAATATTTCCTCACAGTTAGATGAGGTTTTCACCATGGAACAATGTTTATATGCCATCATGGTTGCCTCTGCCAATGATATCGCACTGCAGGTAGCTGAACATGTGGGAGATTCTGTGGATGCTTTTGTACAGATAATGAATACCCGGGCACAGGAACTTGGCTGCACCAATACTGTCTTTACCAATCCTACCGGCCTTCCTGATGAGAACCAGCATATCACCGCCCATGATATGGCTCTGATCATGGAAGCAGCTATGGCAAATGACACTTTCCGCACCATTGCAGCAACTACTTCCTATACACTTCCGGCAACAAATGTTTCCGGCGGTGAACGTGTACTTACAAACAATTTTACCATGATAAACAGCACCAGCGACGGTTATTATAAACCCTGTATCGGCGGTAAGGAAGGGTACACAGAAGCTTCCGGAAGTACCCTGGTATGTGAAGCTTCCAAAAATAACATGAAGCTGGTATGCATTGTATTAAATGGCGCATCCGGTGTTACCGATGATGAAGCGATCGCGCTTCTCAATTATGGTTTTGACAATTTTGCACCCCTTACCATCGCAGACGATGATTTTAACCGTCTTTCCGGTGGTACAGTCATTGCACCAAACGGTGCCACAGAAGATAATCTGACCACAGAAGATACTTCTTCTGACGGACAGATCACACGCCAGTATTACTTTGGAGGAACTCCTGTAGGAACTGCTATTCTGGAAGACGCAGAGCAGCAGACAAATGATGCCGCAGTAACCGGTCAGAAGAATATGGAGGCAGCACAGGCATATTCTGCTTCCCATACAACTGCTCCTTATTATATCATCGGGGCGATCGGAGCAGCATTCCTGCTGTTTTTCCTGTTCCTGATGATCAAAGTGATCAAATCCTGAAGCCTACTTCTGAATACCAGACAGTAACCATTTCTTTGATAGATAAAATAAATAAATTTAAGGGACTTCCGCAAAAGCTTTTCATGCGGCAGTCCCTTTATTTCTTTTAAGGCAAGATTAAAAATGCCCAGCAGGCAAATGGCGAAATCACCAACAGTACAGTCAGTACTCTGTATATCAGACTCCGCACCTTTTCATTTTTCACTGTTTTTTATAGGATATGCAGTGAAAAATCCGCTCAGTAAAGAAGACAGAATGGATCTTTACAAACACGAATATGCACATTATATGCGTTACAATATGCCTATTCCGAAACAGTATCAGTGGCAGCCTGGG
>ENA-OPAW01001452-OPAW01001452.1-human-gut-metagenome-genome-assembly--contig:-NODE-1452-length-11609-cov-8.261295_pt1 | contig 11609 bp, 10 predicted proteins | sample MGYA00241060_ERZ501436 | MGnify/ENA primary metagenome ERZ501436 (study PRJEB25962, sample SAMEA2042619) | human gut metagenome | biome: human gut; feature: human-associated habitat; material: faeces... | reverse complement strand
CGGCTGTAAACTCTTTCTTGTCCTTGTAAACGACATATTTACAGGAGTTCCTGATCTGATATACAACACGTATTTGCGTGGAAGACAGAGGAAATACGGCACGTATGATGTCGGTAAAACCCGTTCAGGTTGTCAGTGCAGGTAATCAGTATGTCCTGCACTCCGCGGGCCTTCAAATCTGTCAGGACCCCCATCCAGAATGAAGAACTTTCTGATTTTCCCACCCACATGCCAAGGACTTCCTTCAAGCCGTTCTGTTTCAGACCGATACAGAGATAGACAGTCTTGTTGATGATTTTTCCGTTGTCACGAACCTTGAAGACAATACCGTCCATCCAAACGATAAGATAGACCGGGTCCAAAGGGCGGTTCTGCCATTCCTGAGCAGCTTGATTGACTTTGTTCGTGATGATGGAAATGGCTGATGTGGACAGTTCTATCTCATAGATTTCACGCATCTCCTCTTCTATGTCGGACACGCTCATTCCTTTGGCATATAGGGAGATAACAAGTTTTTCTATGGAAAGCCCACGACTCTCGTGTTTGGGAACAACTATGGGATTGAATTCACCGTTACGGTCACGGGGAATAGGTATGACCGCTTCACCGTGTTCAGTTTGGATTTTCTTGGGGTAGCTGCCGTTACGGGAATTACCGCTGTTATGACCGGAAACCGAATTCTTCTCATAACCCAGATGCGCATCCATCTCACCTTCAAGCATTTTCTCCAATACCTGCGCGTGTAGTTGTTTCAGAAACTTGCTGACATCAGCTTCTGTCTTGAACTGGTTAAGGAACTTCTTACTTAATACCTCACTGCATGATTCTTCTCTTTCATAATCTTCTTCATTTTGCAAAGCTATTAAATAAAAAATACGGAACCCAATACTGAATCCCGTATTTTACATTTACACAAAATATTTTATAGTGCCTAAATCGTATTAAATGAGGTTATTTTTCGATGCCAACTAGTTCTACTTCGAAAATCAAAGTAGAGAAAGGTTTAATCTGACCGGCTTCACGTGCACCATAAGCTAGCTCTTGAGGGATGTAAAGTTCCCATTTAGATCCTACTGGCATCATTGTTAGCGCTTCAGTCCATCCTTTGATTACCTGATTAGCACGGAAAGTAGTCGGTTCTTTACGATCATATGAACTGTCGAACTGAGTTCCATCAATCAAAGTACCTTTATAGTTTACTTTTACTTTAGAAGAATCGGTAGGAATAGCGCCGTTACCTTCTTTAATTATCTTATATTGTAAGCCGCTTGATGTAGTTTTAACACCCTCTTTCTTTGCATTTTCAGCTAGGAATTTTTCACCGGCAGCTTTATTTTCAGCGAACTGGGCTTCAGTAGCTTTTGCTTTGATTGCTTCTGCCTTAGACTGAACGTAAGCGTTGGCTTCTTCCATAGTAACATTCATGCCTTTTTTCTGCAAAGCAGCCATGAAACCTGCCAGAAAGTTTTCTTTACTTAAACTTTGAGTAGAGTCATTTCCGAAAATACGTTGGCTCATCATATCGAACATACGTCCACCAACTTGTTGACCAATCTGAAGACCTGCCATATAAGCAACGTCTTTAGGGCTAGTCTTGCTGGTACCTTCTTTAACACCTCTGATGAAGTCGGACATATAGGCTGTATCAACGCCTAGTTGTTGGCTCATATACATATCCAGACCTTGCGTGTTGGTGATACCCATCATGTAAGAAAGTGAGTCTACGTCATTCTTCATGTTTGCTTTCGGTGCTTGAGCTGTACAAGAAGCCAAGCTGGCTGCAGCAGCGATTGCTACAAAAAAACTAATTTTTTTCATTTGCCTTAAATGCTTTAATAATTATAATACTTCGATTAATTCTACTTCAAAAATCAATGTGCTGTGAGGAGGAATCATTTCTCCTGCTTGTTGTGCTCCATAGGCTAGTTCTGAAGGAATGAAAAGTTTCCATTTAGCACCTTCAGTCATCAGTTGGAGTGCTTCCACCCATCCTTTGATTACTTGGTTCACACCAAAGATAGCCGGCTCGCCGCGTTTGATAGAGCTGTCAAACAAAGTCCCATCAATCAAGGTACCTTCATAATGGCATTTTACACGGTCGGTTGCACTCGGTTTTTTTCCGTTACCTTCTGTAATCACTTCGTACTGTAAGCCACTGGGAAGTGTCACGACTCCCGGTCTTTTTGCGTTTTCCTCCAAAAATGATTTTCCCTTTTCAATATTCTCTGCATTCAATTTGGTTTCCAGCTCTTCAAAGTACTTGTTTACGATTTCACGTGCTTCGTTGTGGCTGATAGCCGTTTCTTTTCTATCTAATACGTCTTTGATTGCTTGAGCAAAGTCTTCAACATTAATACTTTGAGCACCCATGCTCAATAAATTCTGGCCAATACCAAGGCCGATGGCGTAACTGAATTTATCCATAACTATTTATTTTATAAGATGTTTTATACAAAACGCACAAAGGTAGGTGTTTTATTTGAATGAATCTGTTTTTAACAATTTAATTTTTCTTATTTTTGTGTGTTTAGTTAAAAGAGGAGGACTAGAAATGAAGAATTTAGTAGTTTTAACAGGTGCTGGAATGAGTGCTGAAAGCGGTATCAGTACATTTCGTGATGCAGGTGGTTTATGGGATCAGTATCCGGTGGAACAAGTGGCTACTCCGGAAGGGTATGCGGCAAACCCTAAATTGGTGATTGATTTTTATAATGAGCGTCGTAAACAGTTGTTTGCTGTAAAGCCTAACCAGGGGCATGAACTGGTCTCTGAGATGGAAAAATTCTTTAATGTGACTGTAATCACTCAAAATATTGATAATTTGCATGAGCGTGCTGGAAGTTCGCATATTATTCATTTACATGGCGAACTGACCAAAGTGACATCTAGTTGGGAACCTAATAATCCAGCTTATATTAAAGAATTAAAGCCGGAAGAATATGAGATACATTTGGGAGACTTGGCCGGAGACGGTTCTCAGTTTCGTCCATTCATTGTATGGTTTGGTGAATCTGTTCCTATGATTGAAACTGCAATTGAATATGCTGAAACAGCTGATATCTTTTTAATTATAGGAACTTCGCTTAATGTATATCCCGCTGCCGGTTTGTTGAATTATGTGCCTGCCAACACTCCTGTTTATTTAATAGATCCTAAGCAGGTGCCCATTGCATCGGGGCGTAAAGTGCATGTAATTCAGAAAGGTGCGTCCGAAGGAATGGAAGAGTTAAAAAAAATATTAGTGAGATAGTTTGCAAGTAAACAATTTCATTGTATATTTGTTATGTATTTAAAGAACATTTAAAACATAAAACAGAGACAATTATGAAAAAGTACGTTTGCACAGTATGTGGTTGGGTTTATGACCCGGCAGAAGGAGATCCTGAAGGTGGAATAGCTCCGGGAACAGCATTTGAAGATATTCCAGATGATTGGGTTTGCCCTCTTTGCGGAGTAGGTAAAGATGATTTCGAAGTTCAAGAAGATTGATCCCATCTTATAACCGGATATCATATAAAGCGGAGGAGTTTCTTCTGTATGATATATCAGATAGCGCGATTAATTATTTAGTTGCGCTATTTATTTTACATTATTATAAATGGTTAATCTTTTAAAAAAAGAGCGTAACCTATAACAGGTTGCGCTCTTTATGGTATAAATAAAGAATGTTCTTATTTCTTTTCTTGTTTTTCAGGACGAGGCAGTAATACTTTGTGAGAGAGTTTAAATTTACCTGTTTTGGGGTCAATATCAAGTAATTTCACTTCTATTTCGTCCCCTTCTTTTAAATCGGCCTCTTCTATTGTTTCAAGACGTTTCCAGTCAATTTCAGAGATATGCAACAATCCGTCTTTTCCAGGCAAGAATTCTACGAACACACCATATGGCATTACTGAACGGACTTTACCTACATAGACTTCACCGACTTCGGGAACAGCAACGATACCCTTGATAATGCGCATAGCATCGTCAATACATTTCTTGTTTGTTCCCGCAATTTCAATACGGCCTACCCCATCAGTTTCTTCAATCGTGATGGTTGCTCCAGTCTCTTCCTGCATACCTTGGATAATCTTTCCGCCCGGACCGATGATAGCCCCAATGAACTCTTTAGGAATAGTCATCGTTTCAATACGAGGAGCATGCGGTTTCAAATCTTTACGAGGCTCGGCGATACATTCGGTTAACTTGTTAAGAATATGTTCGCGGCCTTCTTTTGCTTGCAGTAACGCTTTTTCCAAGATTTCGAATGACAGGCCATCTACCTTGATGTCCATCTGTGTAGCAGTGATACCATCACGAGTACCTGTAACCTTAAAGTCCATATCACCCAAGTGATCCTCATCGCCAAGAATATCAGATAATACGGCATATTTTTCTTCACCTGCATTCTTAATCAAGCCCATGGCAATACCTGAAACTGGTTTTTTCATGGCAACACCGGCATCCATTAATGCAAGGGTTCCTGCACAGACAGTAGCCATTGAAGAAGAACCATTTGATTCCATGATATCAGATACTACACGTACTGTGTACGGGTATCCTGCAGGAATTTGTCCTTTTAAAGCACGCCATGCCAAGTGCCCGTGCCCGATTTCACGACGACCTACACCACGTTGTGCTTTTGCTTCACCAGTAGAATAAGGAGGGAAGTTGTAGTGTAACAAGAATCGTTCTCTGTGTTGATCCAGAACATCGTCTACAATTTTCTCATCTAGTTTGGTACCTAATGTGACAGAAGTTAAAGACTGAGTTTCACCACGGGTGAAGATGGCAGAACCATGAGGACCGGGCAGATAACCTACTTCGCACCAGATAGGGCGAATTTCAGTCGTCTTACGTCCGTCCAGACGCTTGCCTTCATCAAGAATACAACGACGCATAGCTTCCTTTTCCACATCGTGGTAGTAACGGTCGATTAATGTACCTTTTTCTTCCAGTTCTTCTTCTGTATATTGAGTTTTGAATTCATCGCGGATGGCGTCAAAAGCATCCTGACGTTCATGCTTGTTTCTGTTTCCTGAAGCAGCGATGGCGTATGCTTTATCGTAACAAGTTTCGCGTACAGCTTTGCGCAAATCTTCATCGTTTTCTTCGTGGCAATATTCACGTTTTACTGTAGAACCGACCTCTTCCATCAGCTCCATCTGCGCTTTGCAATGAACTTTGATTGCTTCGTGAGCAGCCTTCATAGCAGCCAGTAAGTCTTGTTCGCTGACTTCCTGCATTTCGCCTTCTACCATCATGATGTTGTCATATGTGGCAGCAACCATCAGATCCATATCAGCTTTCCCAAGTTGTTCGAAAGTGGGGTTGATAACGAACTGACCATCGATACGTGCTACACGTACTTCAGAAATCGGTCCGCCGAAAGGAATGTCGGAAACGGCTAATGCTGCTGAAGCGGCCAATCCTGCCAATGCATCAGGCATATCTATTCCATCAGCTGAGAAAAGAACAATGTTTACGTAAACCTCTGCATGGAAATTATCGGGAAATAAAGGACGCAATGCGCGGTCTACCAGTCGGCAAGTCAGGATTTCATAATCCGAAGCTTTGCCTTCTCTTTTGGTAAAGCCACCGGGAAAACGTCCGAATGCTGAATATTTTTCTTTGTACTCTACCTGGAGGGGCATAAAATCTGTACCGGGAACTGCATCTTTTGCTGCACAAACAGTAGCTAGCAACATGGTGTTACCCATGCGGAGCATTACAGAACCGTCTGCCTGTTTTGCCAGCTTTCCCGTTTCGAGTGTGATGGTTCTACCATCAGGAAGCTCGATCGTCTTAACAATAGGATTGATCATAAAAAATGTTTTAATATATTTTTCGTCTAAAATTCGTGCAAAGATAGGCATTTATTCTTCTAATTTGGTGAGAATGAGATAAAAAGTTACTATGATTACTGTTTTTTTTCATTTTAATGTGTAAGAAGGTGGATAAATGCTTTGACAAACCACGAAAAGACGTATCTTTGCATTCAAAATTATTAAGAGAACACACATTTATATTAATTTTAGCGATGAAAAAGAATGTATATTTTTTGCTCGCACTTCTGTTGATAGGGTTGAGCGCCTGCGACAATGAACCGAAGTTCAAAGTTCAAGGTGAAATTAATGGTGCTGAAGATAAGATGCTTTATTTGGAAGCGTCGGGATTGGATGGCATAGTAGCGCTTGATTCGACAAAATTGGGCAGTAGCGGAAGTTTTAGTTTTGCGCAGAAGCGTCCGGAATCTCCTGAATTCTATCGTTTGCGTTTGGATAATAAAGTGATAAACTTTGCTGTAGACTCTACGGAAACTGTATCAGTTAAGGCTGAGATAAATGATTTTGCGACTGCCTATCGTATTGAAGGTTCGGAAAACAATTTGAAAATTAAGGAATTGGTGTTGCTACAAGCTGATTTGCAGAAGAATGTGGACAAACTCGGCCAGAATCGTAATATCCCTGTGGGTATCGCACAAGACAGTCTTTTGGCTATGGTAAACAATTACAAGAATAAAGTGAAACGAGAATATATCTTTGCGGCTCCAAATATGCCATACGCTTATTTCGCTTTATTCCAGTCGTTGAATGGGTATATGATTTTTGATCCTTTGACAAATAAGGAGGATGTGAAGTGTTTCGCTGCGGTGGCTACGAGTCTGAATAATGCTTATCCACATGCAGACCGTTCACGTAACCTGTATAATATGGTTATAAAAGGAATGAAGAATACCCGTACTCCCCGTCAGCAAACCATGGAAATCCCTGAAGATAAAATCAAAGAAGCTAGCATTATTGATATTCAGCTGAAGGATTTGAAAGGCAATACACGCAGTCTGACCGATTTGAAGGGTAAAGTGGTGCTGATCGATTTTACTGTATATAACAATGCAATGTCTGCTGCGCATAATTTGGCGTTACGTGAACTTTATAATAAGTATGCTTCTCAAGGGTTCGAGATTTACCAGATTTCACTGGATGGTGATGAACACTTTTGGAAAACATCTGCAGATAATCTGCCTTGGGTCTGTGTACGTGATGCTAATGGTGTTTATTCTTCATACATTTCATTATATAACGTAACTAATCTGCCTTCGATATTTTTGGTAAATCGTAATAATGAATTGAGTGCTCGTGGTGAGAATATTAAAGATTTGGATGAAGCCATTAAAAAACTCTTGTAAAAAGCTAATTATGAGTTGAATTTGTTTAAACATGTTACATAGCATCCTTATAAACTTGACTCGTATTAGATAAAAGTCTATCTTTGCAGTACTTGAAATACCAAAGAGGGTTCCGACATTTCCATGTCGGAATTCTTTTTGTTTTTATAGGTATAACTGGAACAATAAATAATTATATAATTTAAAAGGAGGAAAACATTATGGCTTATATGTCAGAAGAAGGTTACAAGCAACTGATTGAGGAACTGAAATATCTGGAATCAGTAGAACGTCCCAAAATTGTGTCGGCTATTGCCGAAGCGCGTGATAAGGGGGACTTGTCAGAAAATGCCGAATATGATGCTGCCAAAGAGGCGCAAGGTCTGTTGGAGATGAAGATCAGCCAGCTGAAATCAACTATTGGTGATGCTAAAATTATTGATACTTCAAAAATGAACGCAGATACAGTGCAAATTTTGACGAAAGTAGAATTGAAGAATGTCAAGACTGGAATGAAGATGGTTTATACTATCGTAGCCGAAAGCGAGGCGAATTTAAAATTGGGCAAGATTTCGGTAAATACTCCGATAGCACAGGGTTTGTTAGGAAAAAAAGTGGGTGATGTGGCTGAAATCACTATTCCGCAGGGTAAAATCAGCTTAGAAGTTGTGAATATTTCATTTTAATATTATAAGGCAGGTCCGCTATGCGGGGCTGCCTTATTTAATACTTAATAGATATGGCAACAATATTTAGTAGAATTATTACAGGTGAGATTCCTAGCTACAAAGTGGCTGAAAATGATCAGTTCTATGCTTTTTTGGATATCAATCCGTTAACCAAAGGGCATACGTTGGTTGTTCCGAAATGTGAGGTGGACTATATCTTTGATTTGGAGGACAATGAACTGGCTGCTATGCATGTTTTTGCAAAGAGCGTGGCACTTGCCATTCAAAAAGTTTTTCCGTGTAAGAAAGTAGGTGAGGCGGTAATCGGATTAGAGGTCCCTCATGCACATATTCATCTGATTCCTATTCAGAAAGAGTCGGATATGATTTTTTCTAATCCGAAGTTGAAACTGACAAATGAAGAATTTGTGGAGGTGGCGACAGCAATCAATCAAGCCTGGGAAGGTGGTGACAAGTAATCTTTTTCTTTCTTAGTAAATATAAAGAGCGGGAAACGGATATTCTGTTTCCCGCTTTCCTTTATGATTAAACTCCGGTCACCTGTCTTTATACAAACTGATCTCCTAGCTTGATTTGTACGTCATTCACGAATTTTCGGATAGCGCTTTCGTCATCTTTTTTGCAAATGAGTAATACATTGTCTCTTGCGGCTACTAAATAACCTTCTAGATCCTGTATTACGGCTAATTTCCCTTCTGGCACTACTATTACATTATTATAGCTGTTATATAATAAGGAGTTTCCGTTTACTACAACGTTACCTTCTTGGTCCTTGGATGATATATCATACAGGGAGCCCCATGTACCTAAATCTGCCCATCCGAAGTCGCACAATTGGACGAAAACATTGTTGGCCTTCTCCATGATTCCATAGTCAATGGAGATATTGGGACAGGAAGCGAAATCTTCTTCTCCGTTAGTCAGTTTGGTACAAACTTCGGGCATAATCTCATTGAAGGCTTCTAAAATTGTATTGATATTCCATAAGAAGATCCCTGAGTTCCAATAGAATTCTCCACTTTCTACGAATACTTTGGCAAATTCCAGTTGGGGCTTTTCAATGAATGTTTTTACTTTAAAGAAGTCTCCTTGTTTTTCTTCCTCAATCTGAATATAGCCATAACCGGTTTCCGGTCTGTTAGGTTTGATGCCTAATGTTAGTAATTGAGGAGAGTTTGAAACAAATTCCAGTCCTTTCAAAATTGCAGCTTTAAATTCATCTTCTTTTAAAATCAGATGGTCGGACGGTGCGACAATGACATTGGCATTTGGATTGAATTTTTTTATGTGATAGGAAGCCCAAGCTATACATGGAGCAGTGCTTCTGCGAGTGGGTTCCAATAAAATTTGTGATTTGTCCAATTCTGGGAGTTGTTCTTGGACCAGTTCTTTATACAGCACGTTGGTTGTAATAAAGATGTTTTCTATAGGGACTATTTTTTTATAACGATCAAACGTTTGTTGTATTAGAGAACGTCCAGTCCCGAAGAAATCAAGGAATTGTTTAGGAAGGTTTTTGCGGCTATATGGCCAAAACCGACTACCTATACCTCCCCCCATGATGACACAATAATTATTGCTGTTTGTCATGATATAAAATCGTTTTAAAGTTTCCGCTAATATAGGGCTTATTTTTAGAAAACCATTGTCCGTTATCCCATAAATCGTAGTATATTTATCTTTTTTTGAAAAAAAGTGCCGAAAAGTTTGCAGATATGAAAAAAAGCAGTACCTTTGCAACCGCAATTGAGAAACAAATAAGGTTTTAAAAGATGCCCAGATGGCGGAATCGGTAGACGCGCTGGTCTCAAACACCAGTGGATTCACTTCCATCCCGGTTCGACCCCGGGTCTGGGTACTGAGGCGGAGAAAGTTGAAAAACTCTCTCCGCTTTTCTTTTCTACTCCTCGTAACTCGTTGGTTTGCTGATAGATTAAATCAAGCACTTTGTTATAAGAATTGGTTCGATATGTTTTTCCGTCAAATTCGATTTTTTCGGGAAACATCGAACTTATTAGCTTAATCTTCACCCCTACAGACGCATTTCTTATATAGCTATCTATATTGTTTATCAGATTGATAGAGTAGTTTAGTTTTGGTTCGATATTACTACGGTTAGGGTTCTCACGCATTTCAACTTGTTGTTGTATGGTTGAGGCTTCTTTGGTGTATCTCTCCAACATTCTGTTATATTCTTCTTTGGTTAAATCTCCGTCCAGGTATTTATCCTCAATGCTGTTGATGCGTTTTTGGACGGTAGAAAGTTCATTTTGCAGTGCTGCTACTTCTTTTTTACTTTCTCCTTTGCGTTCACTTTGCAAATCCTTTAGAATTTCGTTATACAAGTCCAATACCGTTTTATTGGGCTTTAATTGGGCTGTGTATCGAGCGAACTCTTCGTTTACGTTCTCTGCTCTCATTCTTATATGTTTTTGATTGTTACAACAAAAGTAGTAGGTGTATTTGCCGCCATTGCCCGAACTTGTCGCACCAGTTAAGGCACAACCACATACGGGGCAGATTAAAAACTTCCGCAAATACAAATCGGGATTTATGGCTTTGGATAGTTTGGGTGTTTTCTTTCTTTTACCGTCCAAAATCTCTTGAACTTTATAGAATGTTTCTTCGTCTATAATTGCTTCATGTTCACCGTTTACATAATATTCGGGTTCTCCTTTGTATGCTGGCACACGTATTTTGCCAATGTAGAGTTTATTACGCAACATTTCAAGAAATGAACTTTCAGGTATATTATATCCTTTTCTTGCAAATTTTCTACGGATATAGCAAGGTGTTTCAATATCTTTAGCCACTTCTTTAAACATGGCTTGTATAAATGGTGCTGTATTGGTATCTATTTCTACATGGGTTTCATGTTTGCTAATACGTACATTCTTATATCCTTCTTGGTGCTTTATTAGCACATTTTCCTTTTGCCAATGTTCCATGAATACCGTCCATTGTATCTTTTGACCTTTTGATGTTGTCGCATTGTGCCTGTACTCCAATAATAGGGGCCAGGTGTCTGAATTGAAGTCTAAAGGTGCTTCAATTGCATTTGGTTCAACTCCCGATTTAAGTAATTCTTTTAGGTTCTCACTGGCACTGATAATGTCTCGTGAATATCTATCCCACTGCAAGAATAGTAATTTGTTTACTCTACCTTTGTTTTTACGTATATAATTCATTATTCCTTGTATGACAGGACGCTTTTCAAATGTTTTAGCACTCTCATCCTCTCTGTATGGGATATTGTCAATGATATTATATCCCATTTGGTTACAATACTTCCGTAGACGTTCTTCTTGTACGTCTAAGCTGGCTCCTAATGTTTGTTCATTTGAACTTACTCTATAATATATTATTACATTTGCATTCATAATTCTTGTTTTTTAGTTAATGCTATTTTTTCATTCTCTATCTGCAATTTTGCTAATTGTACCTTGCAGATTTACATACCTCATTTTTATGTAATTTAATATATTCCACTTTTAGCAAGATATTACTTTACAGTTGTTAACTCTTTTAATGTGTCCGTATCTTCATTCCGATTGCTAAAAATTGTTTTCCTATTTTCCATCCGATAACTGTTTCCCGACAGCTGTATAATCTCACAACAGTAGAGCAGTCTGTCAAGCAATGCCGCTGCGACAGCTTCCTCTCCCGGTGTTACCAGTCATTCTGTAAGGGAGTAGTTGGCTGTAACGATAAGCGATGTCTTTTCCTGAAACTCATTCACCAGTTTGAACAGCAACATGACATCTTCTCTT
>ENA-OPAW01001450-OPAW01001450.1-human-gut-metagenome-genome-assembly--contig:-NODE-1450-length-11640-cov-2.879499_pt1 | contig 11640 bp, 9 predicted proteins | sample MGYA00241060_ERZ501436 | MGnify/ENA primary metagenome ERZ501436 (study PRJEB25962, sample SAMEA2042619) | human gut metagenome | biome: human gut; feature: human-associated habitat; material: faeces... | reverse complement strand
AGAGTATCATCATTAACATACCCTGTATAATATGTGTATGAAACTCCTGCTATGCCAGACTGTTTCTCCTCTTCAACTGGTGTAATAAGAATTCTATCCTGTTCAAGTGCAACGCTCTTTACTTCATCATTATTAACCATCTCTATGAACTCATTATAAGTTATCTCCTTATAAGTAGCATTCTTTACGAGATTGTTAAGCATTGTTATTCCAATAAATGTAATAACCGCAGCAATTATAATAAAGACAATAAGACTGGTGTTCTTAGGCTTTTTATTATTGTTATTATTGCCGCCACCATTATTCCTGTTGTTATTATTACCACCACCGTAATTATTACCGTTGTTGTAATTATCCATTCGGCTTCTCCATTCCTAGTTCTTTATACTCTCATCGTCTGATAACTTACATTAACAGACAATACCCATTATAAAGAAGGAATATTTATAAAGGTATTACCACAAGGTCAAGGAGATGATGAACGATTTGATAGATAATAAATTATTAAAAGAAAATTTTAGAAATAAAAACTATATTTATTGTATAAACACACTTCAAAACGAAATAAAACAAAAATTAATTGCAAGAGTAAGAATATTTAAGCCAGAATATAAATATTGTAACTTGGCAGATTTAAAAACAAATTGTTATAGATATTTAAATGATAAAGAAAAATTATATGTCACTTTATTATGTAGGTATTCTGAAGAGGAATATCCCCCAACACGTGAATTAAATACCTTATTAGATATTTATTCTTCATATAAATAATATATAAGCTACTAGATTAACATTAACTAGTAGCTTATTTTTACTATGATATTTCGTTCATTATATCTTGTTTTGTTCTTAAGCCAATCATTGTAGCTCTCACTTCTCCATTTTTAAAATAAATTAATGTTGGGATACTCTCTACATCATATTTTATGGCTAATTCTGATGCTTCATCTACATTTACTTTACAAACCTTTAATTCTAAGTTTTCTTCTGATATTTCATCAACTATTGGTCCCATCATTCTACATGGTCCACACCATGGAGCCCAAAAATCAACTAATACTGGTAACTCTGATTTTAAAACCTCTGATTCAAAATTATCTTCTGATATTTCAATTACTTTACTCATAATAAAAACCTCCTTATATATTTTTTAATTGTTTAGCAATACTTAAACCACATTTAGCACCTTCATATATTGCCTTACATATTTGAAGTAATCCACCTGTACAATCTCCTGCTGCATAAATACCAGGTACATTAGTTTCCATATCTTCATTTACTACGACATTGTTATTTTTTACTATAATACCAAGTTTTTTTGCAAAGTCACTACTTGATGCTATTCCCTCTGCTATAAATATTCCATCAACAGGTATACTTCTACTATCTTCTAAAACGATACTTTCTACTTTTTTCTCTCCTCTTATAGAATCAATTTTTCCTTCTATAATATTTTGTATTTCTACTGACCTGTTTTCTGGAAGCTGACTGCCATTTGTAAATATACTTACCTTATCTGTTACATTTCTTAATACTTCAGCTTCATGAAGTGCATACTCACCACTACCTATTACTGCAACATTTTTATTTTTAAAGAAAAAACCATCACATATTGCACAATAGCTTATTCCTTTTCCTTCGAATTCTTTTTCACCAGCTATATTAGAACTTTTTCTGCTCTTTCCTGTTGCGAGAATAATTGTTTTTGTTTCATACTCGCTATTTACAGTCTTAACAATATATGTTTCATTACCATATTCTATGTCTAAAACTTCATCTGTTTTTATTTCTATATTTTGCTCTTCTGCTTGCTTTATTCCTCTTCTAAAAAGTTCTTCACCTGATATTGGCTTCTCGAATCCATAGTAATTTTCGATAGTTTTAGCTTTTCTTAAAGCTGTTTCACTTTTGCCTATTACTAAACATTTTAAGTTAGACCTACTTATATAAATTGCAGCTGAAATTCCTGCAGGTCCTTTACCAATTATTATACAATCATACATAAATATTCTCCTAATCAGCTAATGTTCCCATTGGATCCCATGGCTCTAATTCCATATAATATTTATTTTCATTATATGCTTCTAGCTCTTCTGGTTTTAAATGTTTTTTATTAATTACAACTTGATATACATATGAATTAAACCAATCATCTGTTAAAAGATAAATACCTTTATTTCCTGTAGAATCTCCCCATGAATTTTCTACTTTCCAACGGTTACCTTTCCAATTTTCATCTAGATTGACACCTAAAAACATCATTGCATGAGTCATAGCACTTTCCCTATATTCAAGTTTTGTAGCTTTATCCATTGTATCTTTAATATTTATTATATCTTTGATATTATACAAATTACGAGATAATATTCCTAATTCTCTTGAAGATTCTTGTCCAACATCACTTCCAAAAAATACTGGTACTCCTTCTGAAAGTTGAGCGATTGCCATTTCTTTTAATCTTTCTATTGGCAAATTTAAATATGTAATTCTATTACCATCTGCAACGTTTCCAATATAATTTACTGTATACTTCTTATAAAATGGTCTATCTTCATTTGGTGCATTTATTATGCTTATGTAATCATCTAAGTTTAAATCTTTTATATACCTATCATGAAATTCTGTTGGTGTTATATCAGAATCTCTGTGAAATTCGTCATTTTTATCAGTATATTCAAAATCGAATTTTTCTGGTGGTCTACCAAATGCAGTACATAAAATCGCATAGATATTTTCTAACATATCTAATTTTTGATTTTCTATATCTTCTAAGTTCTTTTTCTTTTTATAACTTGTTCTTAATTCGTATGCATACATTCTTAATATGCGTCTTAAGATTTTATTTATTTCTGAAGTATTGGAAGAACTATAAGTTTCTGGCATAGCACTTTTTGGTACAATTCCATATTTTTTTATAATATTTAAGAACATATCCCATTGTCCACCATCATTTATAGGTGCATCTAAGAAAAATGTTACATGTCTATCTGTTGTTGGTCTATCTATTGTGTCAATTATATTATTTAAGAAATAGTTACATTTTTCTAATTTATCATAAAATGCAATATAGTTTTGTGATAACTCTATTGTACTTATATTTAATTTTTTAATTAAGAAATATCTAAGAAAATTTGTAGACGCAAAAATCCAACATCTTCCACTTTGTTTTTGGTTAGTTATATTACCTTGTTTTAAATTTACAGAAAATTCATATCTTGCATTTCTTATTTCATCATAATTCTCACAAGATTTAAAAAATCCATTCTTTGTAACTGCATTTGTAATTACTTTGTTCTCATTTTGATTAAAACTTCTTTCGTATTTTTTTAATTTGTCTTTTGAAATATTTTTCATATGTATCCTCCTTTATTTAACCGGGATTCGGAACATTCCTCGGGATTTGGGGACGTTCCCTCGGGATTTAGGGACGTTCTTTAAATCCCGGTTTTAATTTAAACAATTAGTTCATTATGCAATTGCTCTAATATATTATCCCCTAGTTTATCCTTAAATATTATTCTTATTTTTGATTCATTTGTTTGAATATTTAAGACTTCTAGTGCATTTGTATCTAATATTTGCATCGTTTTTGTTATGATAGTTGCATCATTCATTATTCCATAGCCTATAATTGATATTTTACTAATATTTTTATAAGAACAATCTAATTTAGGATATTGGCTTGTTATTACATTTTCAAACTTATTAAATTCTGCTGATTTAATAGTAAACTGAATTTCTAAATTTGATGTACTCTTATTTATTATGTTATTAATAAATATGTTGTTATCTAATAATTTTCTATATATACGATTTATCATTCTAGGTGTATACATTTCTTGTTTTGCAGTTACTAAAATTATATTATCATTTTTTACGATACTTTTAACTTTCGTATCTTCTATCTTATCATTTATTACACTTCCTGGTCTATTATTAAATGTCGACTTTGTAATTATTGGAATATTAAATCTTTTTCCAATTTCTACACATCTATTATGCAAAACTTTTGCTCCTTCATTTGAAATGTCTTGCATTTCTTCATAAGAAAGCTCTGATATTTTTTTAGCATCTTGTATTTTATTTGGGTCGGTAGAATATACTCCATCAACATCTGAAAATATATAGCACTTATCTGCTTTTAATGCTGCGGCAACTGCTACTGCTGTAGTATCAGAACCGCCTCTTCCAAAAGTTGTTATATCTCCCTTTTCGTTTATTCCTTGGAAGCCCGCTATAATAACAATCTTTCTTTCTGCTAATTCTTTTTCTATCCTTGTTGTATCTATACTTTCTACAACTGCTGATTGATTTGTTTCGCTTGTAAATATTCCAGCTTGCCATCCTGTAAGTGAAATTGCTGGGTATCCTAACCTATTAAGTAAAATGCTTAATTTAGACATCGAAATTTGTTCGCCTGCGCTTAATAGTGTATCCAATTCTCTTTCATTTGGAACATTACTTAATTCGTGTGCTTCTCTTAATAGATTATCTGTAGTTTTTCCTTGAGCAGATACTACAACTACTACATTGTTTTCCTTGTAAAATTCTTTAATTTTATCAGCTACAATATTTAATTTAATATTGTCTGAAACTGAACTCCCTCCAAATTTTAATACTATTGTGTCCATATCTGACAACCTCTTTTTTTTAATGTAAGAAGCGAATTTAATTAAATATCACTTCTATATAATATATGAAAATAAATACTTTTTCGTAACTTTTTAAATGGTTACAAATATTTATTTTATAAACTTATCAAATTATATCATAAAATGTTTTATATTGTATTTATCTATTGAATTTTTTTAGATATTCTTCTATAAAATCATCAATTTGTCCATCCATAACAGCTTGTACATTACCAACTTCATAATTTGTTCTGTGGTCTTTTACTAATGTATATGGGCAAAATATATATGACCTAATCTGACTTCCCCATGCAATGTCTTTTTGTTCTCCTTTTAAATCTGCTATATTTTTTTGCCTTTCTTTTTCTTTTAAGTCAAATAGTTTAGATTTTAACATCTTCATTGCTGTTTCCCTATTTTGTATTTGAGAACGTTCTGATTGGCAGGCTACAACCGTATTTGTAGGTATATGTGTTATTCTTACAGCAGAAGAGGTTTTATTTATATGTTGACCTCCTGCTCCTGATGCCCTGTATGTATCTATTCTTAAATCATCTGGATTTATTTCTATTTCTATATCTCCTTCGATTTCCGGTAATACTTCTACAGAAGCAAATGATGTATGCCTTCTGCCACCACTATCAAATGGGGAAATTCTGATTAATCTATGTACTCCCATCTCGCCTTTTAAATAGCCATATGCATATTCACCTTGTACTAAAAATGTAACACTTTTTATCCCAGCTTCATCGCCTTCTAGATAATCAAGCTCTTTAACTACAAAATTATGTTTTTCTGCCCATCTAGTATACATTCTGTATAACATTTCTACCCAGTCTTGTGATTCTGTACCACCTGCTCCCGGATGCATAGATACTATTGCATTATTTACATCGTATTGACCTGACAATAATGTTTTAATTTCTAATTCTTCAATATCTTTTTTTACATTTTTGGTATCTTCTAGTAATTCTTTTACAAGTTCTTGCTCCTCTTCTAATGTTAATAAATTATTCATCTCGATTAGATTTTTTAAACTTGTATCTATTTTAGTATATGAATTAATCTTATCTTTTAGAATTTTAATTTCTTGCAAAATTTTACTATTATTACTACTCCAAAAACCTTGTTTTAAAGTTTCTTTTTCTAAGTCAGCTAATCTAGATTTTAATTTATCAACTTCAAAGGGATTCACCGATTTCTTTAAGTTTTTCTGATAATGTTTGAAGTTCTTTTTGATTTTCTTCTAGCTCTATCATATCTTCACTCCAATCCTTTATTTGTGTCACAATCTTATCATAGGTATATATTTTTTTCAAGTCAGGATTCGGGAATAGGGATATGGGGACGTTCTTTTTTTCCCTTTTTAATAATTTAGGTAAAAATAGTAGCTCATCATAGCTATGACGAACTACTATTTTTATATAGGGATTTTAGGACCGTCCCCAAAATCCCTCCGAGGAAAGTCCGATCTATTTTGTTCCAAATATTCTATCTCCTGCATCTCCTAACCCAGGTAAGATATATCCATGCTCATTTAACTTTTCGTCTATTGCTGCTGTATATAGTTCTACATCTGGATATTCTTCATTTAATTTCTTTATTCCCTCTGGAGCAGATATAATTGATAAAAATTTAATCTTTTTTACTCCATCTTCTTTTAGGCATTTAATTGTATCTGCAGCAGAACCTCCTGTTGCTAACATTGGATCTAAAATTAGTACTTCTCTATTGCTAATATCTTTTGGCATTTTATAATAATATTTTACTGGCTCTAAAGTTTCCTCGTTTCTATATAGTCCGATATGACCAATTTTAGCATTTGGGATTACTTGCAATAGCCCATCTAACATTCCTGTTCCTGCTCGTAATATTGGTACAAATGCATAGTTATCTTCTTCTAGCACTCTAGCATTTGTCTTACATAATGGTGTCTCAATTTCTACCTCTTTTAATTTTGCATCTTTCATTGCTTCATAACATAAGAATATTGCAATCTCTGTTATTATTTCTCTGAATTCTTTTGTTCCTGTTTTCTTATTCCTTATAATTGATAATTTATGCTCTATAATCGGATTGTCTAATACATTTATATTCATATTTTTTATTCCTATCTGTTCCTTTGCTGTAGTTTCTGCTATAACTTCTATATTTTCCATTTTATCTTCACTCTTTACTTCACTATTTTCGTCACTTTTTTCTTCTTTTGTATCATTATTTTCTTCCTCTACTTTTTCAGGTTTATTTTCTTTTTCATCTGGTAATAATAGATTTAATAAAATACCAACTATTGCTGCTAAACTCATTCCAGAAATTGTAACAGATAAATCTCCAGATACTATTGATATTGCAGCTCCTCCTAAGCCTAATACAAGCATTGTAGAAGCAACAACTATATTTTTTGATTTTCCAAAATCTATATGATTTTCTATTAAAACTTTTAAACCATTTACAGATATAAAGCCATAAAGTAATAATGATACTCCTCCTAATACTGGATTAGGTATTGTAGAAATAATAGCTGTAAATTTACCTAAAAAAGCTAAACATATTGCAATTATTGCAGCTAATCCTATTACCCAAACTGATGCAACCTTTGTCATTCCCACTACTGAAGTATTTTCACCATATGTTGTATTTGCAGGTCCACCAAGCATTCCTGCTACAAATGTCGCTATACCATCTCCAAGTAAGGTCCTATCTAACCCAGGGTTTCTAAGTAAGTCTTTTCCAATTATTGAACTTAGTGCTGTATGATCTCCAATATGTTCTGCCATTGTAACTAATGCTATTGGTGCTATTGTAAGGATTGCAGAAAAATTTGGTATATAATTTACAAATGGTAATATAAAGTTTGGCATACTAAAGAATGCTGCTTCTGCAACTGGTGTAAAATCTACTAATCCTAGACATATAGATGCTATATAACCTACAACTATTCCAATTAAGAAAGGAACAATCTTTAAAAATCCTTTTCCTCTAACCATAACAATAGCTGTTGTTAAAAATGTTATTAATGCTACTATTACACCTTTCCATTCTATTTGTGTGTCTGTTCCTAATCCAATTTGAGATATTGCATTAGGAGCTAAACCTAATCCGATTATCATTATCATTGGTCCTATAACTACATGTGGTAGTAACTTATGTATCCAATCTTTGCCTATGAAATGTATTAATGTAGCAAATATCACATAAATAAGACCTACTACCATAATTCCTGTCATTGCCCCAGAAATTCCACCTTTTAAATATGCAGCTGCAAGAGGTGCAATAAAAGCAAATGAACTTCCTAAATATACTGGTGATCTTCCTTTAGTACACAGTATATAAATTAAAGTTCCTATACCCGATGTAGCTAGCGCTACAGGTATTGTTAGTACTTCTGTACCTGCTGAACTATTTACTAGTATTGGTACTAATATCGTTGCACCAAACATTGCAAAAACATGCTGTATTGCTAAAATAATCCATTTTCCTATTGTTGGTTTTTCGTTTACATCTAGAAGTAATTTTGTTTCTTCCATTTAAAGATTCCCCCTCTTTCTTATATATATTTTTTTGCTTAATTGATAAATTATTTTCGTAATAACTTATTAATTAGGCAAAAAAAATACTAATTCATAAATGAATTAGTAACACATGGATAAATATTTTGTTGGGTTGCTAAAAAAAGCAAATTTTGCCTTTAATTTTTCTGCTATATTCAATTTTGTTTCTTCGCCAAATTTTTGCATTTTTTCTCACCCTTTTGCATACTATATATCAAGATATAAAAAATTACAATATTAATTTATAATTTTTTATAAATTATTTTATATATAAAAGCAGTTATAAGGAATACAGCTATCTTCTAAATAGTGCCTTTATTTTGCTAAGGAATTTTTTAAAAATGCTATCCTTATATTCAACTACTGCTAACTCTTCTTTAGTTTTCTTTGCTTTTTCCTGTTCTATATTTCTTCTTTTAAACACATTCTCTGGATCATATTTTTCTTTTATTTCATTTGCCATTTTTTCTCTTTGAGTATTATGATAATTTATTATCTTAATCTTCTGTTTTTCTGTTGCCCAGTAATCTCTAAATAAAATAGCTAAAATTGCAGCTGTTTCATCTAGCATTGTTTTACCATCAAAAGTTTCTTTAGTAATATTATATTCATAACTTTCGTTCATGTTTTGTTTAATATAATCTAGTTTATATTTAGGTATTCTATCTACTAATTCTTTAGGAAAAATTTTTAAAATCTCATAAATTTCCTTATATGCACAACTAACTTTATCTTTCGTCTTTTCCATCTTCTACTCCTTTTTTCTCATTTTTAGTATTTTCTATATAGTCATTCCATTTATCAACCAATTTGTCTAGTTTTCCTATACCTTTATCGAAAAAATCATACATTTTTGTTTCTACATTTGCTATTTTTTGCTCAATATTTTTTATGGCTTCTTCGTTCATTCCACTCATTCTTAATGAATTTTCAAAACTTGCTTCTGCCATTTGTTGTTGTGATAACCATACTGTTTCATTTTCGACTTTAACATCTATTTTTGTCAATCCGTCATCTGTTTGATATATTATAATATCTCCATTTGTATTATCCATTATGAATACCTCCAATTTTGTGTTTGCGAACATTTGTATTGTATCATGTAAGTATTAGTTATTCAATACTTATTAACCATTTTTTAATATAAAAAGAAGTGTCTCCATTTTATTCTTGGATACACTCCTTTAATAATATTAAGTTTATTGATTTCTTCCACAACAATTTTTATACTTTTTACCACTACCACATGGGCAAGGGTCATTTCTACCAATCTTTGGTCCATCATTTACTATAGTTTGTTGTACATGGTTTTTATCTGATTGTGATAATTTACCATCTACTAAGCTGATTGCTGATTCATCAAATCCTTCGTTTGTTACTTTAACATTTGATGTTCTCATAACATTTCCTACTTTTTCAACATGAGAAAGAATTTTTACTACATCTAATCTGATATTTTCATTCATTTCATCAAACATATCTGTTCCTTCAATTCTATATTGAACAACAGGATCTTTTTGACCATAAGCACGAAGACCAATACCATTTTTTAATTCTTCCATGTTATCAATGTGATCCATCCATTTTTGATCAACAACTTTTAGTACAACAACTCTTTCAAGTTCTCTTATTTCTTTTTCACCAAAGTCTTTTTCTTTAGCTTCATATTTTTCATGAACTTTGTTAGCTAATTCTTCAGAAACTTCTACTACATCTGGAGTTTCTTTTTTCATACTATCTAATTCTGTAATACCAAATACATCTATAATATCTTGCATTAAAGCTTCTTTATTAACTTTTTCATCTTCTGCTACATTAAAGTGTGTTGATACTACACCATCAACTATAGAGCTAAACATTTTCTCGATATTATCTTTTAGATCTTTACCATCAAGAACTTCCCTTCTTTGTTTATATATAAGTTCTCTTTGTGCATTCATAACATCGTCATATTTTAATACATTCTTTCTTATACTAAAGTTTCTACCTTCAACTCTCTTTTGAGCGTTTTCAACTGCATTTGTTATTATTTTAGATTCTATAGGTAAGTCTTCTGAAGCGTTTAATTTATCATATACTTTTGTAATAGCTGCTCCACCGAATATTTTCATTAGATTGTCATCTAGACCAATATAGAATCTAGAGCATCCTGGATCTCCTTGACGACCACTACGTCCACGTAATTGGTTATCAATTCTTCTTGATTCATGTCTTTCTGTACCAATTATTTTTAATCCACCAGCTTCGATAACTTTTTGCTTTTCTTCTTCTATTTCTTTATCGTATTTTTTGACTAATTCTCTAAATGTTGTTCTTGCATTTATAATATCTTGGTCATCTGTTTCATTAAATGCTGTAGCTTGCTCTATCATTTCTGGAGCATATTTCCTACGTTTCATTTCTTGTTTTGCTAAATATTCACTGTTACCACCAAGCATAATATCTGTACCACGACCAGCCATGTTTGTTGCTATTGTAACAGCACCAAATTTACCAGCTTGTGCTATAATTTGAGCCTCTTTCTCGTGGTATTTAGCGTTTAATACTTCATGAGGGATTCCTTCTTTATCAAGTAATTTACTTAATTTTTCAGATTTATCAATAGATACTGTACCAATTAAAACTGGTTGTCCTTTTTCATGAGCTTTTTTGATGTCTGCTATAACAGCTCTAAATTTGGCATCTTCATTTTTATATATTATGTCCGAATTGTCTTTTCTAATCATTGGCTTATTTGTTGGAATTTCAACAACGTCCAATTTGTATATTTCTTGGAATTCTGCTTCTTCTGTCATTGCAGTACCTGTCATACCAGATAATTTTTCATACATTCTAAAGTAGTTTTGGAATGTAATTGTGGCAAGTGTTTTAGATTCATCGTTTATCTTAACATGCTCTTTTGCTTCAATTGCTTGATGTAATCCGTCATTGTATCTTCTTCCATACATAATTCTTCCTGTAAACTCGTCTACAATTAGAACTTGTCCATCTTTTACAATGTAATCTTTATCTTTCTTCATTATTCCATTTGCATGTAAAGCTTGATTTACATCATGAACTAATTCAGAATTTTCTAAATCGTTGAAGTTTTCTAGTCCAAATTCCTGCTCAGCCTTCTTTATACCTTGTTGAGTAAGAGTTGCAGATTTAGCCTTTAAATCTACTATATAATCATATTTTTCGTTATCTTCTTCTTGCTCATAATCTTTGTCATCTTCTTCAATTATAACTTTAGCTTGTAATTTTTTTACAAAATGGTCAGCCTTTTGATATAAATTAGAAGATTGTGCTCCTCTACCAGAAATTATAAGTGGTGTACGAGCCTCATCAATTAAAATACTATCGATTTCGTCGACGATTGCATATTTTAATTTTCTTTGAACTAATTGGTTCTTGTATATAACCATGTTATCTCTTAAGTAATCGAAACCAAACTCGTTGTTTGTACCATATGTAAC
>ENA-OPAW01001433-OPAW01001433.1-human-gut-metagenome-genome-assembly--contig:-NODE-1433-length-11741-cov-2.841691_pt1 | contig 11741 bp, 8 predicted proteins | sample MGYA00241060_ERZ501436 | MGnify/ENA primary metagenome ERZ501436 (study PRJEB25962, sample SAMEA2042619) | human gut metagenome | biome: human gut; feature: human-associated habitat; material: faeces... | reverse complement strand
CGAGTGGGAGGAAAGAGAGTACTTTGTCTCCCTTTTTAAGAAGTTCGGTGCGGATACCGAAAGTGACATTTCCTGCGAGATTGTTTCCTGTCAGCATCACACCCTTACTGAAACCGGTGGTTCCGGAAGTATAGTTTAATAGCATCACTTTATCATTGGATAAAGTGGTATATTGAACATCTTCGCGGGCAAATCCTTTCGGATACAAAGAATGCATTTCTTTATCGGTATTTTTCAGAAACTTCTGTATGGTTTCTCCGTCACGCTGATAAAGACACCGGAAATCGGTCAGTGAGAATACGCCTCGTAATCCGGCTAATTTTTCCTCTTCCAGATTGTCCCAAATGCTGTCGCTGGTGAACAGAAATACAGATTCGGAATGATTGACGATATGATGAATATCGTTGGGGGTAAAGTCTTGAAGGATGGGAACAATGATTGCTCCATACGTGATGGTTGCCATATAGGCGATGCACCAGTGAGCGTTGTTTTTGCCGATAACTGAAATCTTATCCCCTCTGCGGAGGCTACAATGTTTGAATAACAGATGTAAACGGGCGATTTTTTCAGCTACCTCACCGTATGTGTATTGGGTATCTTCTCCATAATCAGTATAACAAGGCAGATCCCAATTCTCACGAAAACTATTTTCGTATAGTTTAATGAAATTCTCTTTAATCATTGCACGTTTTTTAGTGAATTGTGCAAAAATAGGAATAAACTTTCGTATCCTAAAGTGTTTTACTAATAATAATGTGTAACTTTGCAAAGTTAATGTGTTTATAACAGCTTATGATAGATACCACTGTATTTCAAAATAAGACAGCCGTTTATTATACTTTAGGCTGCAAATTAAATTTTTCAGAGACTTCAACTATCGGTAAAATCCTGCGTGAGGCAGGAGTCCGGACTGCGCGCAAAGGAGAGAAAGCAGATATCTGTGTGGTAAATACCTGTTCGGTGACGGAGATGGCGGATAAAAAATGCCGGCAAGCCATTCATCGTCTGGTAAAGCAGCATCCCGATGCTTTTGTGGTAGTGACCGGATGTTATGCGCAATTGAAGCCCGGCGACGTGGCAAAGATAGATGGAGTAGATGTAGTGTTGGGAGCGGAACAGAAGGGAGAGTTACTTCAATATCTGGGCGACCTCCAAAAGCATGAAAAAGGAGAGGCTATCACTACTACAACCAAAGATATCCGTTCGTTTTCTCCCTCGTGTTCACGGGGAGACCGTACCCGTTTCTTCTTGAAGGTGCAGGATGGATGCGATTACTTCTGTTCATATTGCACGATTCCTTTCGCCCGCGGGCGAAGTCGTAACGGGACTATTGCTTCCATGGTTGAGCAGGCCCGGCAAGCAGCTGCTGAAGGCGGAAAAGAAATCGTTCTGACCGGAGTAAATATCGGAGATTTTGGTAAAACAACAGGAGAGAGTTTCTTTGATCTGGTAAAAGCATTGGATCAGGTAGAGGGAATCGAACGTTATCGTATCTCTTCCATAGAACCCAATCTGTTGACTGATGAGATTATCGAGTTTGTGTCTCATTCTCGCAGTTTTATGCCTCATTTTCATATTCCTTTGCAATCGGGCAGTGATGAGGTGCTTAAACTGATGCGCCGTCGCTACGATACGGCTTTGTTTGCTTCTAAAGTAAAAAAAATAAAAGAGATAATGTCAGATGCCTTTATCGGTGTGGATGTGATTGTGGGTACACGCGGTGAAACTGGAGAGTTCTTTGAAAATGCCTATGAATTTATTGCCGGGCTGGATGTGACACAGCTTCATGTATTCAGTTATTCGGAACGTCCGGGTACACAAGCGCTGAAAATAGAGCATGTGGTAACTCCCGACGAGAAACATAAACGTAGCCAGAGGTTGCTGACTCTTTCTGACGAGAAAACGCGCTCTTTTTATGTCCGTCATACGGGGCAGGTGATGCCTGTTTTGATGGAAAAGACTAAGGCTGGTTTGCCGATGCATGGTTTTACTACTAATTATATACGGGTAGAAGTTGAAAATGATCCTTCTCTTGATAATAAAGTGGTTAATGTTTTGTTAGGTGAACTTAATGAGGAGGGAACGGCATTGAAAGGCACTATTCTATCATAAATGAAAAAGATATCGATTGTTATATTGAATTGGAATGGCTGTGAGATACTCCGTTCATTTCTTCCGTCGGTAATTCATTATTCGGATGGAGACGATATAGAGATATGCGTGGCAGATAATGGTTCTACGGATACTTCTGTTACCATGTTGCGGGAGGAATTTCCTGCTGTCCGTTTGATTCTGTTGGAACAAAATCACGGTTTTGCAGAGGGGTATAATCTTGCTTTAAATAAGGTAGATGCGGAATATGTCATTTTGCTGAATTCGGATGTGGAGGTAACGGAACATTGGCTCGAACCACTTGTTGCCTATATGGATACTCATCCCGAAGTGGCGGCTTGCCAGCCGAAAATTCGCAGTTGGCATCAAAAGCAGATGTTTGAATACGCTGGTGCGGCAGGTGGCTACATTGATCGTTATGGTTATCCTTTTTGCCGGGGGCGCATGATGGGGACGACGGAAAGAGATGAAGGACAATATGATACCGTTGTTCCGGTCTTTTGGGCTACGGGGGCTGCTTTGTTTATTCGTCTGACGGACTATACGGATGTAGGCGGGCTCGATGCACGTTTTTTTGCGCATATGGAGGAGATCGACCTTTGTTGGCGGCTTCGTTCGCGGGGAAGGGGCATTGTCTGTATTCCGCAAAGCGTAGTTTATCATGTAGGTGCGGCAACACTGAAAAAAGAGAGTCCGCGTAAGACTTTTCTCAATTTTCGTAATAACCTTGTCATGCTTTACAAAAATCTTCCTTCTGAAGAATTAAGTGGGGTAATGCGTGTTCGTACGATTCTTGATTACATCGCTGCCTTTCAATTTTTGCTTAAGGGACAGTTTGGGAATGCCAAGGCGGTGCTTCATGCACGAAAAGAGTATAAGCGGCTTCGTTCTTATTTTAGTAAGGCCCGGGAGGAAAATTTACGAAAAACTTATGTGAATCCGATTCCCGAACAGATAAAAAACTGTATCTTGTGGCAGTTTTATGCGAAAGGGCGCAAGCGTTTTTCGCAATTGTCTAACTTTAAAGGATAGCATAAATGGAAAAAAGGTTGGTTAGAAAGATCGGTTTGGTGGCACATGATGCTATGAAGAGAGATCTTATTGAATGGGTACTTTGGAATTCCGAATTGTTAATGGGGCATAAGTTCTACTGTACGGGGACGACCGGAACACTGATTTTGGAAGCTCTTAAAGAAAAGCATCCCGATGTAGAGTGGGATTTTACTATTTTGAAATCCGGTCCGTTGGGGGGTGACCAACAGATGGGATCACGTATTGTGGATGGGGAAATTGACTATTTGTTTTTCTTTACCGATCCAATGACACTGCAACCTCACGATACAGATGTTAAAGCCTTGACCCGCTTGGCCGGCGTGGAGAATATCGTGTTTTGCTGTAACCGTTCTACGGCCGATCATATCATATCCAGTCCATTGTTTATGGATCCCGACTATGAACGGACTCATCCCGATTATTCCGGATATACCAAGCGGTTCGAGAACAAACCGGTGGTAACGGAAGCAGTGGCATCTGTCAATAAGCGTAAGAAAAAGAAATAACGGATTTGAGAAAAAAGATGTAGCATCTTTTAAAAAAGGATGTAACAGGTTTCAGTAAAAGATGTAACGGTTTTTAAAAAAAGATGTAGCAAGCTTCTTCGGAAAGATGCTATATCTTTTTTTGTAAACGACATTTTGATGTGAAGTAGACAGAATTTATATTCCCAAATAACTTGTTTTTCAGTTTGATTTCCCCCTTTCACCTTCTTCACCTTCTGGTTGTATCCCCTTATTGATGGGTAATACGAGGTGAAAGCTTTCTTGATACTGTTCTTGTGGAAAGCAGTTAGGATGTTTAGTGCACTTGTGTAGCCGATTCAGCTGTCTTAGGCATGATGTATAAGAGACGGGGATACCGCCTTCACCTTGTATTGCCCATCAATAAGGGGATGTAGTGAAATGGTGAAGGAAGTGAAGGGGGCGAATTATAGGGCTGCAATAATGTTTTTCTGTTTTTCAAGAAAAGCGATACGTTGTGTTTCTCCACTTTCTGATATCTGCGTAGAATGTCGTTTCAAAGATTGAATCCATTTCTTTTGCATCCGGCAGATATGAGGATTTTGCGAATCCATGGAATTGAGAGAGTAGATACTGAAAAGGCTGACCTCAAAGTTCTTTTTGGAAATGTAGCTGTAAGTCGTTTCAAAATTAATGTTTGACAGATAAATGGGTAATTTATTACCATTATTGAACTCACCTTTGACAGACAGGTATTCCAGATCGGTGAGCAGTTGTTGCAATTCTTTTTTTAGCTGGATGACATCCTTTACAGATATTAGCTTTAATCCGGCAAAGTATTGTATTTCTTTTACGAAAGAATGAAAGATGCTGTTGTCCCATATAAAATAGGTCTTTCCACTTTTTTTTGCACTTTCACTTAATCTTTTATGGGCGATAATAAGCTTTTCCGGAATTTGTACTTCAGATAGGGAATTGGGAGCTTTTATTTCTCCGTTTTGGTAAATCCATTGGCACAGGCGGAATTTTGTGAGGTATTCGTATGATGAATAGAGTACAAATGGAATTGTATTGGAGGCAGTATATATTTCAGTATTATCATCTCCTTTTATAAGATAGAGGAGTTGGTGATAGTGCTCTATAATTTCATGATAACTTTCTAACAGATCGGATTTATGTAATAAATTCATATTAAAAGTTACTCGGTTTGCTAAGTGGTTTCCGATAATCTGGTCGATAGATATTCCCAAGTTGCAAGAGATTATGGCTATTTCGTCAAAGGTGAATGCTACTTCTCCCCGTAATCTACGGTAGGCAGCTTCTTTTCCTATGCATAATGTATTTATCAGATAACTTGCCAGACTTTGATCTTGTGGCATTCTATCTTTCATTTCATTAATCAATTCTTTTACGATATAGCTTTTTATCATGTTTTTTTCTTTACTTTTATTAGTAGTCAGGAGATTGTTTATGGGTTGAGACTTGCATTTGCTACAAATTTAGGAATAGAAAATAAAAATTAAATGATTCTTATCATGTGCGCAATTAAATACTTTTTCTTATTAAATAATCCGGAAAAGCAAATTGGTGTAAAGCGAAAAACGGATGCGTAGTTTATCGGGAATTTATAGAGAGAGGAAAAGAATGTTTACCGGATATTCTCTTTTCGTGCATGAAATAAATACTGGAATCATGAAATGGAATGCAAAATTAGCTTCTGGTACAGTGCATTTCTACTCCTGCAGAATCAATGTCTGCTCCCATTGGGGGATTTCTTTTTGACAACTTGATTTCTATCTCTTCAATGCCCGGAAACTCTTGAAATAATCTGGTCGCGATACGTCCGCATACATGTTCTAATAATTTGGACGGTATTTCCATCTCCTGTTTCAGTATTGCATAAATGTCCGCATAACTGATTGTATCGTCTAACTCGTCTGTGACGGCAGCATGTTTGAAATCTGTTTTTAACCTTAGATCGATGTAAAATTCATTACCTGTAACCATTTCCTGCGGGGCCACTCCGTGGTGGGCAAAGAAAAGTACATTTTTTAGGAGTATATGGCAACTGTTTATATTCATGATAATGTTTTTAAGATGATCTTTTTTGCAAAGATATAATAAAACTCGGGTTTTCTTTATCTGATTTTAATCAAATCTTTTTGTGCTACTACTTGCGGCATGACTTTTAGAAAAAATGGGGTCAATACAATACAAATGGCAAGGGTCACGAATAACAAAGTAAAGGCGAGTACCCATTCGTTGTGGATGTATCGCGATACGAATTGTCCGCCAAAGTGGAGTATGGGGCCGTGAATGCCGAGTGTGATGACCGAATAACGTCCGAGATAGGATATTACGGAGATGTGCTTGATCCGTTTGCAGAAAAGCATGATCATAAAGATGCCGGCAAGCGCGGCTATATAGAATTGAGCGATATTTCCTGTATAGCTGTTGGTGCGCATTCCGGGGGTGGTAGCGGTAAAATACATGATGGTAAGGGCCATTGCCATAAACAATGGGATCCATTTATCGAAACGGTGAGGAAATAAGAAGAAATTATAACGCCGTATCCAGAATCCGGCTGCATAAAATGGGAGGGCAGTCATTGCCACATCCATGTAAAATGGCAGTTCGAAACGATATTTTCCCATATAGAATCCCGCAGCCCCTATGAGCAGGGTAGAGGTAAACATCAAATTCAAATGTTTGTTGCGTAAAAAATGGATCAGGTAAAACAGGATGTTACAGTTAAACAGGGCTATTAGAAACCAGATAGGCGGATTGAATTTAATCAAGTCGTGACCGTGGAAGATGACGAGCATTTCACTCCACTGAACCGGTAAATGGAATACTCCCGGAGCGATTTTCCATACGACGTATTTTAGTAGGAAAGCGGTTATATAGAAGAAAGTGAAAGGAATGAGCAATTTGTTTATTTTGCGGATAAGAAAACCAGCAAACCCTTCATAGGATTTAAAGAAGATGCCGGATATAAAAAAATAAAGCGGCATGCGAAAGCAGGATATCATTGAACTTTCATCGAATTTGGCAAATGCTCCGTCAATGTGTGCCATAACCACCAGAATGATGCAGATCCCTTTGGTTAGGTCTACAAAATCAATCCGTTTATTTGTGTTGTCGTTCATTATCTGCTTTTTAAAGTGCACAAAGATACAGGATATCTATTAAAAAACAACGCCTCCTCCGGATTGATTTATCGGGAGAAGGCGTATTGATGATTTTAGAATGAACTTGTTGTTGAACGGGCTGTTATTTTTCCGGTTTTCTTCCGGTCTGTTTCACGAGCTCTTTTATTTTTTCATTCAGACTTTCTGCTTTCATCAGTTGTTCTAATGTCAGATGCATGCGGTAACGCCAATAATGGCGTGGGTTGGCAGGTACGTTGATACGTTCTTCCTGTACATTCGGATTGCGCCATTTACCGTCTATCGACAACCAGTCTTGCAACGAGAGGATGCAAAGGATAGAGTTGCTATACAGATGTTTGCGTACTACCTCTTCGCACAATTCCGGAGTGGCTGTCGATGGAGCGGAACCGTAATGTCCGAGCATCGTATTATAATACCTTTGTGTCTGCTGATAGTCCTCTTCCCACCATCCGCGGAGCGTCGACATGTCATGTGTGGAAATGGTGCAGACCGAACGATACGGATACTCATCCAGATGTCCGAATTCGTAAGCCGGATTTTTAGGCATGCGTTGTATCTCCAAGCTGAGGATACGTAAATCGTTCATCACCCAGGCTACGCAATCAGGAATCATACCAAGATCTTCACCACATACCAGCATGCGGGTGGACTGTGTCAATTGAGGCAATTTTTTCATGGCTTGTTGTTGCCAGAATTGATTGTGACGATGGTAGTAATATTGATCGTACAAACGGTTGAAAGCGGCTTTTTCCCAATCGTTCAAGGAGCGATAGATGAAGTCGTGCTGTACACCGATACGCGGATGATATTTATGGGCTTCTTGTCGGTCCGGTACAAACAATACGTCACTGATAAGTGCATAGAGTCCGTCACGAATCCAGATACTGTCATCATCGGTTTTTCCGGTGAAGAAAGCTTCTATTTTACGTTGGGTATCGAATTCGGGACGCATGCGGTACACCTCCCATGTTTCGGTAGGCTCGATAAAGGTCTGTTTTACATAATCGGTATGTGGACCGAATAATTGCCCCAGGAAATATTCATGGATATAAGGTTTTAAAAACTCTTCACGGAAGGGCAATCCGTAACTTTCTATCTCTTCGCGGCTCATGGGCAATGAGGGCACAAACTGGCCTAACAATCCATGAACTGCATTCATGGGTATTTCCCAGATGCGGAAGAATCCGAGTATATGGTCGATACGGTAAGCGTCGAAGTATTCGGACATTTTTTTGAAACGCTTCATCCACCAGCTATAACCGTCTTGTTCCATCACTTCCCAATTATAAGTAGGAAATCCCCAATTTTGTCCGTTTACAGAGAAATCATCGGGCGGTGCACCGGCCTGACCGTTGAGGTTGAAGTAATAAGGCTCTGTCCAAGCTTCTACACTGTTGCGACTGATTCCGATAGGAATATCCCCTTTAAGTACTACACCGTTTTCGCGGGCATAAGTGGTTGCTTCCAGCAGTTGTAAATGGAGGTTGAACTGTATATAGAAATAGATGGCGATATTGGGGTAGACTTCCGTACCGGGACGGCAAAGCTCTTCAATCTCTTGTGCATTATATTCCGAATATTTAGGCCATTCGCGGAAGTTTGGTGTCCGGTATACGTCACGCAGATAACTGAAGGCAGCATAGGGTTGCAGCCATTCTTTGTTGGCCTCAAAGAAATCACGGAAGGCTTTCGAAGCCAATACTTTTTCTCCTTCTTGCTTGAATAGCTGATGGAAATATTCCCATTTTCCCCGGTTCACTGCTTCGTAGTCGATGGCAGAAAGTGAGTTCAACTCTTTCTGTTTTTGGTTGAAAGCGGTAGCGACTTCTTTATCTTTCAGGGTACCCATCTGTTTAAGGTCGGCATACATCGGGTGGAAAGCATAGATGGAAATACTATTGTAAGGGTAGGAATCTGTCCATGTATGGGTCATGGTGGTGTCATTGATCGGTAGGATCTGTACCACTTTCTGGTTGGTACTGACTGCCCAGTCTACCATTCGTTTCAGGTCTCCGAAGTCTCCTACACCGAAGCTTTTCTCCGATTTGAGTGAAAATACGGGGACGGCCACTCCTGCACCTTTCCAGGCCGGAACGTCAAAGTAGACATATCGGTCGGAAATAACCAGTGTTTCGTTTGCTTTGATCTCGGGGGCAGCCATGTAACGGTTAGGATTGTTTTCCCAAGCTTCAGCTTTCTTCTCTTCCTTATTATATAATACAAATTTGTACTCTAATGGAAATTCCAGTTTAGATGCATCCAATTCGGCTTGCCATTCCGGAAAGTTGATGTCGCTCATAGGCCATGCGTTGTCCGGATTCCAGTTGCCAAGGACTTTCTGATTGCCACAGATGGCCAAACAGTAGTTGCCGTTGATGCGTGGAGCATAAGCCTTGATCATCAATCCTTTTTTGTAACTTTTGGGGGTTACACTCCGGTCACGGTGTGCCAGAAGCGATTCGGTGAATGCCGAACTGTAGAAATACTGCTGCTCCGGAAGGTTCTTCCAGCAATCATTGATGCGCAGACTTTTTTTGTCATCCGCAGGCAGGTAGGCACGCCGGGGGAAAGAGTTCCATTCAGTACGGATGTTCTTATTGTCGCGATAAATGTGATAACTGTATTCTATAACTCCTTCTGCCGGTGATTGAAGAGCTATTTCACTGCTCCAATGGATACCGTCTACTGTGGTGAGGGAGATAGCTTTATCCGGATCATTGTTTCCAAGTTCGGGTACAGAACCTAATATTCTGACTTCTTCTCCCCAACTTGTGCGATACTCAATATGAAATGATACTATCATATATATTAGATTTAATTTTTGACTAATGATTTTGCAAGTATAGAAATATTCTACGTATGTCGTATCTTTACTTTCATCGAACTACTTTAAAATAGTATGCAAACGTTTGTGTTGTTTATGTTATTAAACATTGAAAGGAGCCAAGAGGCTCCTTTCAACGCTTTTGCTTATATATTAATCATTTACAGGTTTGTTTTTTATCCGCACCTGGATGCACCGCAAGTGGTACAGATGAGGCAACCTTCCTGATAAACCAATGTCTCATTTCCGCAGTTCGGACATTTTTTGCCTTTAGCTTCCGTTCCGTCCTGCACATATTTCTTCAGCGCACGTTCTACACCATTCTTCCAGGTATTGATGTTTTCGCTGTCCAATTGTAGCGAACCTACCAGTTTGATGACTTGTTCGATCGGCATTCTCCAGCGGAGCACACCTGAGATCAGTTTGGCATAGTTCCAATATTCTTTGTTGAACTTCTCGGACAGACCTTCGATTGTCATTTTGTATCCGCGTTTGTTTTCAAACTGGAAGTCGTAACGTTTGTTTCCGTTCTCATCGACATTCTTGATGATGCGTCCGGTATTTACACTTTTCGGAATAATGATTCCTTCGTCATCGTCTTGCAGACCGGTGAATATTTCGTAAGGTCTGCCGTCGAGCAGGCCGACCAAAGCTACCCATTTCTCTTTATTGTTCTGGAAACGCACAACATCAGCTTCAAGTACCGGCGGACGTACTTCAACTACCGTTGGCGGCTTGCAAGGAGGAAGCTCTTCTTTCTTGTCTTTGTCGGACTTCGCAGAGATAAGCACTCCTGAACGGGAACCGTCACGGTAAACCGTACAGCCTTTACAACCGGACTTCCATGCTTCGACATACAGGCGGTTCACCAGTTCTTCGTCTACATCGTTCGGCAGGTTAATGGTCACACTGATGGAGTGGTCTACCCATTTCTGGATTTTGCCTTGCATACGGACTTTCATCAACCAGTCTACGTCGTTTGAAGTTGCTTTATAATAAGGTGACTTGGCTACCAGTTCGTCCACCTCTTCCTGAGTATATCGTTTGGCGGGATCGTAACCGTTCGCTTCCATCCAGGTCACGAATTTGTGGTGGAACACGATGTATTCTTCAAAAGCGTCTCCGGTCTCGTCTACAAAGTCAACGCGTACGTTGGTGTCATTCGGGTTCACTTTTCTTCTGCGTTTATATACCGGGAGGAATACAGGCTCGATACCTGAGGTTGTCTGAGTCATCAGACTGGTTGTTCCGGTAGGAGCGATGGTCAGACACGCAATGTTACGGCGACCATATTTCTTCATGTCTTCGTACAATGCCGGATCAGCTTCGCGCAAACGGTTGATGAACGGGTTGTTCTTTTCTCTTTCCGTATCGTATACATCGAATGCACCACGCTCTTTGGCCATATCCACCGATGAACGGTAAGCACCCAGTGCTACGGCTTTGTGTACTTTCTCAGAGAAGTCAGTCGCTTCTTCTGTTCCATAACGCATTCCGAGTGCGGCGAGCATATCGCCTTCGGCAGTGATACCGACACCGGTACGTCTTCCCTGACCGCTCTTCTTATAAATCTTTTCCCACAAGCCGCGTTCAGTGTGTTTCACTTCTTCGTTTTCCGGATCCAGATCTATCTTCTCCATGATGCGTTCTATCTTTTCCAATTCCAGGTCGATGATATCATCCATGATGCGCTGAGCCAGTGCTACATGTTTATGGAAGAGCTCAAAGTCAAAGTAGGCATCTTTAGTGAATGGGTTGACTACATATGAATACAGATTGATGGCCAACAGGCGGCAAGAATCATAAGGGCACAAAGGAATTTCTCCACAAGGGTTTGTCGAAACCGTTTTATATCCCAAATCTGCATAACAGTCGGGCACTGATTCACGGATAATGGTATCCCAGAACAATACGCCCGGTTCAGCCGATTTCCATGCATTATGCACAATCTTCTTCCACAAGTTGGAAGCATCGATCTCTTTCACCGTAGTGGGATGGTCAGAGTCAATGGGGTATTGTTGGGTATACTTTCTGCCTTCTACAGCTGCTGCCATGAATGCATCATCCAGCTTTACTGAAACATTGGCGCCTGTTACCTTGCCTTCTGTCATTTTT
>ENA-OPAW01001432-OPAW01001432.1-human-gut-metagenome-genome-assembly--contig:-NODE-1432-length-11748-cov-2.704524_pt1 | contig 11748 bp, 9 predicted proteins | sample MGYA00241060_ERZ501436 | MGnify/ENA primary metagenome ERZ501436 (study PRJEB25962, sample SAMEA2042619) | human gut metagenome | biome: human gut; feature: human-associated habitat; material: faeces... | reverse complement strand
AGCAAATCAGAAAGGAACAAATCATAGAAAGGGATCCGGATGCCATATTCGTCATCCTTATCGAAGGGGATTATGATCATCCAAAGCAGAAACTGGATATGCTCTATCATGAACAAGCGCTCCGGGATGTACGTTGTATTCGTGAGAAACGGGTTTATCCGCTGCCCCTGTATTCTGTCTACTCATCGGGGATAAGGACTCTTGATGGCATACGATATATAGGAAAAGGTTTGTATCCCGATTTATATAAGGAGCAATAAATGAAATTTTTAAAAACACTGGGGTTTACCATGATTCTTATTGCGCTTGCTTTCCTCCTCGCGGCAGCGCTCTTTTGGGGGCTCAGCATCGGCACGGTTAAACTGCCGCTTGATCAGATCTACAATTCTGTTTTGGAGCAGCTTATGGGGGATCTGCCCATTGAGGCTGTGGGCCGTGGGCCGGTTCATGATATTGTATGGCTTCTCCGTCTGCCCCGCCTTGTCCTTGCAGCGCTTATTGGCTGCGGACTCGCTGTCTGCGGCGTTATTATGCAGGCTATCGTAAAAAATCCTCTGGCGGACCCCTACATTTTAGGCATATCCTCCGGCGCGTCCCTTGGAGCCACCTCTGCCATCCTTTTGGGGATCGGGGCGTCTCTGGGACCGAACTTCGTGGGAATCAGTGCATTTATCGGCGCTTTTGTTCTGTCACTGGCAGTCCTCTTCATATCCAACCTTGGGGGGCGGTCAAATTCCATGAAACTCCTCCTGGCAGGCATGGCACTCTCGGCGGTATGCAGCGCTTTTTCCAGCTTCATCGTGTACTTTGCCAATAATAAGGAAGGCATGCAGAGCATTGCTTACTGGCTGATGGGAAGTCTGGCGGGGGCGAAATGGAACGAACTTGCCGTCATCGCGCCAGTAATCATTGTGTCCGTCCTTTTTTTCTGGACACAGAGCCGTGTGCTGAACCTTATGCTCCTCGGCAATGAAACGGCAATCACGATGGGGACGGATCTCCACCTTTACCGCCAGTGGTACCTTCTCATCAGCTCCCTCATCGTAGGATTTGCTGTTTATGCGGCGGGGATGATCGGTTTCGTCGGACTTATTATTCCCCACGTCATGCGTATGTTCCTGGGACCTGACCACAAGAAACTCATTCCTGCCAGCGCCCTTGTAGGGGCTATATTTCTTGTCATATGCGACGGCCTCTGCCGTATCATCATCCCCCATACGGAACTGCCCATTGGCATCCTGATTTCCATGATCGGCGCGCCGTGCTTTATTTATCTCATGATTAAACGAACCTATGGATTCGGAGGGAATGACTGATGGAAATACTTGCGGAAGCAGTCCGGTTTTTTGCCGGCGGCAGACAGATACTCCAGGGGATTGACCTGGAATTGCGGCCAAAGGAATTTTTAGGCATTATCGGGCCGAACGGCAGCGGGAAGAGTACCTTCCTGAAATGCGTCTACCGCGTGCAGAAACCGACAACGGGAAAAATTTATTTCAATGGAAAAAAATTAGATGAATTTTCCTATCATGAATCAGCGCTGAAACTGGCCGTCGTGGCGCAGCACAATTTTTACAATTTTGATTTCTCCGTCTTGGACGTGGTCCTCATGGGACGCTCACCCCATAAGAAAATGATGGAGCGGGACAATGCGGAAGACTATAAAATTGCGCGGGACGCCTTGCGTGTCGTAGGACTGGAAGAATTTGGCGAAAGAAACTTTTCCACTCTTTCCGGCGGGGAACAGCAGCGTGTCATACTTGCCAGAGCGCTCACGCAGCAGACGGAATGCCTTGTCCTTGATGAACCGACCAACCATCTGGATATCAAGTACCAGCTTGAAATCATGGATATCGTGAAAAGTCTGGATGTGACAGTCATAGCTGCCGTTCATGACCTGAACATCGCTGCCATGTACTGTGACCGCCTCATTGCCATCAGCGGGGGGAAAGTAGCAGGTATCGGTACTCCCAGGGAACTTCTGACGGCAGAATTTATCAAAAAGCTGTATGGCGTGGACAGCCGTGTAGATATAGAAGAAGCTACGGGCCGGATGAATATCGTATACCTCCCGCGCCATTGGAAAAAGGAAACGCCGCAGGTTTCAACTTAATAAAATCAGAATAAAGTGAAACTCCGGCAATTACGTTTTCAGCAGCGTGTATTGCCGGAGTTTTTTGCTGCGAGTTTGGATAGTGTGTTTTTGCCGGATGGTGAGCAACATGTTCATAAACCTTAATTTATGACAAAGAAACAAAAAAGCTTTATTCTGCCACTTATGGGAATAAAGCTTTTTCAATGAAATCGAGATTATCCGGATCATGCTGATGATTTTTGCGGTGAAGTTTGAAAAGTGGATCTTCGGTATTTTTTCTCTTCATGATGGCAGATCCTTCACGTTCGCTACGGATGACGATTAACGTTTCTCTAATTATGAAACCTTAACGTCTTATACAAGGATGATGGAGTCGGCTGTCAGAAGAAGCTGCTGGCGCACGTAGTGCGATTGAGGATACTCGCTTGTCGTAATGGCTTAAATCGTAAAAGAATAGTTAGCTTGCAGCTGACAGCTCACAGCTAACGGCTTTTATCTTCTTACCACTTTCCTTGCCACGGGTATAGATTCTTCACATTCGTTCAGGATGACGCCTTGCCGTCCCTCGTCATTCTGAACGGGGCAAGAATGCTGTGTGAGAAAGATGGGAAACGGCAACATGACAATGAGTGAAGAATCTATTCCCCTGATGACATCTTACCGTTCTCCTCACAACGGCAGGAGATCCTTCGCTATGACGTCTGATGTTCCTCGTTATTCAGCTCAAGTTTATAATGCTGTTTTAAGGAGAAATAGAATATCTTTTACGATAGGACAGATCATACTGTTTTTGATGTTACAGTTCGAAGCCGTCAGAAGCGTCACCGGGTTTGGAGAGGCGCCGTGCGATGTCTTCATAATTGTCTTTTAAATGGAAGATGATGAGGTTGAGAGAGGTGCGGACTACTTCCGGATCGAAACTTTCCGGCCTTGTGGTGACGCAGATATCCAGGAATGTGTTGTCATCTTCGGCAATGCTGTACTTGAAAATGGAATGGGCGGCGTTCAGCTGCTCCAGGAAACGGATGAAAGTTTTACGGGCGGGGCCTGCAGGCGCGACACCCAGATGGATGCGGAGCAGGGTATACATGCTGTTGTCCGTGATGACGGCAGCTACAAGGCGGTGGCTGCCCGCCGGGATGGCGGTGATGAAAGCCACGGAATCCTTTTCATCATGGGTATCTCTGCGCTGGAAGAAATTCAGGTCATTGTCTTTCATGTATTTTTCGAAGATGCCGGCTTTTACGTTTTTGCCGGGATTGAAATTAATTACTTTTGCCATGGCGCCTCCTGTGCGGGATTTCATATTTCATTCATTATACTATGGGTGCACATAAAAATGAAAAAATATATTATTTCTTTAATAAGGGAACAAATCCTTTCCGTCCCATGGTATAATAACAGAAGCGACTATGGTACGGCAATTTTTATATTTTATGTAATAAATGAAATGTACGGCTACAATTGAATAGGAGGTTAATCTTGGCAAAATCCAGATTACAGATCATTCCCTTGGGAGGCCTGGGGGAAGTCGGGAAGAACATGACTGTATTCCGTTACGGCGACGAAATTATCGTAATAGATGCAGGAATGGCTTTTCCTGATGAAACAATGCCGGGGGTGGATATCGTTATCCCCGACTTCAGTTACCTGATTGAAAACAGGGACAAGATCAAGGCCATTCTCATTACTCACGGACACGAAGACCATATCGGTTCGCTGGCTTATTTACTGCGTGATGTTTCCGCTCCGGTCTATGCGACGCGGCTGACCTGCGGCCTGATTGAAGGCAAGCTGAAGGAACAGAAAATCGGAAAGTACAATTTGAATGTAGTAAAGACAGGCGATGAATTCAGACGCGGTTCTTTCAGGTTCGGTTTCTTCCATGTATGTCATTCCATTCCGGATTCCTGCGGTGTTTATGTCCGTACGCCGGTAGGAACCGTAGTACATACAGGTGATTTTAAATTTGATCATTCCCCTGTGGACGGGGAACAGACGGATATGCACAAGCTGGCTGAGCTTGGCCGCAACGGTGTGCTTGTCCTCTGCGCCGATTCCACAAATGCCCAGAATCCGGGATATACTTTGTCGGAAGCAGTGGTTTCCAAGTCGCTTAGAGATGCTTTCCACGAAGTCAGGGGACGTATCATTCTTGCCACATTCGCGTCCAATGTGTCCCGCGTACAGATGGCGATTGATGCGGCTGTTGAAAATAAAAGAAAAGTTTGTGTCTTCGGCCGTTCCATGGTCAATGTGGTGGGTATCGCGCTTGAAATGGGTTACCTTAAGGCTCCGGAAGGCACATTTATTGAACCGGAGGAGCTCAATCATTATCGCGATGACAGAATCTGCATCCTCACGACGGGGAGCCAGGGCGAACCTATGGCAGGACTGTCCCGTATGGCGGACGGAAGCCACCGGCAGGTGCAGATCCATGCCGGAGATACGGTCATTATTTCCGCATCGCCGATTCCGGGAAATGAAACGAGCGTCGGCAGGACGATTGATAATCTTATGCGTCTGGGAGCAAAGGTAATTACGTCCCGGACGAGCCGCGTCCATGTGTCGGGACACGGTTCCCAGGAGGATCTGAAAACGATGCTCTCGCTTGTCCGTCCGAAGTTTTTTGTACCGGTTCACGGAGAATACAGAATGCTCCGCTCTCATGCGGAATTGGCGGAAAGTTTGGGCGTGCCGAAGCAGAATATTCTTATCGGCGACAACGGGACCGTTTTCGAATTTACGAACCGCAGCGGCAAGATCACCGGCAAAGTGCAGTCCGGCGCTGTCTTTGTGGACGGCCTCGGGGTAGGTGATGTGGGAAATATCGTTATCCGCGACCGCCAGCAGCTGGCGCAGGACGGAGTGTTTATCGTAGTTATTGCTCTTGAAAAGGGAAGCAGCCAGGTCGCGGCAGGTCCCGATATCGTATCACGGGGATTCGTTTATGTCCGTGACAGCGAGGAGCTTATGTCCGGCGCAAGAAGCCGTATCGAAAATGTGCTGGAACGGTGCAACACGGGGAATGTGACCGAATGGAACGCTATCAAGACGCAGATCCGCGATGCCTTGGGCAGGTATTTCTTTGAAAAGACGAAGCGCAGGCCGATGATTCTTCCTATCATTCAGGAAGTCAGATAAGCCTCGCGTGAACATAATGAACTGTGATTTCTTTTATAGAATCGCAGTTTTTTATTGGCCGCGTTTATTGTTTCTGTATGATAAAATATAGAATAATACTGAACATATTTAACAGGACAGGAGTAGTTATGGACGAATACAGAGCAGGAGAAACAAGCGCCGTCGTTTTGGCGGTAAAGTGTACCGCCCTGGCGGTGGTGCTTTCCGTCATCGGATTTTACATGCCCCTAGTTTCCCTGGTGGTGTTTTTGCTGATCCCTCTTCCTATCGCGTACCTGGGGATGAAAGAGGGGGATTCATGGTCGATTATTGTCACGGCAGGCATCATGATTTTGGATTCTGTCTTTTTCGGGTTCATTTCCGCCGCTTTCCTTTGCGCCATCTTCGGCGTGCTTGGCGTGGTACTGGGGATTTGTTACAGAAATAAGGTTCCTGCGGCGGCGACGCTTGCCGCGGGAGCGGTCGTGGTGCTTGCTTCTTGGATAGGGCAGGCATTTGCGGCGATGTATATTTTGAATGTGCCGCCCATGATTTTTGGCGGTGAAGCGATGGACAGCATGGAGCAGCAGATGATGGCGCAGATGGCGCAGTTTTATTCCGGCGAACTGCTCATGCAGACGCAGGAAAATGTGAAGCAGATGATAGATGATATACGGAGATCCATTCCTGTCATCACGGTGAGCGCCGCGTTTTTCTATACTTGGGCGTCCATGATGCTTGGGAAAAAGATTTTTACCCGTCTCGGCATGAAGGATATCCCCGGAATGCCTCCCCTGGAACGATGGGAACTGCCCCGTTTCTTTCTGGGACTTTATGTTCTGGCATTTGCCATGCAGTACATCACGAATAGAAATGCAACACTCGAAATGATCCAGTACAATTTGGGACTTGCCTGTGTTCTCGTTTTCTGGCTTCAGGGGCTGGCGGCGCTTTGGTGGATGCCCAGAAAATATCCTTTCGTGAGGCCGCTCCGCTGGATCATCGCAATTCTTTCCGTTATCATCGGAATGGTGCAGATGATCGTCGTTCTCCTGGGGTTGTCCGATATGGTGCTTCAATACAGGAAGAAGAGAAATTACGAATAGCAGCCTGTTTGCAATAAGAACTGCCATAGGGTACGATTACATATAAAGCATCGGTTTCCGGAACCGGGTTGCGTTGGATGAAAAGAATGAAAGGAGCACTATGCTCAGCAATATTTGGGTATATAAGAAAACTTCAAAAGTCATGATAAGCCTCCTTTTGGCGGCGGTCCTGGTGCTTGCCACACAGAACTGGCTCCTCGGGCTTTTAATGTTTATCGTGACCGCGGCGGCTGTCGTCTGGGTGAAACGCTCCGACCTTATGCAGGAGCGGCTTCTCATGCGGTATCTTGATGATTTATCATCAGGTGTTTCGGTTGGTACGGTCTATGCGGTGCGGAATCTTCCGCTGGGAATTGCCGTTGTGGACGAGAAGAAAAAGCTCGTCTGGGCAAACGGCGTATTTCGTTCATGGATTGCCGGTACGGAAGAGGGAACGCCTCTCCGGGATATTATCCAGGGACAGAAAGTAGCCAAGCTCTGGGGGAAGGCGGGGTGGTTTGACTGCCATGCGGGAGGAACGTTTTTCCGTGTATTCCATAAATGGGTTCCTTCTGATGAGCCGGACGGAGCATCTTTCATGGTGCTTTACTTCATGGACAGGAGCGATGTGGAGAAATCTTTAAAAGAATCGGAAGAGGCACGCCCTGTCTTTTGTCTGATCCGCATAGATAATATACAGGAAGTGACGGCGGAGATGAGTGATGTGGAGCGGTCCGCCCTGCTCTCTGATGTGACGGAGAAAGTGCTTGCTACGTTCAACAGCCATGACGGATTTATCAAGCAGTACAATGCGTCTGATTTTGTGGCCTGTATTTCGTCAAAGGCCCTGCAGGATATGATGGATTCTAATTTTGAAATACTTGACCGGGTGCGGGAAATCCATACGGTGAACCGTATTCCCGTGACCTTGTCCATCGGCATCGTAAAAAGTGACGAATCTTTTAACCGCCAGTATGAAGAAGCCCAGGTGGCGCTTGATCTGGCTCTTGGCCGCGGCGGGGATCAGGCCATCGTCCGTCTTGGGGAAGATGTAAAAGCCTTTGGCGGCAAAGCGCCTGCTTCAGTGAGCAGTACCCGTGTCCGTGTCCGTGTGGTGGCGCAGGCGCTCCGTGAGATCATTAACGAAGCGGATATGGTTCTCATTATGGGGCACGCCCATGAAGATTTTGACGCGCTTGGGGCCGCGGTAGGTGTTTCCCACCTGGCGAGAGTGTCCAAGGTGGAAGCGCACATCGTCATTTCCAAACAGGATGATACGTCCAGGAAAATGATCCAGGCTATACAATCCAGCGGCTCGGCGGAAGGGCTTCTTATTGATGAGGGCAAGGCGAAAAGCCTCGTGACGGATAAGACGGTGGCTATTGTCGTGGACACGCATATCCCCGAACTGGTGGCGGCGCCGGAACTGCTGAGGAAAGTGCAGAAGAAAGTCGTTATCGATCATCACCGCCGTGCGGCAAGCATTATCGACAGTCCGCTTCTGACGTACATGGAACCGTCGGCATCTTCCGCTTCGGAACTGGTGACGGAACTGATCCAGTACTATGGCAGCGAAGAAGAAATGAATGCACTGGAAGCATCCTGCCTTTATGCGGGGATGGTGGTGGACACGAAGAGCTTTACCGTCCAGACAAGTGTCCGTACGTTCGACGCGGCAAGTTATCTCAGGCGGTGCGGCGCAGACACCGCTTTGGTTAAAAGGCTCTTTTCGATGGACCTGGCGTCCATCAAGATTAAATCCATGATTTTGGCCGATATGAAACAGGTGGATGAATACATGGCCTTTGCCGTATGTCCGGAGGGCACGGCGGATTCCCAGATTATCGCAGGACAGGTGGCGGATTTCCTTGTCACCGTGCAGAAGATACGGTGTAGCTTCCTTTTCTACTATACGGAGAACGGACTCTGCCTTTCCGCGCGCTCCGACGGGTCTGTTAATGTGCAGATTGTCATGGAACAGCTTGGCGGCGGCGGCCATCAGACGGTGGCGGGAGCGCAGTTCGGCACTGACGGCAATATAGAAGATATAACAAAGGCGGTTGTTGCCAATGTTCGTAAACAAACGGAGGAGGAAAAAGAATGAAAGTAGTATTGCTTCAGGATGTAAAGAAATTGGGGAAAAGAGGCGATGTTGTCGAAGTAGCGGACAGCTATGGCCGTAATGTCCTCATTCGCCGCGGACTTGGCGCGGAAGGAACGAAAGCCAATCTGAATACGGCGGAACAGCGCCGTGAATCTAAAGAATTTAAATCCAAAGTGGCTGCGGACGAAGCGGTCATCATGGCATCCCAGCTGAAGAAAGTAAAAGCGGTCATCAAAGTGCAGTCCGGTGAGGACGGACGGGTTTTCGGCAGTGTCACGGCAAAAGATATTTGTGATGCCGTTAAAGAGCAGTATGGGTTTGAACTGGATAAGAAAAATATCAGGCTGAAAAATCCGATCAGGACCACAGGAGAATATGATGTGGAAGTCTGGGTACACCAGCAGGTCACCAGCGAAGTACATATTTCCGTAGTTGCGGAATAAAAATTTCCTGTTCCTGCAGGGGATTCTTTAGCAGCAGAAAATAAAAGCGGCAGTTAAAAAATAATCTTCTTCCCTTAACCGGGGAGGAGGTTTTTATTTTAGAAAAAAACCTTGCTTTTATTGTAAACTTTATTAAAAATAATAATTGACAAAAGTAAAGACGGCTACTACACTTAGAAAAGATGTTGGCTGTCCGAAAACGGGCGGAAAATAAAGGGGGAGTATTATGGGAGAAGAAAAGGTATTGTACAGCGTGAAAATGCGTTCCAGTCTTGGCGGTACCCACGGCGTGGGCGGACAGCATATTTCCGGAGCGGAGAGAATTGTAACAAAGAACAGCGTGGAACAGGAGATGATTTCCATGCTGCACCGTGCTTGGGAACATGACCGCGGCGCGGCGGATTTTATCCAGTTCAAGGTGGAAGCGGTCAGGCATGAGGGAATCACCTGCTGCCCGCTTTTGCCTTTGTACCAGATTGACACGGCAACAAAGGAGGAAGGACGGGCGGCGGCGAAAAAAGAACTGCTCCGTTCCGGAGTCAGTGAAACCGCTATGGGGAAAGGATTTGCTATTTTGGAATCGCTGACAGACAGTATGCGCGGCGCGGCAGTCGTTGATGCGGAAACAGGAGAGCGCCTGGACGGACTTGGTATGCGCGGCGTGCGGTGCAGCTGTATGGATTGCGAAGATACGTGCGCGTACGAAGCACAGATGGGGGCGAAGGGCCTGGGCGGAGAACATCCGAGGGAAGCGCTCATTCTGGCATCGAAAGTGGCGGCGGCGCCGGGGACGGTGGCGGAGCTTTGCTGGTCGGATGATCCTTTTTATGTGACAGGCTATGTGGGTTCGCCGAAGTTTGGCTACGGACGGATTACGGTGATGAAAGAAAAAGGGGATCCTATCGGCGGCCGCGTATTTTTTGTAAAGCACGGTACGGATATGGACAGGTATGTGGAGTATATGCAGCATCAGACAGTGCTGGTGAGGGTCAAATGAAGCCGGAAAATATTTTCTCCGCTCTTTCCGCGCTGCGGCAGGAAGGGCGGCTCAGGCAGGTGCAGGATCTGCGCATGGAAACGGCGTCTCTCGGTGTAGATCGTGAAGGAAAGCGGTATATCGTTTTCAATTCCAATGATTACCTGGGCATGACCCATGCGAAGGAAGTACAGGAGGCGGCGGCGAAAGCGGTTCGTTTCGGTACGGGAAGCGGCGGGGCGCGTCTTACCTCGGGGGCAGCTTTTGAGTTATCCAATTTGGAAAAGGAAATAGCCGATTTCAAACATACCGAAGACGCAGTCATCTTCAATACAGGATACATGGCGAATCTGGGAGTGCTGTATGCGCTTGCCGGAAAGGGAGATGTCATTTTCAGTGATGAACTGAATCATGCGAGTATTGTCGACGGATGCCGTATATCAAAAGCCGAAACGGCAGTTTACAGGCACAGCGATATGGCGGTAGGAATTGTATTGGCGGGTATATGGCTGATATTGACCGTTCCCTGCGAAGGGCAGCGCTTCATTGTGACGGACGGCGTATTCAGCATGGATGGGGATATTTGTCCGCTGCCCGCTCTGGCGGTACTGAAGAAGGACTACGGGGCCTGTCTCATCGTGGATGACGCCCATGCATCGGGTGTCATTGGCAGAACCGGCCGAGGAACGGCGGAGTATTTCCGTATGGCAGGGATCGACGTGCAGGTGGGGACCTTGTCGAAAGCTTTCGGTGCGGAAGGGGGATACATCGCGGCAAGCCGGGAAATTTGCGACTATCTGCGGAATACATCGCGGCCTTTTATTTTCTCCACAGCCATTTCCGCGGTCACGGGAGCGGCGGCCTTAGCGGCTCTTCGCTTGTTAAAAGCGGACCCGGAGAAATATCTGGGCCGTCTTCGTGAGAACACGGCTTATATGCGAAATCTCCTGACCAAAACGGGAGTCGACATTGCTGTAGGGGATACGCCCATCATTCCGGTGGTGGTGGGAGATGAAAAAGAGGCGCTCGCAACGGTGGAAGCATGCAGGGAAGAAGGAATCCTGCTGTCCGCCATCCGCCCGCCATCCGTACCCGTGGGAACAAGCCGCATCCGATTGACGGTAACGGCGGTGCATACAAAAGAAGAAATGGAAAAAGCAGCAGCTATTTTAATCAGACATTGGAGGTCAAAATGAACGGAGAATTGGAAACAGGAGCGTACAAGCCGGAAGCGGCAGGCAGCAGGGAAGTCATTGTCGATGTTTGCGAAACAGCGCTTTTGGCGGCGCTTATCGGGGTGAGCGGTTCTTTTAAGATCCCCGGATTAGTACCGGGGACGGAGTTTCAATTATCGGCGCCTATCGCCGTTGCCATTTGCGGCGTCTTCGGTTTTAAGAAATACATCATTGCAGGGGTGTTGGCGTCTCTATTGAGTCTGGCGCTGGGAACGCACACGATTTTGAATGTGACGATCTCCATGTCATTCCGGCTGGCTGTAGGCGCGGTATGGCTCCTGCTCGGTTCGTCCCGATTGTTTTATATCATTTCCGGACCGATAGGGACAACCGCGGCAAGGGGAGCAATGACACTTCTTCTGGGAAAAGGATTTTATGCCATGGTGGCGGCGGCTCTGCCGGGCATGGCGTTCACGGCGGCTACGGCCTGGTTCGTTGCGGGGGTGTTGAAGCGTGTCCGGTCGATAAGGAAAAGATAGGCAGGAGGATAGAAGCCATTACCTATCAGTTGGCAGCCGCTTGCTGTAAGCAATCGGAGGTGAGACAGAATCCGGGAAGCGGGGACTGGAAGATGAGCTGTTGGCCGCTAAACGTCATCCGAGTAATAGATTCTTCGCTCCGTTTCATCGTTCCGTTTCCAGGTTTTCCCACAAGGCATTCTTGCATCCGTTCAGAATGACGGCGGAC
>ENA-OPAW01001426-OPAW01001426.1-human-gut-metagenome-genome-assembly--contig:-NODE-1426-length-11769-cov-3.650760_pt1 | contig 11769 bp, 10 predicted proteins | sample MGYA00241060_ERZ501436 | MGnify/ENA primary metagenome ERZ501436 (study PRJEB25962, sample SAMEA2042619) | human gut metagenome | biome: human gut; feature: human-associated habitat; material: faeces... | reverse complement strand
GACAGTGACAAAAGTTATCAATTGCTTCCGTTTCTTCTAGTGATAGTTTATGATGCGTGCCAATATGTATTCCTATACGACATTGAGGTAATTCAGGGAAAGTATCATTAATATAATATTTGTATATCCTTTTTGCATCAGGAATGTTTTGAGTTTTGTAATCTCTACTATATGTAGTTGTGAGATTTATATGTACAGGACCACCTCCATGACGTGTAAGTTCTTGAAGAGCTCTATTTACTTTTATAGTACAATCCCATTCATCTTTCTCATTAACAACAGTTTGTAGGAGCGTGCTATATTTTACTGTATCTGCTAAAAACTGTGATCGGTCAATTACTTGGTCATTTAAGTGACCTATTTTGGATACGTCTCGTGTTGCTGTGACGGCAATAATAGGTAAATGGCGATAATAAGCCTCTGTTAATCCTGACACATAATTTCTACTAGCTGTTGCACCTCTACTGGTTCTCCTGATTCTTCTGCTAAGCCACAAGCAATATAAGCAGCTGAACGCTCATCGACTGATGAGTATAATTCAAAATATGGATCATGCATTAGACTTGCTACAAAAGTTATATTAGTTGTTCCTGGAGAAGCTATAACTTTTCTTATACCATATTTTTTTAAAAGGACTATTAAAATTTGAACATTACGTTCATTTGTAAAGTATTTCTGTTCCATGGATTATATAGTCTTATTTTCTATAAAAATCTGTAACGTAAATATCTGAATTTGTTTTTTGTTCTCCAGTATGTAAAATACAATCAGGCATATATGGGAAATATCTACGCAATTTTATCACCTGTTATCGTTGCCATGATACATTTTAAGCTGTACAGAAAGCAGTCGAACCTTCTCATAAAGCTTACATATATATACAACCTCTACATAATGGTTAAGATTGTTTTGTTTGCAAACAGAGGCGCTGTTCTCTGTCTTGCCTGCTGTGCCATTGTGCTTGTCATAAACGCATACGATGACGACAAACGCAAAAAATTGTCTGCGATTAAGCTGTCGCTCATTATTGTCTTCTCTGTAATCGGAATTTTGATAATTATATTTGCACTTCCCCTGTTGCATTCGCTGGCAGACTTGTGCAACAGTATTTTAAACAGCGTTCCGAGCTTCATTTCAAAAATGATTAAATATCTTGAACTCGGTGATGTATCTGACGGACGAACCGCAATTGATGCATTTACATTACCCGCAATTGCGAACAATCCTATTTTCGGCTACGGCATTGAAACCTTCTCAAAGGTTTCGGGTGAGCTGGCAAACCGTTCATGGCCGTATCCGCACCAGTACATCTACCAATACCTCTTTGAAGGCGGAATTGTATTCGGACTTATTCCGGTATATTCAAGCCTTTCGCTGACGGCAAAGGTTGTATGCACAAGAATCAAAGATAAGTCAGAATTTGCGTTGTGCTGTACGCTTGTGTGCGTAACACTTCCAAAACTTCTGATTTCCACCGAACCATGGGCAACAACATCGATATGGATGCTTATTACTTATTCGCTGATATACATATGCAAGACAAATCCGATATTTATATCTCTTAATCAGAGCTTCTGCTCACGGCGCAAATAATACAACGGAGAAAATACAATGGTATATAAGATAATGTATCCCCCGATTCCGAATATGGGAGATCTTCTTAATAAAGATATGCTTGAAGAACTGTTTAACATCAAGGTTGTAAGAAAAGACCTTAAAAGCTGTAACCTGATTGCAATCGGTTCTGCACTTGACCACATAATGTACTCAACATATCCGAGGATCAGAGCAAAGCAGAAAATTGAGCATTTTATGAATGATAATGTCCACATATGGAGTACGGGCTTTATCCGAGGCAATGCCGAGCTTGATTTGGGGCTGATGTTCAGACATATACATATACACGCTCTGAGGGGCAGACTTTCATTGCAGAGAATGGAAAATATTCTCGGCAAAAAGCTTGATGTGCCGACAGGTGACGGAGGACTTCTTGCCGAAAGGTGGCTTGGATTTTATCCCGAAAAAAAGTATCGTGTCGGAATTATCCCGCACTTTAAGGAACAGGATCACCCTGTTGTGAAAAAACTTCTTGATAACTACGAAAATTCAACGCTTATTGACCTGAAGGAAAACCCAAAAAAGGTTGTCGAAAAAATAGGCGAGTGCGAATACATTATTTCAAGCAGCCTTCACGGTATGATTGTTGCCGACAGTTTCCACATTCCCAATATGCACATAACCCTTACAAACAATATGTTCGGTGACGGAAACAAGTACAATGATTACCTCTCCGCCTTTGACATTACACACACACCCTTTGATTGTTCAAACGGCGATATGCCTACAATCAGCGAGGTGAAAAATAATTACAGAATCGATCCGGATGTTGTTGAACTGAAGAAAGAACAGCTCTTCAATGCTTTTCCAAAATTTTAATCAGTTAAAACTAAGGTCATATTATGAAAAAATTATCAACAAGTAAACAAATGGCAATAAATATGGTTGCCGCCATAGTGTCTTTCTTGATAGGAACAGGAATTAACTTTGTTCTTGCACCCTATCTTGTAAAGGAACTCGGTTCTGAAACCTACGGATTTATCGGACTTGCAAACAACTTTGTCCAGTATGCCACCATTGTAACATCTGCTCTCAACTCAATGTCGGGCAGATTTATTTCAATTGAATACAGCAAAGGAAACATTGACAAGGCATCAAGATATTTCAGCTCGGTTCTGGTTGCCGACCTGATTATTGCCGGCGTTTTACTTTTGGTTTCGTCAATTATTACATTCAACATTGAATTTATACTGAATGTTCCCGAAAATCTTGTTGACAGCGTAAAGATATTGTTTGCGCTCACTTTTGCAACATTTATAATCAGCGTTATCACGGCAATATTTACTACTGCGGCATTTGTAAAAAACAAGCTGTATATCAATTCCCTCCGTGATATTGCGTCAAATACGCTCAAGCTCTTGCTTGTAGTAATTTTGTTCTCGTTTTTTCCCGCAAAAGTATATTTTCTCGCTATGGCGTCACTTGCAAGCGGAATTTTTCTTTTGCTTACCAATATCAAAGTCAAGAAAAAAATTCTGCCTGAAGTAAAGATGAACTTCAACCTTTTCAGTTTCAAGCTGGTAAAAGTTCTGATTTCCGCAGGAATTTGGTCGTCAATCGGTTATCTCAGCACAGCTCTGAACAGAGGTCTTGACCTGTTAATCTGTAACCTGACTCTCGGAGCGGGACTCATGGGACTTTTGTCGATTGCAAACACCGTTCCGCACTGCATTGATAACCTTATTACAACAATTGCAAATATCTTCACTCCCAGATTTACAATCCTTTATGCAAAGGACAACACGGACTTACTTGTTGAAGAAACAAAGTTTTCGTCAAAGATTATGAGTTTTCTCATGACTGCACCTCTTGCGGGATTTATTGCGTTTGGCAACAAGTTCTATACATTGTGGCAACCGACCAAATCTCCGGACGAAATTACCATAATTCAGATTTTGTCGGTGCTTGTATGTATTTCATACCTATTTACCTGTCACACAAGAACTCTTTCTAGCCTTTTCACCGTATGCAACAAGCTCAAGGCCTCCGTTCTTATCTCGCTTGTGTGCGGTGTTCTTACGGTTATTATCGTTTTACTGCTCATACACTTTACACCGCTCGGTGTTTATGCTATTGCAGGCGTCAGCTCTGTTTTTATCGGTCTTAAAGCGATAGTATTTGTTCCGTTGTACGCCGCACATATTTTGAAAATAAAGCTTACAACATATTACAGGTCTATTTTCAGAGGATGGTTCTGCTTTGCTGTTGTTATCACCATGTTCATCTTTATCAACAGCTTTGTACACGCAAACAGCTGGATATCATTCCTTCTTCTCTGTGTAGCAAGCGGACTGGCAGGATATGCCGTTTCTGTTCCGCTCATTTTCTCAAGAAAAGAACTCGTTCTTATCAAGGATAAAATTAAGAAGAAGTTTAAGAAAAGCTAAATTATTATCATTTTGAGGTTGCAATGACTGAATATACTTTTTCCGTTTTTACACCGTCATATAACAGGGCAAAAACTCTGCCCAGATTATATGAGGCGCTGAAAAGACAGACATACAGAAATTTTGAATGGATAATTGTTGATGACGGTTCAGCCGACAACACAAAAGAAACGGTTGAGAAATTCATCAGCGACAGACCTGACTTTAACATAACCTATAAATATCAGACCAACAAAGGAAAACACATTGCAACAAATGTTGCGGCACAGATTGCAAAGGGTGAATTCTTTATAACGATTGACTCCGATGACAGCGTAAAAGACAACGCCCTTGAAACATTTATAAACGAATGGAATAAAATTCCCGATGAAGACAGGTCAAAATACAAGGGAATTTCGTGCCGCACCTGTAACGAAAGCGGCAAAACAAACGGTTGTCCTCTGCCGTCAGAACGATTTGACTGTTCCGACCTTGACCTGAGATTGAAGTATAAAATTGACGGTGAGATGTGGGGAATGACAAAACTTGAAATAATCAGAGCCAACCCCTATCCGTGTGTTTCGGGACTTCATTTTTATCCCGAAAATATCTATTGGGACAATATCGGAAGAAAGTATATAACCCGTTTTATTGACACACCGTTGCGATATTACATAAACGATCAGGAAAATTCTTTGACGGGTAACGCTTACTCGGCTCACAGGGAAACTATTTTCGTAAGACTCCACTTTATAAACGAATGTTGGGATTACGCAAAGAGCAATCCTAAGTTCTTTATCAAACAATTTGTGGGACTTTCCCGTGACGGCTTACTCAACGGCAAAAGATTTTCCGAAATAAAAAAGATGCCCGACACATTTTCAAAGAGGGCTCTTGCGGTCATATTTTATCCCATGGGATATTTTTTGTACAAAAAACAATCAGGGGGAAGCAGATAATGAAAAAGGTAGGCATTGTAACATTTCACCGTGCATTGAACTACGGCGCTGTGCTTCAGAGCTATGCGTTGCAAAAAACCGTTTCCTCGCTCGGCGCAGAGTGTGAAATTGTTGACTATATCTGTCCGAAAATCACAGCCGACTACAAACCCTTTCGCATTTATAAAAACGACCTTCTGAAATCCTTTGCAAAAAGCTGTGTCATGGTAAGAAGAAGAGCAAAACGCAGAGACGCTTTTAAGTCGTTTTTCAATAACTATCTTGTAAAGAGTAAAAAGTCGTATACTCCGCAGAATATCGGAGAGCTTAAAAACGATTATGACTTGTTCATTTCGGGAAGCGATCAGGTGTGGAGTCCGAGATGCGTCGGTTTTGATCCCGCTTATTTTCTGACATTTGCCGATGACAGACAGAAGTATTCATATGCGGCAAGCTTTGCCGTTCCGACATTGCCCGATGAATTTATTGATGAATATAAAAAAAGGCTGAACGGTTTTCAGAAGTTCTCAGTTCGTGAACCGAGCGGAGAAAAGCTTGTAAAAGAACTCACGGGCAGAACCGCCGAAACTCATCTTGATCCTACCCTGCTGATTTCGGCAGACGAATGGAAAAAGATTGCCGTTTCAAAAATCGACAAACCGTATATCCTCATTTTCACGGCTAATCCGGCAGTTTCGCTTGTGGATTTTGCCCTTAAACTGTCAAAAGAAAAGAACCTTCCCGTTTACTGCATAAACGATGCACCTCACCCTGTAAGTCACGGTATAAATTATATTGTTGCACCTACTGTTGAGGAATTTGTCGGCTGTTTCAAAAATGCCGAATATGTTGTTACAAACTCGTTTCACGGAACAGCGTTTTCTGTTATTTTCAACAAGAATCTTTTTGTTGAATTCAAGAACAAAAGCGGAAGAAACATCCGCTCCGAAGGTCTTTTGAAAAGTCTTGGAATCGACCGTGAAATTGTTGACGGAAACTGCAATGAAACAGAAATAAACTGGGATATAATTAACGCACAATTAAAAACTCTGGGTAGTAAATCCAAGAAGTATCTTTCTGAAATTGTTAATATGGAGTAACAAATGGAGATTTTTTCAAATAAAAATCAATGTTGCGGGTGCACTGCCTGCAAAAGTATATGCCCAAAGAATGCAATTTCAATGCAGGTAGACAACGAAGGATTTTTGTATCCTATTATTAACAAGGAACTTTGTATTAATTGCGGTCTATGCAAAAAGGTTTGTGCTTTTCAAAATGGCTATACACGAAACAGTGTTGTCAATGCTTATGCAGTTAAACACCATGACATTAAAACTAGGCTTTCAAGCAGAAGCGGCGGTGCATTCATTCCCATATCTGACTATATTATTCAGAATAACGGTACAGTTTATGGTGCCGCGTTTAATGAAGATTTTTCGGTTAGTCATATTAGAGCTGAAAGTTGTACTGAAAGAGATAGAATGAAAGGCTCAAAATATGTTCAAAGTGAGCTTGGCAACACATTTTTAAATGTCCAAAATGACCTTAAAGACAACAGATATGTTATGTTTTCAGGAACAGCATGTCAGGTTGCAGGTCTCAATAACTTTCTTGAAAAATCTAAAACAAAGACTGACAAACTGTTTACAGTTGATTTAGTATGTCACGGTGTTCCAAGCAATAAAATTTGGACAGACTACCTTGATTATATAAATAATAAGCATAAAGGAAATAAAATTACAGACGTAAATTTCCGAGATAAATCTCTCGGCTGGGATGTACATTTTGAAAGTTTCTGTATTGACGGCAAAAAATATTATTCAAAGGATTATGCCGCAATGTTCTATCAAAATGATATACTTCGCCCATCTTGTTATGAGTGCAAATATACTAATCTGTTTAGACCTGCTGATTTTACACTTGCCGACTTTTGGGGAATTGACAATCAAATTAATAATTTCAATGATAACAAAGGCGTTTCGCTTTTTATTATAAACTCACAAAAGGCTCAAAAATTGTTTGAACTTGTGAAGAATCAGGTTGAATATATCAAAGTTGATATAAATAAATGCACCAAAGCAAATCCAAATCTTAGAAGGGTAACTCCAAAACCTGATAATCGTGAAGATTTTTGGAAAAAATACCATGAAAAAGGATTTTCAAAAACATTTCCGTCATATAAAAGAAAAATTATCTTTAGCAAGATAAAACATAAATTATTCAGGAGATAAAACATAATGACTGAATCTTATAAAGTAGCAATTGCCGGGACAGGGTATGTAGGTCTTTCAAACGCTGTACTTCTTTCGCAGAAACACGAAGTTACCGCTGTTGATGTCGTTGAAAGCAAAGTAAGGTTAATCAATGAAAAGAAATCTCCGATTGCCGACAGGGAAATCGAAGAATATCTTGCTGACAAAAAATTAAATTTGGTTGCAACCGTCGATGCAAAATCTGCGTACAAAAATGCTGATTTTGTAATTATCTCTACTCCTACCAATTACGATGACGAAAGACACTTTTTTGATACATCGTCCGTTGAGGCTGTAATTGAGCTTGTAATTGAATGCAACCCAAATGCGGTTATAGTTATCAAATCCACTATACCGGTTGGATACACAAAAAGTGTTATTGAAAAATACAAATACACAAAAATTCTTTTCAGTCCCGAATTTTTGCGTGAGGGCAAGGCTCTCTATGATAACCTCTATCCGTCAAGAATCATTGTCGGTGTTGATATGGCAAATGAAGAACTGAAAAAATCTGCCGAGACTTTTGCAACGGCACTTGCAGACTGTGCAATTAAGGAAAACATAGACACTCTCTTTATGGACTACACAGAGGCAGAGGCGGTCAAGCTTTTTGCAAATACATACCTCGCAATGCGTGTCAGCTTTTTCAACGAGCTTGACACATATGCCGAAATGAAGAACCTTAACACTAAAAGTATCATTGACGGTGTGTGTCTTGATCCGAGAATCGGAAATCACTACAACAATCCGTCCTTTGGCTACGGCGGTTACTGTCTGCCAAAGGACACAAAACAGCTCAAGGCCAATTTTTCGGATGTTCCGAATGACATAATCAGCGCTGTTGTAACATCTAACAAGACAAGAAAAGAATTTATTACATCGCAGATAATGAATAAAAATCCAAAAGCTGTCGGAATTTACCGCCTTACAATGAAGTCAAATTCTGATAACTTCAGACAAAGCTCAATTCAGAGCGTTATGGAGCTTTTGAAAAATAACGGCATCGAGTTAATTATCTACGAACCGACACTTAAAGTCGATTTATTCGAGGGCTTTGGCGTTGAAAACGACTTTGAAAAGTTCGTCACAAAATCGGATGTAATCGTTGCAAACAGATACAGCTCCGTTCTTGACTGTGTAAAAGAAAAGGTTTACACAAGAGATTTGTTTTTCAGAGATTAATTTGAGGGTAAAAGTATGGAAACATTGATTATCGGCAAACCGAAAATTGAAAAACTTGATAATCGTGCCAGACTCTGTTCAAAAATCAGCGAAAACGGAAAGCCTTCCTACACTCTCTGGTTTGATGTTGATGCAAAGTATGCTGACTATCTAACCGAAAGTGCTGATGCATTCGTTGTTGCGCTGTTGCCGTATGCAATGAACAACAGTCTGAATATTTTGGCAGAAGCAAAGATGTCGAAGCAACTGTGTTTTCAGCTTAATGAAATTTTCATTCCCGTTCTTACAAAAAATTCAAAATTATTCAACAAAATTTCGATATCTGCAAAAGAGCTTACACAGGAAAACTACTGCTGCAAAAATGCATCGGCAACAGGATTTTCGAGAGGTGTGGATTCATTTGACACAATTTGCAGTCTTTCCGAAAACAGAACGGAAAAGCTGAGTCATCTTACCTTTTTCAATGTCGGTTCCCACAGGAGTACGGCTAATTACACACCCGAACAATCTGCCGAGCTGTACGAAAATCGTCTTGAAATTGCAAAAAAATCCGCAAAAATCTTTGATATGCCGTTGATTGACATTAATTCAAATCTCGGTGAACATCTTACTCTGCCGTATGTAAAGGTTCATCATTATTGCAGCTTTTCGGCGGTCTTGTGTATGCAGAAATTTTTCAAAAACTATTACTATGCGTCTGGATACCCGATAAGCAGTTTTTCGATAAAACAATGCGACACCGGCTCGGCACACTATGAGGCATTTACGGCAAGTATGCTGAGTACCGAAAGTACCGATTTTTACATTACAGGTCTTGAAAAGACTAGGCTTGAAAAGGTTGACTTCATTTCAAAATTTCCGATTACATATGATAACCTCAATGTGTGTTACTACGGTGAGAACAACTGCGGTCACTGTGAAAAGTGCGTCAGAACGCAATTTGAGCTTATGGTACTCGGAAAACTTGAACTGTATAAGAATGTTTTTGATATTCCGAAATTTTACAGAGACAAGAACAAATATATGAACTATGTCCTCAAACATCAGAACAAGGACTATTATGCAGAAATTCTCAGTCTTATGAAAAAGAAGGGTTTCAAGCTTACGCCAATTCAAAAAATTAAAAAGGCTGTCTATGCCATTTATCTTAAATTCAGAGGGAATTAAGGCTTACGGTTGCTTTAACCGAAAAGCCATTGAGTAGGTATATATGAATAAAATTGATAAAAACCGAAATCTCGGGGTAGATATTCTTCACAATTGCCGTTGAATTCAAATCGGGCAAAGTATCAGACATACTTGCCCGACTCGGACAGCGATATTCACTTCTGATATACATAGTACATCCGATAATTCTTACCCTGTGCAATCAGATTACACCGAAAATTCACCTTGCATCGGTATATAAATACACAAAACCTTTTGTTGTATTCATAGGAACTGTTCTTGTTATATTTATCTATTATTTAATCAAGGACGCTGTTCAGAAGAAAAAACAAAAGAAATCTTGACACCCAAACGCAGATATCAGATGATGTCTGCGTTTTTATAATGCCTCACGGCTGTGGGTTTGGCGGTTACTTCGCACAAAACAAAAATGCATCAGACCTTTTCGGGCAACTGATGCATTTTCTTTTTTAAACTGTTTTCTTGAATAGACTGTGGTGGCACACCGCCGACATCATTTTCTGTTTTCAACTTTCAATTCTAAATTGAAAGCACCGCTTGGGTATTTAACTTTTGCACATGCAAATACTGCTACCCTAATTTGGTGCAACAACTTGTTGCTTATTCTTCCTCAGCAAGCTCATCGGCTGTAACTTCTGCCTGCGGTTCTTCCTTTGCAGCCTCCTCAGGCTCTTTTTCGGAAACAATATCGTCAATTTCCTCAATAAGCTTCTGTTCTGCGCATCTGTGCTTTTTTAAAGCGAGAAATGCTGCTGTGGCAGCCGCAAGTGCAGAGATTGCACCGATGATTGTGTAGAATAATTTTTTGTTTTTATCCATTCCGGCACCTCTTTCAGTATTAATATAAATCAGCGGAAAAACCGTATTTTTCTACTTATTGCTATTTTATATCATTTTTACAAATTTTTCAATAGGCAACTGATAATCTTTGCACAAATGGCTGTCAGTGTGTTATATTCTCTTTTTACGCTCTGCAAGGGCAAAAAGCACTCCGCCCGAAATTACAACAAGCATCATAACAGCCGTTGCTGTCACTCCTGTCTGAACACCGCCGTTTTTATCAGGCTGTGAAGGAGTGCTGTCCGATGTTGCGGCACCGCCTGTTGCCGAAGTCGGATTTGCAGAGGTTGTACCGACAGTTGCAGGCTCACCCGTCGGAGCAGTCTGAACAGTCTGTTCCTGAGTAGCAGTCGGTTCTTCCGACGGTGACGATTTCTCAACAAGGACAGCTTAAAAATCTTTGAATACACCTTTGATTCATCAATTTTGCTGAAGAAAAAACAACAAAAGCAGAATAACAAATAAAAATCAAAACAACAACGGCAGTACCAAAAAATCGGTACTGCCGTTATTATATAAGAAATTAATCTCTTGTTTTTTCGCCGTTAAGAATCATTTCCGCATTCTTAACACGCTCTTTTGTCGGGGGCTCAATGCCCTCGAGAGGATAGTCATAACCGAGAGCCTTCCACTTGTACACACCGAGGGTGTGATACGGAAGCACCTCTACACGCTCAACATTCTTGAGCGAACGGATAAAGTCGGCAAGTCTGAAAAGATACTCGTCCTTATCATTTCTTTCAGGCACAAGAACATGTCTTATCCATACGGGCTTGCCCATATCGGAAAGCTGTCTTGCCATTTCAAGAATATTGGTGTTTGGCTGTCCTGTAAGGATTTTGTGCTGTTCATTGTCGATATGCTTTATATCAAGCAACAGCAAATCCGTATATTCCATTAGCTCTTTCCACTTTGAATAGAACGGCTCTTTGGTTGTAAACGGGTTGGCGCTCGTGTCAATACAGGTATTAACGCCTTGCTTTTTAGCCTTCTTGAACAAATCAAGCAAAAAGTCAATCTGTAAAAGCGGCTCACCTCCGCTTACTGTGATACCGCCCTTATTTTTCCAATAGGGGCGGTATGCAAGTGCTTTATTAAGCAACTCGTCGGCGGTGTATTCCACGGTGTTTTCATCGTGTTTCCATGTGTCGGGATTGTGGCAGAACTGGCAACGCATTGCGCAGCCGCTCAGAAAAATCACAAATCTCACGCCCGGACCGTCAACAGAGCCAAAAGTTTCTATTGAGTGTACAAAGCCTTTAACAGCGTTGTCCGACATTACATTCTGTCGTGGCAGGTTCTGGCAATAACATCCAGCTGCTGCTCTCTTGTAAGGTCGATGAATTTAACTGCATATCCGGATACACGGATTGTGAAGTTTGCGTA
>ENA-OPAW01001425-OPAW01001425.1-human-gut-metagenome-genome-assembly--contig:-NODE-1425-length-11782-cov-2.615076_pt1 | contig 11782 bp, 5 predicted proteins | sample MGYA00241060_ERZ501436 | MGnify/ENA primary metagenome ERZ501436 (study PRJEB25962, sample SAMEA2042619) | human gut metagenome | biome: human gut; feature: human-associated habitat; material: faeces... | reverse complement strand
AGGAGTTGAATTCGAAGGTTTCGGTTCTTTAGAATCGCCTTTCACCGGTAGCTTTGACGGTAATGGACATACTATTAAAAATCCGGTGGTTATTACCAATGATGATAATACTAAAGGATTCTTTAATGCAACTAAGGGGGCTAAAATAAAGAATTTGGGGATTTCTAATTTCTCTTTCAGTGGTTCTCAAGCCAATGGTAATAAGAGTACGGATTTAGGTGGTTTTGCCGGTTCTGCTAAAGAAACAACTTTTGATCAGTGTTATTTGACTGGTAAAGTTGTGGGGCGTGACCATGTCGGTGGGTTTGTTGGTGGTAATTGTAGTAATGTTACTATTACTAATTCATTTGTAAATGCAGAAGTTTTTGCTTATAGCCAAGCCGGAGGTTTCTTTGGTGTTGCTGCAGGTAATGTAACAATGAAAAATTGTTATTTTGCCGGTAGTGTGAAATTGAATCCTTCTCACAGTTATGGCTGGGTTGGTGGATTTGTCGGTTTGGTTGACGCCGATTGTACAGTTACAATTGAAGATTGTGTTTCAATTGGTAATCTGCAGGGAAGTGTTGCATCAGGCTCATTTATTGGCGCCAATGGAGGCGATCAGAAGAATAACCCGCGTGGTATAATAAACTTTACAGGAAATGTATTTAATTTTGATGCTGAAAGATTCTTGATGGATGGTAAAATATCTGAGAACGATTGGGAAAGTCAAGGTTATGTTACTAAAGAAGGTGGTGTGGTAGAAAGTCCGATAGAGCATTACGCTACTCCTGTGGAGGATAATGAATTCTTGACACAAATTCCTTATAATGATGCAAAATTCGATTTTGAAAATATCTGGACGATTGACGAAGAAGTAAGTTATCCTACATTAAAGAATGTAGCATATATTCCTGCTCCCCCCGTTGGTATTGAACAAGTTGTCGATCAGAATGAGAATACATATATTGTGTATACTTCAGATAATGCTATTTTTGTTTCTGGTATGAAAAATACTGCTAAGATAGCTCTATATAATATTAACGGACAATTAGTTTCCAATGTTATTACTTCAGGAGAAAATATAGAACTCCCAATCATGGGAAAAGGATTCTATATTGTTCGTATTGTGGAAGATGAAATGACTACGACTGTAAAAGTTGTTGTTAAATAATGAACTGGTAATTTTTATATTGCAAGAAGTATGGCGGCAGAAGAATACTGCCGCCATAAACTTTCGCATTTTAAAAAAACTTTGTTGACTAAAGTTGAAAAACATGATACTCCTCTTTTGTATAGATTGTTAGTACTTCTCAGTTTTCAATAATAAGATAAATTGATCTCATTTAGGAAAAATAAACTTCAAATAGATTTAGTAAAAAACTTATGAATTCAAATGGATTTATTGCATTAGGAAGAGGAATTATGTGCCTTTTCTTATTAACTGTCTCACTGATGGTGCAGGCGGCAAATCCTGTAAAAGTAACCGGGCGTGTGACGGATACAACAGGTGAACTAATGATTGGCGTAACCATTCAGGAAAAGGGTACCTCTAATGGAACTATCACAGATATGAATGGTACATATAATCTTACACTAACAACAAAAGATCCGATATTGGTGGTCAGTTATATTGGTTATCAAACTCAGGAAAAGAAAGTAAATGGAACGGTACTCGATATTACTTTGCAAGATGATGTAACAACGTTGGACGAGGTGCAAGTTGTTGGCTACGGTACCATGCGTAAAGTCTCAGTTGTAGGTGCTCAATCGACTTTAAAAATGGAACATATTAAGGCACCAGTAGCAAATATGAGTTCTATTTTAGCCGGTCGTATTTCTGGTTTGGTTGCTGTACAACGTACGGGTGTTCCTGGTCAGGATGATTCCGATATTTGGATTCGTGGTATCTCTTCCATGACGAATACAAATAAAGGGCCATTGATATTAGTGGATGGCATTGAACGTGATTTCAAACAGTTGGATCCGGAAGATATTGAATCGGTTACAGTTTTGAAAGATGCGGCTTCTACAGCTGTTTATGGAGTACGTGGTGGTAATGGTGTTATTCTTATTACGACTAAACCAGGAATAGTAAGTGAGCCTAAATTTTCAGTTGATTATTATGAAGGTTTTACTCGTTTGACACGCATTCCGGATTTGATAGACGGTTATGAATATATGGATGCAGTAAATGAAGCCTATAATAATACATATGGTGCTCCTTATTATTCACAACAGTATATTGAAAATACTAAAATGGCAAATGGTTTGATTCCTAATACAAGCAATGATCGTACTGTTAATAAATATCTTTATCCGAATGTCGATTGGATGAAAGAACTTTATAAGAATTTCGGACGTAATCGTCGTGCAAACTTGAATGTTCGTGGTGGAGCTCCTAATGCTTCTTATTATATTTCACTTTCTTATTATGATGAATCCGGTTTGACAAAAACGGATCCTAAACAGCCATACAGTACAGAAATTTCTTATAACCGTTACAACTTTTTAACTAATATCAATTTAAAAGCTACTAAAAAAACAACAATGGATGTTGGCGTGAATGGTTGGTTTTCAAGTGGGAATTATCCTGCCGTTGATTTAAATGATATTTTCTCGAAAGCGATGATGATTAATCCGGTAATTTATCCGGTAGAGTATCCAGATGGGAGTAATCCAGGTTTTAGTCAGTATCAACGTGAATTTGATAGCCCCTATGTGACATTAACCCGCAGAGGTTACAAAACAGAATATAAGACACAGATTAATTCTAATCTGAAAGTAACACAGGATCTTGATTTCTGGGATTGGAGTAAGGGTTTTACGGCTCACGCACTGATTGCATTCGACGTTCGGGCGAATCAGCAATTAAATTATAAGGTTGATGACAGTACCTGGAAGCCAGCTGGAAGAAAAAATGGTGATGTTTGGGTAGATGACGGTAATCTCTTTGATGAAGCAGGTAATTTAATTTTGCAAGAAGAGTATAAAGGTAATTCAACTGTTAATTTTGAAAGAGACAAACAAGTTTATCGTACATTTTATGCAGAGGCCGCTTTAAATTATAAGAGATTATTTGGCGGTGTACATAATGTAAGCGGACTTTTGTTATTTAATATGCGGGACTATCGCGATGCAAATGGAGATAATTTGATAAATTCATTACCTTATAAACAAATGAGTCTTTCTTCCCGTGTCACTTATTCATATAATGATCGCTATTTTATAGAGGGTAACGTTGGATATACCGGTTCTGAAAACTTCTCTCCTGGACATCGTTTTGGAGTTTTCCCTGCTATGGCTGTTGGTTGGGTACCTTCAAATGAGAAATTCTGGGCATCTGTTGCTCCGTATATTTCTTTCTTGAAATTTCGTTATTCACATGGATTGGTCGGTAGTGATAGTTTAGGCGATACCCGTTTTGGTTTTGAAACTGAAATAACAAGTAAAAATGGATATAGTAATTCTTGGGCACAAGGTGGTATTGGCATTAATAAATATGGTTACCAAGCTCGTTGGTGTACTATTTTGAAACAGGATTTAGGTATTGAAATCAACTTCTTGAATAATGACTTAGCTTTTGTTTTTGATCTGTTTAAAGAGCACCGTGATAAGATTTTTGTATCGCGTAATAATTTGCCGCTCTATGCCGGTTTTGCCGTAAGTGCTTCCGGTAATGTTGGTATAGTGGAGAATAAAGGATTTGAAGCTTCATTTGAATATAATCATCAATTTGGTAAAGACTGGACGGTTTCTCTTCGTGGAAACTTTACAATGAATGAAGATGAAATTATTGAAAATGCAGAGCCTGCTCCAGCTTATCCATGGTTGGAGAAAAGAGGTACTAATGTACTTGCGAGATTTGGATATATAGCTGAAGGATTGTATGAAAGCGAGGAAGAAATTAAGGAAAGAAACATCACCCAATTTGGAGAAACTTATCCGGGCCAATTGGTTAAACCAGGTGACATTAAGTATAAGGACTTGAATGGTGACGGTCATATTGATGAATATGATATGTGCAAAATTGGCCGTGGAGATGTTCCTAAATATTATTATGGATTTGGTGGTGATTTTCGTTATAAAAATATTGGTGTTGGTATTTTATTTCAGGGAACTGCCGGAGCTGATCGGGTAATGGAAGGGTCTGGTATACGTCCATTTACCAGTTCTACCGGAGGTGGAACCTTGTATGCTAATATCACCGATCGTTGGAGTAAAGACGATCCTTCTAATGACAATGTATTTTATCCACGATTGGCATGGTCTTCTGCTGATCCTTCAAATATAAATAACTTTCAGACAAGTACATGGTGGCAGAAAGATATGAGTTTCTTACGCTTAAAACAATTTACCGTTTCTTATTATTTTCCTAAAGCGTGGACAAAGAAAAGTTTCTTAAGTGGTGGTCGGTTCTATATAATGGGATCTAATGTTCTTACTTTCAGTAAATTTAAGTTGTGGGATCCTGAGTTGAATACGAATAATGGTATTTCTTATCCTAATGTTTCTTCGTATACGATAGGTGTAGCTATTAACCTTTAAGAGAAATGTATATTTTAATTATTTTTTTATTTAGATTATGAAGAAAATTGTAAAAAGTATATTTATGGCTGCGCTGTCAATGATGGTATGCACATCTTGTGAAAGCTATTTTGACAGTGTTCCTTCCAATGTGGTTTCTTTGGATGCTGTTTTTTCGAATCGAGGACTGGCATTACAGTGGCTTTCCAACACATACTCTTATTTGCCGGATGAAACTAGTCAGAATTATACGGGCGGTGATGACGAAACAAAAGGAATTTGGACACCTGCTTGCTTGGAAGCAAAGTTACCATGGGATCAATGTAATTCTAATCATATTAATTTAGGTACTTTATACCCTTCTACCGGCTATGTGGAGAATATGTGGAAATCTTATTATAAAGGTATTCAAAAAGCAAATATTTATATGGCCAATATTGATCGTTGTACGGCAATGGAAGAATACGAACGCTTGTGGTCTAAAGCTGAGGCACGTGCTTTACGTAGCATTTATTACTATAATTTGTTTAAGCTATATGGTCCGTTTGTCATTATTGGAGATGAAGTATTTGATGTTGAAGGAGATGTGGAGGCGATGATGCGTGAACGTAGTTCGGTAGATGAATGTGTAGATTATATGGTAGGTGAGTTCGACGCAATTCTATCTGAAGGTAGGTTAAAGTCCCACTTTGGGGAAGATGGGGCTATGAATCCGCAATTTGCTGGTAATATTACCAAAGAAGCGGTAGAAGCAATCCGTTCGGAGCTTTTATTGTATGCCGCCAGTCCATTGTTTAATGGCGATTCTTACTATAAGAATTTGACAAATGTTGATGGAAAGCATCTTTTTCCACAAACTTATAGTAGAGAAAAATGGGAAAAAGCTAAGACCGCTGCTGAGAATTTTATGAAAAACAATCCAGGTTTTCAATTATTGTATTTGGACAAAAAAGGGGCGGCGACGTCAGACGTAGCTTCTTCATGTCCATATACATCTGTAACTCAAGCTTCATTGGGGCGGACGGAGAATACGGAAATGATTTTTTTTAGGACAGGAGGCGAGTGGAACATTTATTATACAATGACCCCTAAGCACAGTGGAATAACGAATGCTCAATCTGGCGGTGGAGCTTTGGCTGCACCTTTGCAGATGATAGATTTGTTTTTTACGGAAAACGGGCTCAGTATAGAAAAAGATCCTGAGTATTTTACTTACACAGATGATGATTTAACGGCAGCGGGTGCTGCTGCTAAAATGACGAGTCAGACAGTTCATCAGAATCCGTTTTCTAAGGTTGTTTATTTCAGACCGGATTCAAAACATAAAATCATGAAGCAGTTCTATAATCGTGAACCTCGTTTTTATGCTGCATTTACATTCCAGAATCGTAGATGGGATTTAGATGATAAGCTGGTTTATTATACGGATTTCTCTTTAAATGGAAACTCCGGACAGGCGAAGAATGGACATGATTATCCAAGGTCTGGTGTATTGGTACGTAAAAAAAGGACAAATGTTTCAGGAGTGAATTATTATGTTTATATCCGTCTTTCTGAGATTTATTTGAATTATGCCGAAGCGTGTTGTGAATTGGATGATATAGGTACGGCTATAAACTATGTGAATAAGATTCGTTTGAGAGCCGGTATCCCGGAATATAAAGGTTTGTTGGCTGAAGACTTAACTCCGACAGATAAACGTGGGTTTGAACGAATTACCTTGGATTCATATGATAAGGAATTTGTGAAAAAAGTGATTTATCGTGAACGTCTTCTTGAGTTGTCCTATGAAAATCATCATTATTTTGACGTACGTCGTTGGGGGGTAGCCGATATGGCAACCGGTGATGGCTGGATTTATCCGTCATGGCATAATGGTGGTGAAGGAGGTGACATGGTCGGATTTGATGTTACTGTAGATATGGCCTCAGACGATGCAAAAGATCCATTACTTTTCTATAAACGTAAGGTTTGGGAAACACGTGTTTATTCAAAACGTATGAGCCTCTTTCCTATTCCTCAAACGGAGATTAATAGAAATGCTCGGATTGTACAGAATACCGGATGGGAAACTGAAATGTAATCGAATGTTCTTTCAATTAAGTATTGTGTTGGATTCTTTTATCTAAAATATTGATCGTTTAGTTTTTCACTTGGAGAGTGTGTTGTAAAATCAATTTGTTTCTTGTGGCTTGATAGCACATGGTGCTGGATTTACAGCACATTCTCTTCTTGTTTTAAAATACATAGTTTAAGTTAAGAAATGAAGAAGAGGTATATTGTAATTATATTGTTTTTGGGTATTTTTTATTCAGTGTCGGCAGCTTTGAGAAAGCAGCCGGTGGAGTACGTCAACCCTTTAGTAGGTACTGATTCCAAATTTGAATTGTCAAATGGAAATACCTATCCGGCTATTGCTATGCCTTGGGGGATGAATTTTTGGACTCCTCAAACAGGAAGGATGGGAGAAGGATGGACGTATACGTATTCGTCCGACAAAATTCGTGGATTTAAGCAGACACACCAACCGAGCCCATGGATTAATGATTATGGACAATTTTCTTTGATGCCGATTACTGGGAAGCCTGTTTTTGATCAAGATGCAAGGGCAAGCTGGTTCAATCATAAATCAGAGATTTCCAAACCTTATTACTACCGTGCATATTTGTCCGATTATGATGTTGTGACCGAAATTGTACCGACAGAACGAGCTGCCATGTTCCGGTTTACTTTCCCTGAGAGTGAAAGCTCATATGTTGTGATCGATGCGTTTGATAATGGATCGTATGTAAAAGTAATACCGGCAGAGAATAAGATCATCGGATATACAACGAGAAATAGCGGTGGTGTTCCTGATAACTTTAGGAATTATTTTGTTATCGTTTTTGACAAGCCTTTTTCTTATAAGGCGGTAGTGGGAGGTAATGAGATTCGTAAAAATGAATTAGAGGTAAAAGAAAACCATGCCGGTGCGATTATTGGATTTGCCACAAAAAATGGAGAAACGGTAAAGGTACGTGTGGCTTCCTCATTTATTAGTTTTGATCAAGCCGAATTAAATCTGCAAGAGTTAGGAAACCTTTCATTCGAGCAGTTGCAAGCAAAAGGGAAGAAACGCTGGAATGAGGTATTAAGTAAAGTAGAAATAGAATCAGATAATGAAGATCGTTTACGTACATTCTATTCATGTTTGTACCGTTCAGTGTTGTTTCCTCGCATGTTTCATGAAATTGACGCAAAAGGGAATGTAGTGCACTATAGTCCGCATAATGGAAAAATTCTTCCTGGGTATATGTTTACTGATACTGGTTTTTGGGATACATTTCGTTGTTTACTTCCATTTATCAATCTTGTTTATCCTTCTGTAGGAGCACAAATGCAGGAAGGTTTTCTAAATTCTTATTTGGAAAGCGGTTTTTTCCCCGAATGGGCCAGTCCGGGACATCGGGATTGTATGGTAGGCAACAACTCGGCTTCCGTAGTGGCCGACGCTTACATCAAAGGGTTGCGCGGGTATGACATCGAAACTCTTTGGGAAGCATTGAAGCATGGAGCAAATGCACATCTTCGCGGGACTGCTTCGGGGCGTCTCGGTTACGAGTCTTACAACCAACTGGGATATGTTGCCAACAATATCGGCATAGGACAAAACGTTGCACGTACACTGGAGTATGCATATAACGACTGGGCAATTTATACATTAGGCAAGAAACTCGGTAAACCGGAGAGCGAAATCGACATTTATAAGAAACACGCGCTGAACTACAAAAATGTCTATCATCCGGAACGCAAACTGATGGTTGGCAAAGACAACAAAGGCGTATTCAATCCGAATTTCGATGCAGTGGACTGGAGCGGTGAATTTTGCGAAGGGAATAGCTGGCACTGGAGCTTCTGCGTATTCCACGACCCGCAAGGACTTATCAACCTGATGGGAGGCAAGAAAGAATTCAACGCGATGATGGATTCCGTCTTTGTCATCCCGGGTAAACTGGGAATGGAAAGCCGCGGCATGATTCACGAAATGCGTGAAATGCAAGTAATGAACATGGGGCAATATGCGCACGGCAACCAGCCTATTCAGCACATGGTATATCTCTACAACTATTCGAGCGAGCCCTGGAAAGCCCAATACTGGATACGTGAGATTATGAACAAGCTATATCCCGCCGGTCCCGACGGTTATTGCGGTGACGAAGACAACGGACAAACTTCCGCCTGGTATGTATTCTCCGCACTCGGTTTCTATCCGGTTTGCCCGGGAACGGATGAATATATCATAGGAACCCCGCTTTTCAAATCAGCGAAGTTACATCTGGAGAACGGAAAGACCATCACAATCAAGGCAGATAACAACCAGCTTGACAACCGCTACATCAAGGAAATGAAAGTAAACGGGAAATCACAAACCCGTAATTTCCTTACACATGACCAGCTGATTAAAGGTGCTAATATTCAATTTCAAATGAGCCCCGTACCCAATAAACAACGGGGAACCACAGAAAAAGATGTACCTTACTCTCTTTCGTTTGAATAAAATATTGTACTTTTGGAGATCAATGAATTATCTACCAAACAAACTATAAAAACATGAAACTGAAAAACCTTTTACTAATTGCCCTTGTTGCGATCGTCTTTTGCGGTTGTCAAAGTAACTATCAGCCTACTTCTATCACCGTTGCCTCCTACAATTTGAGAAACGCCAACGGTGGCGATTCAATCAACGGAAACGGTTGGGGACAACGTTACCCGGTCATTGCCCAAATAGTGCAATACCACGATTTCGATATTTTCGGCACGCAGGAGTGCTTTATTCATCAACTGAAAGATATGAAAGAAGCATTACCCGGTTATGATTATATCGGTGTAGGTCGCGACGACGGCAAAGAGAAAGGTGAACATTCTGCTATTTTCTATCGCACAGACAAGTTTGACGTGATAGAGAAAGGTGATTTTTGGTTGTCGGAAACTCCCGACGTGCCGAGCAAAGGATGGGATGCCGTGTTGCCGCGTATTTGCAGTTGGGGACACTTCAAATGCAAAGATACCGGCTTCGAATTCCTTTTCTTCAACCTGCACATGGACCATATCGGCAAGAAAGCACGCGTGGAAAGTGCATTCCTCGTACAGGACAAGATGAAAGAACTTGGCAAAGGCAAAGAGCTTCCGGCCATCCTGACGGGAGACTTCAATGTCGACCAGACCCACCAGTCTTATGATGCTTTTGTGAGCAAAGGGGTGTTGTGCGACTCTTACGAGAAGGCCGGCTTCCGCTATGCTATCAACGGCACGTTCAACGACTTCGACCCGAACAGCTTTACGGAAAGCCGTATCGACCATATATTCGTTTCTCCGTCTTTCCAAGTGAAAAGATATGGTGTGCTGACTGATACTTACCGCAGCATCGTAGGCAAGGGAGAAAAGAAGCAGGCGAACGATTGCCCGGAAGAAATCGACATCAAGACTTATCAGGCGCGCACTCCTTCAGACCATTTCCCCGTAAAGGTGGAACTGGAGTTCGACCAGCGTCAGCAGAAATAATCTTTGTATCTAGTTATAACCTGAAAGTTTCACCACACAACCCGATATTCCTATGAGAAATATATGTTTTGTAGCCTGTATGTTATTTTGCCTTACTTCCGCAGTGGGAAAGACACCGGGAAATACCCGTTATCTTTCTATTGCCGACTCGATTCTATCTAATGTATTGAATCTCTATCAGACGAATGACGGACTACTAACAGAAACGTATCCTGTCAATCCCGACCAAAAAATTACTTATCTGGCGGGCGGAACGCAGCAGAACGGAACGCTGAAGGCTTCTTTTCTATGGCCGTATTCCGGGATGATGTCGGGTTGTGTGGCTTTATACAAAGCGACCGGAAACAAGAAGTACAAAAAGATTCTCGAGAAAAGAATTCTACCGGGAATGGAGCAGTATTGGGATAACAGTCGCTTGCCGGCCTGTTATCAGTCATACCCCACCAAGTACGGGCAGCACGGACGTTATTATGACGATAACATCTGGATTGCACTGGACTATTGCGATTATTACCAACTGACTCACAAGCCTGCATCTTTGGAAAAAGCCGTTGCATTGTATCAATATATCTACAGTGGATGGAGCGACGAACTGGGTGGTGGAATCTTCTGGTGTGAACAGCAGAAAGAGGGAAAGCACACTTGTTCCAATGCACCGTCTACTGTGCTCGGTGTCAAGTTGTACCGGCTGACGAAGGATGCCAAATACCTCGAAAAAGCAAAAGAGACGTATGCCTGGACGAAAAAGCATCTGTGCGACCCTACCGACCATCTTTACTGGGATAACATCAACCTGAAAGGGAAAGTTTCCAAAGAGAAGTACGCCTACAACAGTGGACAGATGATTCAGGCAGGTGTATTGCTCTATGAGGAAACGGGAGATGAGCAGTATTTGCGCGATGCACAGCAGACAGCCGCAGGAACTGATGCTTTTTTCCGCACAAAAGCCGACAAGAAAGACCCGACTGTCAAAGTGCATAAAGACATGGCCTGGTTTAACGTGATCTTATTCAGAGGACTGAAAGCTCTGTATAAGATTGACAAGAATCCGGCGTATGTCAATGCGATGGTGGAAAATGCGCTTCACGCCTGGGAAAACTACCGGGATGAAAACGGATTATTAGGCAGGGATTGGTCGGGACATAACAAGGAGCAGTATAAATGGCTGCTCGACAATGCCTGTCTTATTGAATTCTTTGCAGAGATTTAACACTTCTTCTCCGCAACACTTTCATAATCAATACTAATCAACAAAAAAAGACTATTACCATGAATATAACTAAAGCCTTTTGTTTGTCCATAGCACTCTTTGGTGCTAGCAATATGCAGGCTATAACGAACAGTGATTTTGTCATCCAACAAGATAATACCAAAATCAACAACTATCAGACGAACCGTCCGGAAGCATCGAAACGTCTGTTTGTCTCGCAAGCTGTGGAACAACAGATTGCGCATATCAAGCAACTGCTGACGAATGCCCGCTTGGCATGGATGTTCGAAAACTGTTTCCCGAACACATTGGACACTACTGTTCATTTTGACGGTAAAGACGATACGTTTGTTTATACAGGTGACATCCACGCCATGTGGTTGCGCGATTCAGGTGCACAAGTATGGCCTTACGTGCAACTCGCCAACAAAGACGCAGAACTGAAAAAAATGCTCGCCGGCGTTATCAAACGTCAGTTCAAGTGTATCAATATCGACCCGTATGCCAATGCTTTCAACATGAATT
>ENA-OPAW01001418-OPAW01001418.1-human-gut-metagenome-genome-assembly--contig:-NODE-1418-length-11863-cov-2.900237_pt1 | contig 11863 bp, 9 predicted proteins | sample MGYA00241060_ERZ501436 | MGnify/ENA primary metagenome ERZ501436 (study PRJEB25962, sample SAMEA2042619) | human gut metagenome | biome: human gut; feature: human-associated habitat; material: faeces... | reverse complement strand
GATACTTCAGACTTGGGGCAGCTGCCCGAGCCGATTCAGCAGTCGCAGCCAATCCAGCAGCCCCAGCAGCAGTCGCAGCCAATCCAGCAGCCGGCCAACCCGCTTCCACCCAGCTTCGAGCCCAAACCGATCACTGCGGAGATTTCGCTTGTCGCCGACCCGACTACCGGGGAGGTGCGCTGATGATGTGGATGATCTGTCTGTTCGGCGGTCTGGGAGCCATGGCCCGTTACGTGCTCGACGTGTCAATTCAACGAGGCTGGAACCGCGAGAATCGAAGAACGAACCGCAACTTCCCGCTATCCACGCTCGTCATCAACGGCGTCGCCTCGCTATGCGCGGGCATCGCCATGATGTCCTACTATTCGCAATCGGTGGATATGGACACGGTCATGATGTTCGTTGTCGGATTTCTCGGTGGTTTCTCAACATTCTCCACGGCGCTCAACGAAGTGGTTTCATTGATTCGCCAGCGTCGTTTTACGCTGGCTCTGGGCTATGGAATAGCAACCGTCGCGGTGCCTCTCATTTGTGTGGCCGCCGGTTTCGGCATTGCGCTGCTTGCCAATCCGGCGTAATTTTCACGTTACACGGACGGTCGCTGAGTAACGTGAAAGAAATCTGAGCGCAACCGCCATCAAGGCCGCCAGTCCGGATGCAACGCTGGTGATTGCATTCGACCAGACCAAGCCGCTGCTGAAGGCCTTCGCCTCCGCGGGAGTCGACACTAAGAAGCTGTATTTCGTTGCCGGACTGTCGAACAGGTTCGAGAGAATGTAAATGAATGTAATATTTCGTGGTAAGCACGTGAGCATACAACGATAGAACAGTGATGACGGGGAAGGTGCGATCATGGTCGGCATGCGCGATGTGGCGAAGAAGGCCGGGGTGTCTCTGAGCACCGTCTCGCTGGTGGTGAACGGCAACGGGTACGTGTCTGATGACATGCGCGAACGTGTGCGCAAAGCCATGCAAGCCCTCAATTATGTGCCGAACGAGCTTGCCCGCAATCTGTATCATGATTGCACGAATCTGGTCGGCGTCATCGTGCCCACCATCCGCCACCCGTTCTTTGCGACGTTTACCGCACATCTGCAGCATGCGCTCGCCGCGCAAGGATTACGCACTATGCTGTGCTCTACCGCAGATGAGGCGGACGGCGAAATCCAGTATGTCGACATGTTGCGTCGGCACATGATGGACGGCATCGTCATGTGTGCGCACACTTCGCATCCCGGCGATTATTGGACGTCGATTCATCGCCCGATCGTCGCGTTCGACCGTGTGCTTGGAGACGGTATTTCGTCAATCGGATCCGACCACGAGCAGGGTGGGCGATTGATTGCGCAGATGCTGATCCGCAATGGTGCCAAACATGTGGTGATGATTGGCGGTCCGCGAGATCAATTCTTCGATTTGGCTGCGCGCGGAGAAGTCGAGGAAGGACCGTTCGATTTGGGAAAGACCACGTTCCCGACGGTGCGCTACTACCTCACGTTGGAACAGGAATTGACCTCCGCAGGCGTGAAATACGAGTATGTTGAAGCTGGCGAAGTGATGGATTTTGCCGGCTATCATCGTGCGGTCAGCAATGCGCTCGACAAGGTGACGACCGACGGCGTCGATGCCGTGGTCAGTTCCGATATTGGTGCATCGTTCTGCGTGCGCGAAGCGTTGGGCCGTGGAATTTCCATTCCTGACGAGCTGCAGATCGTTGCCTACGATGGTACGTATTTGACTGATTTGGCCGGCATGAAGCTGACCGCGGTCGCGCAGGATTTCTCGGCGATCGCACAGTCGGCGGCCGACCATATCGTGCAGGCGATTGCCAATGAGGAAGTGGCCGCGGCTAACGCTTCACGCAAGAACATCCCCAAGCCGTTCGAGCCGAACGTGCTTATTCCCATGACACTGGTGCCAGGCGATACCACGCGTTGATACTGTGCGTCTTCATGCGTGTGCCCGGTGTGGATCGCATCGATTTCAGCGGCGTCCACAACCGGCGAACGCCCGTCGATAGTCGTGCTCATCATCCGACTTGTGCACATGTGTCCGATTCTGCCGAATCGGACGTCTGAGTTCCGAAAAATGTGTTCTGTGTGTCCGATTCTGGAGAATCGGTCATGTGTGATGTGAATTGGGATGTTTGGATGTCCGTTTCTGCAGAATCATCTTTGCTCTGTACTCGTTGATTCGCAAATACGGCGCATGGCTCGTCATACCGGCCATGCTCGGCGGCGCGGCCTTCCTGGCGGACTCGGTGCTGACGCCGGCCGTGTCGATCTCGTCCGCCGTCGAAGGCCTGAAGACGCTGCCGGCGTTGGAGCATCTGTTCACCGAGAACAAGGATCTGACGATGATGATCACCGCGGTGATCATCGTGATCCTGTTCGCCGTGCAGTCGCGCGGCACCGAATCGATCGGCAAGGTCTTCGGCTCGGTGGTGATGGTCTGGTTCGCGTTCCTGGCGATCGTCGGCGTGGTAGCCATCGGCAACGACTGGTCCGTGCTCGCCGCACTCAACCCGTACTACGGCATCAAGTTCCTGTTCAGTCCGAATAACGCCACCGGTCTGGCGCTGATGGGCACCGTGTTCCTTTCGACCACCGGCGCCGAGGCGCTGTACTCGGATATGGGCCACGTGGGCCGCGGCAACATCTACTTCACCTGGCCGTTCATCAAGGTGGCGCTGGTGCTCAACTACTTCGGCCAGGGCGCGTGGATGCTGCGCAACCAGAACAACCCCGAACTGGCCGACGCCGAGGGGATCAACCCGTTCTTCCAGATGATGGATCCGAACGTGCGCTATGTGGCCGTCGTGCTGTCGGTCACCGCCGGCATCATCGCCTCCCAGGCGCTGATTACGGGCGCGTTCACCATGGTCTCCGAGGCCACCGGCCTCAACTGGATGCCGCATCTGCAGGTCCGTTACCCTGCCCGTACCCGCGGCCAGCTGTACATTCCGGTCGTCAACGTGGTGCTGTGCGTGGCCACGCTGGCCGTGCTGCTGCTGTTCCGCGATTCGGAACATATCTCGGCGGCCTACGGCTTGGCACTGACCATCACGATGATCACCACCACGATCCTGCTGGGCATCTACCTGTGGCACCGCAGCAACAAGTTCGGCACCGTTGTGTTCACCATCGTGTTCCTGGCGATCCAGGTCCTGTTCTTCGCCGCCTCGATGGCCAAGTTCCTGCACGGCGGCTGGTTCACGCTGCTGCTCACGCTGGCGATCCTCATGATCATGTACACGTGGAACGAGGGCACCAAGCTGGAGCGCTCGCAGCGTCGGCACATGATGCCGAAGGACTTCCTCCCCGCGCTGGACAAGCTGCACGGCGATAGCCGCATCCACCGGTTCGCGGACAACATCGTCTACCTGACCAGCGATCCGGACCTGAAGCGTCTCGATACGGACATCTTCTTCTCGATCTTCGCCGACCACCCCAAGCGCGCCCGTGCTTGGTGGGCAGTCAGCGTGGAAACCACCGACGAGCCGTTCACCCGTGAATACTCGGTGGAGGACTTCGGCACGAACTACATCTACCGCGTGCGCTTCCGTCTGGGATTCAAGGTTTCGCAGTCCATCCCGGCGTACATCCACCAGATCATGCACGACCTGTCCAAAACCGGCGAACTGCCTAAGCAGAAGTCGATTTACCCCAAGGTCGACGCCGATCCGGACATCGGCACCATCCGTTACGTGCTGATTCACAAGGCCCTGATGCCGGAATCCAAGGTTTCCGCACGCGGTGCCCTGTCGTTGCAAGCCAAGTACGCAATCCGCCACATGGCCGGCTCGCCGGTTAAGTGGTTCGGTCTGGCACCTTACAACCCGTTGGTCGAGGTGCAGCCGCTGTTCGTCTCCACCCGCCGCCCACCGCGTCTGAAGCGCACCGATACGGCCAAGACCATCCCGACGCCCACGCCGACTCGTGCAGTGGCCGACCCGGCCGCCGTCCCTGACCCGATGGACACCACGTCCGGGCTTGGGCGATTGGTACAGGAGCTCGATGCCGCCGTATCGGCCGAGGCGCGGAAGACCGCTGAGGCCGCTGCCGCCGATGCGCCCGCTGAGCAGGGCGATAAGGGCGATAAGGGCAAGGCCGAGAACGGCAAACCCGCCGCCAAGCCTCAGCGCTCCGCCAAACAGAAGCGATAACATACCAGTTTGCAGCGGCGCTGATGCGCTCTATAAAGAATGCCTATAACGATCGCCGCACGTCGCCACACGGTTTCGGTAAGTTGAAATACCATGTGCAGATTACTGGGATACGCGACGGCAGGCTTCAACCTGAGTCTCAACGCTGTGTTGGGGCAAGACAATGTCGAGGATTTCCGTGAACTGTCTGAAATCCACAATGATGGCTGGGGTGTAGCCCAGCTTTCCGATCCTGCCGAAGCACCGCACGTGCGCGACGGTGGCGCACCCACCCCGGAAACCGGCACCCGAATCTACAAGTCGACCATCGCGGCCCGTCATGACAGCACGTTTGAGGCGCTGGCCGACGAACCGTCTCGCGGTGCCATCTGGCACCTGCGCTTGGCAAGTTCCAATCTGCCGCTCATCATGGAGAACCAGCACCCGTTCTATGCGAACGGCCTGAGCTTCATCCACAACGGCGATATCTCGGACGCCAATGGCCGCAACATCGTCACCAACCGCTCATACCCGGTGAACCACAGCGTGTTCCTCTCCACCGGCGGCCGTTCCGACTCCGCCATCTTCTTCGCGGTGATTCTGGAATACATCGGCTTCGGCTTCTCGCTCGACGAGGCCGTGGCCCAGGCCGTGCGCGAACTGCGCCAAGCCTACCCGAAGTCCAGCTACAACTGCATGATTCAGTCCGAGGACCAGCTCATCGCCCTGTGCGCCGCCGGTCGTGAGAAGACCAGCCCGCGCATCGTGGAAATCTACGATGAGTACGGCCGTGGCGAGCAGGCCGCCGACTACCGTGTGATGCGCTACCGTGAGCTGCGCGACGACAACGGCGACTCCGCCGGTGTGGTGGTCTCCTCTTCCGGCTACGAGCAGGAAGGCTGGAACGTGCTGGAGAACGACCAGATGATCATCGCCTCCAACCGCAACGGCACCTACCGTCTCCGTTCCATCTGAAATAGCTTCATAAGCCCCCTCTGACGAAGGGGCTGTCAGCCGACAGGCTGACTTGGGGGAGAGACCCCTAGAGCCTCAAATCATCCGCATCCCATACTTCTCCGCCAACGCCGGAATATCCGGCACGCCATACTTGGCCACCAGATCCAGCCATCGCTGTTTGTTCTCTCCGCCAAATCGCTCGGCTCGGGCCGTATACGCCTCGACCTGCAGGAACTTCGGCGGCACTGACTTGCTATGGAACTTGTCGGCGTACATCACCACTTCCTGCTCGAGATTCATCGGCACATAGTCGGCTGGTGGCAACGGCAGCTCCTGGCGCACCACATCCTCGCGCGTAAGTCCCACGCCGGTATGGTTGCGGCAGAACTGGGCGATGGACTCGTCCACGCCCTCGTCGAGCAGATACTCGTAGCCCTTAAGACCGTGCAGAATGTAGCGTTTCTTGCTGAATTTGAGCGGTTCGCCGTCAGAGCCGTCATGCTTGAACACGCGGTAGGTGCCGATGTCATGCAGCAGTCCGCCGATGAGTACCAAATGCTCGTCGAGCAGACGCGGCGGCACATGGCCGCCGGTGACGCCTGCGGTGGGCGGTACCTCCGCGTCCTTCGGTAATGTGCAGCGGCGCGTGAACAGCGCGTTCTGCCGGCGCACGATCTGGCAGCCGATGGTCGCTACAATCACGCAATGCGTGTGCACCAGCTCGTACGCCGCCTTGGACGGCGCGATTTTGCGGTGCAATTCGTCGATCTGCTCCAGTGTGGGAATATATCCGGTCATAATTATCAGGTTTCGCCTCGTACGGTCAGATTTATCCTCAGATTAGCGCGGCAATGAGCCGCAGCATTGAAAAACCCCTGTGATTCGGCAATACGAATCACAGGGGGCTCTATGGTCTGAACATCAGATTTCGAAGAGTGTGTCGGCTGCTTCGGCGATTTCGCGCGACGCAGTGAGCACGATAACGCAGTGCTTCGGGTCACCGGTGTGCGCCAGCTTGGCCAGCGCGGCGAACACGGTCACCTCGTCATCCGCGTTCAGCCCTCGTGTCGGCTCGTCGAGGATCAGCACTTCGGCTTCGGTGCTGATTGCACGGGCGATGGCCACCAAACGCTGCTGTACCAAAGGCAATGTGCCGACGGCCACGCCGCTGGTGGCCTCAGAGAAGCCGACCTTGGCCAGCAGTTCGCGGGCGATTACCGGCTTGGGCTTCAGGAAGTTGCGGTTGGACGCATTCATGGCGTACAGCACGTTTTGTTCGGCGTCGATCTTCGGCTGCACGGCGTGCAGCTGCGGTACGATGCCCAGACGGTGGCCGCGCAGTTCCACGGGCTCGAGCTCAACAATGTTGGCGCTCTTGTTCATCACCGTGCCAGACGCCGGCGTGGTCAAACCGCTCATCACGCCCATCAGCGCGCGACGCTTGGCGTCGGCGGTGATGCCCGAATCGGGGTCGTCGCTGATCAGCAGCGCGTATGCGTGTCCGGAATAGCAGAAGAAATTCGCGCCATCGAGGATGTTGACCTTGCCCTTGGGTCCGGCGACCGTCACCTTGTTCAGGGCGAAGGTCGGGTAGGTCTTGAGCAGAATGTCGTCGGAACCGCCGCCCACCAACACGCGATCGATACGTGAGGCCAGCGTCATGGTGGGTTCGGACGCTTTGCCCTGAGGCTCCGCATGCTCGGCCAATGCGTCTTTGTGATCGGTTTTGGCCAGTCGGAGTGTTTCGTTGACGCGGGCGGCATTGCGCTCGGTCACTTCGGCGGATGCGTTGGCCGAAGCGATGGCGTCTGCTTCGGCCTCGCTGGTCTCGTCGGTTTCTCCGGTTTCGGCAGATGCCAGTGCGCTGTAAATACCATCGTCAACAGTGCCTTCGTCATCAACGTCATCGAAGGTCACGCTGAACTGCATGGAGTCAGCTGGAACGGATTCAATGGCGTCGTTCGTCTCAGTCTCAGAAGTCGCTTCGTCAGCCGTTGCGTCAGTGGTCTTCTCGAGTTCCTGATCGTTGTTCCTGTCGCTCATGCCTGTGCCTCCGCATCGTCGGTTGTGGTGGTCGTCTTGTTGGTCTCGCTCACGGTGCCCCAGTCGCCATCGGCGGCAAACAGCTTGTTCGCGCTGAAGAACGCAAGGCGCAGGGCGGCAAGAATCGCCAGGATCAGGATTGAACCCAGTCCATACCAGACCATGGTCCAAATCAGGCCCGATGTCACCGGGGTGGCATGGCCGGATGCCAGGGCAGATCCGATCGGATTGGCGGCGAACGCGCCTCCGACCAGACCAATCACGTAGAAGGGCAGGGTGACGATGAACACTTCCAGCATGAACTGCCATCCCAAACGCCCGCGAGTGACGCCGGACACCAGTGCCATGCCGATCTCGTCGTCACGCTTGGACGCCCACACGCCCGACAGCACGAGGATGAGCAACAGCACGCCGCCCACGGCAACCAACACAATGGTGCCGGTCTTCGCGCGCGAGGATAGCGTATCCAGCGGCTCCAGGGAAGCGTTGTAGGATTCCAGCGAGGGGGAAGAGAACTCGTAACCCTTGGCGGGCAGCTTGGACTTCTTGAGGGTGGATACCAAGGACTTGTATGTAGCGGAATCACCGGCGTCGAACACCACGTCCAGATCCGGGACTGCCCAGCCGGAGACGGTCTTGTCGGTGGACTGTGGGTCGAGTCCGGCCTTGGCGAAGGTCTGATAGTTGGTGAAGATCGCGTTCTCGCGGTTGCGGGCGGCCGTCACCGGATTGGCGACGGCGGATTCGGATGTGTACTTGTAGATGCCGCGCACCTTGAGTTTGGCCGTGGTCTTGGCGTCCGAGGCGGCCGCCACCTCGAGCGTATCGCCCACCTTCAGGTTGTTGGCGGAGGCAAACGCTTCAGAGACCAGTGCGCCGGTGGTGTTCGGGTTGGAGGACTGGTTGTTGTAGCTCAGGTCCTTGCCGTCCACGATTTCGAAGGTGCCGAGGTCGCTGGCCTTGGCGGAATCCTTGGTCCAGAAGGCTCGCCAAATGAGCTGGCCGCCGGTCTCGTCATCGGAGGCCGAGCCCAGCGATCCGCCGTCCAGGGCCTTCAAATCACCGCTCACGCGGGCCGGCACGGTTTCGGTAACCGTGAAGTTCAACGAGTTGGTGGCCGACTGGACGAGCGTGGCGTATTCGGTGTATGAGGTCCACGTCATGTAATGCTTGGTGGAAGCCGAGTCCGTAGCGGAGACCTTCTTCCACGTAGCCGCAGTCGGGCGAATGGCCAACGTGGCCTTCTGCTGATCGTACGCGGTGGTGTGTGCGTTGGTATCTTCTTGAATGATGGCCAGTCCGGCGACTGTGCCGAAGGTGACCGCCAAGGTGATGAACGCGGTCAGGGCCGTACGTCCTTTAGAACGTGTCAGGGCCCGCCAGGCGTTGCTGAGGACGAACATGTAATTACCTCTCCCGTTCTCCTAAGCCGAACAAATCAATACGGCTCTAACTATTGTTGCGTTTAGTGACCGTTTTCTTGCGCAATACTGTTATACCCCTCAATGAAGTCTGAGAACATTCTGACAGCGATGTGGTGGTCATGCGGGGATTTGCACCCAGTATGGGATAAATCCTCGGTCTATTTCGGTGGCATCGGTACACTGGCATGAGATATGCGTGGCGTCACGTGTGCTCCGGCATGTCTGCGATTCCGGATTTGCCCGGAGTCCGGCATCCGGAAGCGTGGCCTCGCGCCGCTGGATAAGAGTATGAGCTGAGCAGATTTTCGGGCAGGGTAAGTATGCGATTCACTTCAGGGCATTCGAGCCATAAGGCTGTGGGGCGTAGGAGAAGACGTCATGCCGGTAACGGAAAATTCAATCGCTCCGCATCTACGAATAGCGCTGTGAATCAGCAGACGGGTCCCGTAAACCTGAAGACTCCCCAGCACGTGGGTGGTAACGGCCGTTCGCTGGTCAGCCGTACGCCGATATGGGCGCGAGTGGTGGTTGTACTGCTGCTGACGTTGCTGGCCAGCGTCACCTGTGTGGGCACGCTCTACGCGGCATCCGTCTCGAGAATGGCCACGGATGCGCAGCGCGTGCTGACATCCGCCGAAAGTCTGGCCAATTCGGCACTTGGCTGTGGCAGCGATAAGAGTCTGTCGGACATCTCCCAAGAGCTGGTCAATGCCACCAATGATCTCAATGCGGAGCTGAACGGCCCACAGTGGGACTTCTTCCGCGACCATTCGCGATTCGGAAGCGACATCACCGCCGCCCGCGAAATGCTGGCTTCCGTGGATACGCTGGTCAACGGTCCGTTCACTGATCTGCTGAACCTGTCCAAACGATTGCAGGGCTTCTCCCTGAAGAATGGCTCGGTGGACGTCAGCGCCCTGATGGATATGCCGGATATCGTCAAGCAGGCGCATAAGGATATCTCGCAGCAGCTCACCAAGCTCAACAAGGTGCCGACTCCGAGCGTCGCCAAGGTGGCCACCGTGCTCGAAACCGAAAAGGCTGCGCTCAAGACCGTGGATTCGATGCTCGGCGAATACGATGGCCTCATTAACTTGCTACCGCAACTGCTTGGCGAGGACGGCAAGCGCACGTATTTGGTGATGGTGCAGAACCCGGCCGAGCTACGTTCGGCGGGCGGCATGGTAGGCACCATCGCCGCAATCACGGCAGATAAGGGCACGATTACCATCGGTGATTTCGCCACCACTTCTGGTTGGGACATTCCTGAGGAGCCAATGGATGATACGGTGCTGAAGGAGCGCCAGGTATTTGGTGGCACTTTTGACCAGTACCCGGCCACCACGACCATCGACCCCGAATTCCAGCGTGTGGCACAGATGAACAAATACATGTGGCTGTATCAGAAAGGCAACGAAGACGAGAACGTAGCGGGTGTATTGTCACTCGATCCCGTATTTCTCCAGGCATTGCTGGGAGCCACAGGCGAGGTCAAGCTTTCGGACGGCCGAGTGCTGGATAGCACCACCACGGTGCCGTTCTTCGCTTCAGACCTGTACACGGATTACCCGGACTTCGAGCAGCAGAACAACTTCGTTTCCGAAGCGGCTCAAGCAATTATGAACCATGTGCTTGGCAACGCGAATGCCTCTACCGCATCCCCGCTGTTGAAGGCAATTAGAGATACCAGCGCTAGCGGTCATTTCAAGCTATGGATGGCTGATCCGGATGAGCAGGAGGCGCTGATTGCCACCGGACTTATCGACGATAAGGCCAGTGGCGAGTTGTCTGCTGACAGTCAGGTGCCCGAAGCCGGCATCTATCTTTCGGAGCTGCAGCAAGGCAAGCAGGATTGGTATCTGAAGACCTCCACCACGGTCACAAAAACCTGCGGCGACGCCTCAGCCAGCCAGAACGCCCTGTATTCTGGCGTGCTGGATAAGCGCATCACGACAGCCGTGCGTAACACGCATCTGGGTCAGTTTACGGAAGATCAGCTCGGTGACGAATACACGGTCACCTTCACCATGAAGAACACGCTGACTAAGGCTAAGGCCGAATCGTTGCCTGATTTCGTTAATGGCGGCTCGGAGAATCCAGTGCTCGGCGGCATGTTGTACCGCGTGGTGCTTACCGCTCCGTACGGTGGCGAGATCACCGCTGTGCAGGCTGATATAGATTCATGGGGTACCAACACCGCGAGCCTGTATGACCGTCAGTACATTATGTTCAACCAGCAGTGGATCGAGCCCGGAAAAGAATTGACGATTGCTTATACCGTTCGGGTCAGCAGCGATGCCACACATCCACTGAACGTGGTAACCACGCCGGTGGTGAATGCGGATGGCGTCGAGACGGGCTCCAACGGTAATGTGACCGATGAGTGCACGGCGGATACGAACGGCGCCGATGGTGCGAACGGTGCCGATGGTGCGAACGGCGGCGCGGACGGCGGCAAGAACGACGCGCATAAGGACGCGTCCTCCGATCCCTCGGCCGGCCTGGACGCCTTGGACAAGTTGAAGAGCCAGATCAGCTGCCCGGTCGATCTGAAGTCCCTGGCGGGATCCATGTGATGACCATGCCCGATTCCGTTTCCGGCGTCGCCGGCAAGCCGCGCGACGTGAACTACGATCTGCTGCGCGTGGTGGCGATGTGCCTGGTCATCGGCGTCCACGTGATCAACAACTACATGCCCGTCAAGATGACCCTCGCCGGCAGCGCGGAAGTGACGCGATCCGTGCTGTTCGCGCTGTTCATGGTCTGCAATCCGCTGTTCATTATGGTGTCCGGCCGGTTCAACCTGACATTCGATGCCGGCCGGCTGGGGAGCACCCGCTCGTCGGGCCGTCTGCCGGGCTCTGGCTCTGATGCCCGGGCAGGCGGCGGTGCGGGCCAAGCCGATCCCGGTAGCCTCGCGCCGTACGTGCGCTACTACTACAAACGTTTTATCTCGCTGATTGTGCCGTATCTGCTGTATGCGGGTGGCATGGGATTCGTCGCCTACCTGGTGATTGATCATCGTTCGGTTGGCGGCGCTGTGTCTGGAACGTTGTTCGATCTGTTCTCCGGGTATGACGATTCCGTCTATTGGTTCGTGTTCATGCTTGCCGGGTTTGTGCTGGCAACGCCGTTCCTGGCCGCGATGATGCGTACGATAGGCCGATCGGGAGCTTCTTCCAGAAAATCCTGCCAGTCAAAGCCAGATAATTCTTCTGTGCTGACGGAAAGGACTTTTTCCAGATCTCCGACTCTCTTTTCAAACGTCGGATCCACCATCTGATTGTAAAACCAA
>ENA-OPAW01001417-OPAW01001417.1-human-gut-metagenome-genome-assembly--contig:-NODE-1417-length-11865-cov-2.944708_pt1 | contig 11865 bp, 6 predicted proteins | sample MGYA00241060_ERZ501436 | MGnify/ENA primary metagenome ERZ501436 (study PRJEB25962, sample SAMEA2042619) | human gut metagenome | biome: human gut; feature: human-associated habitat; material: faeces... | reverse complement strand
AATGGAGTATATGCTAAATATTTTGACGGTGATTTCCCTGCTCGTTCTGCTGTTGCTGTAAAGGCTTTGCCGAAGGGAGCTTTAGTGGAAATTGAATGTATTGCTGTCAGATAATCTGAGTATTTACATTGAATGTGTTGTCATTCAGGATGTTGCTGATGCTTCTCCTGGATGACATTATTTTAAATATAGTAATATGATTGGAGTAAAATTCTTTTCTCATATTGGCAACAAGTGGAAATTTTCTACCTATCTGTTGGCGGTAGTGATATTATTGGTTACGGGAATATATATTTATCGGTATGAACCATTTCGTTCTGGTTTTGAGATTTCCGACGAATTGGGAGGGAATATATTTCCTGTAACGATTTTGTCAACGGCAACAACCGATGCGAATCTCATTCTTCCGGCTGATACCAATTATTTGGGTAATCCCAAATCGTGCATCGCTGTTCGTGTGAAAAGTGCTTATACCAATAGCAAGCTAAGAATAGAGGTCGACGAAACACCTTTTTTTTCACGTTCCGTATCTGAGTTTATTTTACCCGAATCGGGAAAGGAATATTTGGTTTTCCCGGATATTGTATGGAATTATAACGCTTTGCGTGAAAACGAACAGGCTGTTCCAGTCAGTGTTTCTGTGCATTTAAAACTGAATAAACGCGAATTGGGTAGCAGGGTGCTACGATGGCACGGCCCTGCCACACGGATGGCACAGCGTTGCCACTGTGATGGCACGACCGTGCCAAAGGCGATAAATAAACTGGCACTGCAAACAATTGATAAACAAATATATGCTAGCATGAAAATTTCCCCAGAGGAGACATCTAAAAGACAGGGGACTTTATCTTTTATCTAGATATCTAAAAACAGAATAAAAATCTGCCGTTTTTTTTCATATATTTGAGGTCTCATCTAAATATAAACAAATAATGAAGCACTTGAGTTCCTCTATTTTATTGGGGCTTGGGTTGTTTTCCTTCTTCTCCTGTAAAGAAGCGACAGCGCCCGCCCCTATCCTGCCCGTTCCCACGCCGGCACAAGTTGAATGGCATAAGATGGAAACATACGCCTTTGTCCATTTCGGATTAAATACGTTCAATGATCTGGAATGGGGTTACGGAAACACTCCCGCCTCCACATTCAATCCAACGGATCTGGATTGCGATCAATGGGCGCAAACAATCAAAGCCGCCGGATTGAAAGGCGTAATCTTAACCACCAAGCATCACGACGGTTTCTGTCTATGGCCTACCGCCACAACCGAATATAGCGTAAAGAATTCTCCTTGGAAAGATGGCAAAGGGGATATGGTAAAAGAACTATCCGATGCTTGTAAGAAACACGGGCTGAAATTCGGTGTCTATCTCTCCCCTTGGGACAGAAACAGTGAGAACTACGGACAACCGGGATATGTAGAGAAATTCCATGCCCAATTACATGAATTAGTCTCCAACTATGGCCCGTTGTTCGAATACTGGTTTGATGGGGCAAACGGTGGCAATGGCTGGTATGGCGGCACGAATGAAACCCGTGCTATAGACGCTAAGACCTATTATCAATATGAGCGGGCACGCGACACGATCAAGGCGCACCACCCGGACATCATGGTTTTCGGAGGGACAGTACCCGATATCCGCTGGATCGGTAACGAGGAAGGTTGGGCCGGTGATACCCAATGGAGCATCTTCGCCCCGGAACCCTCCATGCCTACTTTCCAACAGAGTGTATGGGGAGATGAGAACGGGCCGATGTGGCTAGGTGGAGAATGCGATGTATCTATCCGTCCGGGATGGTTCTATCACTCCCGGGAAGATCACCAAGTCAAGTCGCTGGCAAAATTAGTCGATCTTTATTACCGAAGCGTCGGGCATAACGCCAATTTCCTATTGAACTTCCCCGTAGCGTTGAACGGAAAAATAAGTCCGGTAGACTCCGCCCGTGCCGTACAATGGTATCAAACCATCCAAAATGACTTTAAGGAGAATCTTTTGAAAGGATGTTACGTACAAGCGAGCAATAAAAGAGGACGTAATTTTAGTCCCAATAAGGCAGTAGATGGGGATTGGGATACCTATTGGGCTACGGACGATGGAGTAACCAGTGGTTCATTGACTTTCACGTTAACCCATCCTACCGATGTAAACCGCTTGGTCATACAAGAATATATCCCATTAGGACAACGAGTACGCTCGTTCAATATCGAACTCGAGCAAGAGGGTAAATGGATTCCGGCACAGACCGTGGATTCTACGACAACTGTCGGCTATAAACGAATTGTCCGTTTCCAGACCGAGAAAGCGGAGAAGATACGCATCAACTTCACGGATGCCCGCGGACCGCTTTGTATCAATAACGTGGAGGCATACCTTGCCCCCGCCTTGGTGACCGAGCCAACGATTGCCCGTAATATCAATGACGAGGTAACCATACAGGCCGGGGATAAAGGTTCCGAGGTTCATTATACCACCGACGGTTCAGATCCGACCAAGGACTCACCGCTTTATCAGGTGCCATTCGCTTTCGCTCAAAAAGGAACTGTCAAGGCGATTGCCTATGATCCGACTTTCGATACAGTCAGTCCGGTTTCCGCGCAAACGTTCGATATTCCTGCTTGTGATTACACGATCGTATCACCGAAAGATGAGAAAACCAGCCTGATCCTAGACGGAAACGGCTACACGACCTACTATTTGCCACAAGGGAAACAAGAGTTAGTCGTACAATTAGCGAAAGAAATGCCTATATCCGGATTCCGCTACACCCCGAACCAAGGACGTGACGCAAGCGGTCATATCTCCAACTATCAATTATATATTAATGGAAAGAAGGTGGCCGAAGGCGAATTCTCCAATATCAAGGCTAACCCGATCGAGCAAGTCGTACATTTCCCGATAACGAAAGGTAACCAAATCCGTTTGGTCGCAACCCGTATCGTAGATAATAAAAAGCAAGCGGGTATCGGTGAATTCTCGGTAATTACGGAAAAATAAAGAATATCTAATAAAAGCAGAAGGGACCGCCTCGAAAGTTTAATTTCCAGAGGCGGCCCCTTTTTATTATTTATCAATCTTTTATTTATCCTTGAAGGTACCGGTTCATTTGCTTATACACGGCACGTATATTTAATGGTTTAGATATATGAGCGTTCATACCGGCCTCCCTACTTTTCTGCACATCCTCAGCGAATGCGTTGGCTGTCATAGCGAAGATAGGAACCTTTTGAGCATCAGAACGCCCTAATGCCCGGATACATCGGGTAGCCTCATAGCCATCCATATGAGGCATCTGCACATCCATCAATATCAAATCATAATATCCTTCGGCAGATTCCTTAAACATCTCTACGGCCTGTACCCCGTCCTCAGCGCTCTCCACCGACGCACCGGTAACTCCGATCAATTCCTCCGCTATCTCCCGGTTAAGCTCATTGTCCTCAACCAATAAGATCCGTTTACCTTTGAAGTCATAATCAACAGCATAACAATCCTTCGCAAGGTCATTCCTCCCATTAATATCGGAAAAACGAGTGGGCTTACCCGATTCCTTTATTTTGCCGAAAGGCAGATCAACGGTGAATGTACTGCCACTCCCCTGCACGCTCGTCACATGTATGCCACCACCCATCAACCCTGTGAAACGCTTAACGATAGAAAGCCCTAATCCTGTACCTCCATATTTATAAGTAACATCCACATTTTCCTGTTCGAACGATTCGAAGATTTTATCATAATTCTCCTCGGCTATACCACATCCCGTATCGATTACCTCGAAACGAAGGTAAACATTCTCTTGATCCTCACCTGTTTTAGATACCCGAAGTTTAATCATTCCCTTGGCCGGCGTAAATTTCAGCGCATTCGATAACAGGTTGGAGAGAACTTGATTCAAGCGCAAGGAGTCTCCTATAATCTGTACTTCCAGATCACTAGCCAATATCGTCTCATAGCTGATCCCTTTACTCTTGGCCTGCTCGCCATACAGATTTTCAAAGTCCTGCAAGAATGCCCGGAAATTAAAGCTCTCATGTCGAAGTTCCACTTTTCCGCTTTCTATCTTCGACATATCCAGCACGTCGTTAATGAGAGCGAGAAGATGCTTGGAAGACATGATTACTTTCTCAAGACAATCCTTTATCTTATCGGTATTATCTATGTTTTGCATAGCGATAGTACTCATACCTACAATTCCGTTCATCGGCGTACGGATCTCATGACTCATCCGGGAAAGAAACTCGCTCTTCGCCAAGTTAGCCGCCTCAGCCCGTTTCAGGTTGCCCTGTATCACGGTCGCTTTCATCCGGGCCCCTATAGCCAGCAGTAATGCCGTAAATAGCACCGACAGGACAAACATCACGATAAACATAAATTGTAAGGGATTCGCATATATAAAGTCCGTAAGAGAGAATTCATTCACGCCGATAGATTCCAGATTCCGATTGCGTATAACAGTCCTCTCGGACTCAGAAAGATTATTGATCGCCTTGTTGAGTACGGTTAATAAGTCCGGGTCAACCGGGGTAGGTAACGCAAAACTTATCGCACTCTGATCATTGACCAATGTCACAGGAGCAAGATTGGTGAAATGATAACGCGAAATATCCTGTTCCATTTTAGAGGACAATCCATAGATAAAATCAGCCTCTCCGCTATTGACAGCGGCTAATGCCTCCTTAATGCCCGGATAGGACCGAATCTTTTCCGCAGATATGCCACTTGGAAATCGCTGACTTTCCACCAAAGCACCAACCAAACCCGGAGCGGGATAACTACAGGCTTTATTGCGTACTATGATATTGTTCGCACTCACATAAGAGGCTGAAAGCGCAAGCCCTAGCTGGGCCGCATCGTTCTCATCTCCCAAGAAAAAGCCTAAGATATCAGCTTTCCCTCGTTGTACCAGATGGACCGCATCACTATAATTCTTCGCATACACATACGAAAAATCCAAACCCGTAAAGTCCTTGATCTCATCCAATACATCCACCATGATACCGACATGGTTCTTCTGGGAGGTTTCTTTACAATAAAAAGGATACCAATTCTCCGGAACGGCTACCGTGATCGTTTTCCTTTTCTTGACATATTCCAAGTCCCGGTCACTAAATTGGACATTTACAAGTCGGGCAGGGAAGTTAGCGGCATAACGCTCTGCCGCAAAATTTGGATTGGCATCCAAGATCCGTTCCAAAGCCATATTCAAACCATCCAATACTTCCTTATTACTCGGATTGGTTACGATATAATAGGGTTGAGAATTATATGTAGCGATCACCCGTACAGAATCGTGATTGTAAATAATGCCACTCAACAGCAAGTCTATCTCTCCATTCATTAAATAAAAATATAATCCCTCGTCGTTCTTCTGCATATCTTTCAAGCTGTAATATTGGAACTTACAGTCTAATCCGTTGATAGCCAAAAACTCCTTGAGGCGGCGAATATTTTCTTTCGCATTCTCATATACACCGATGGTTTTCCCGTTCATACTCTCCAAATTATAGCTATGGATAGTACGATCGTCAGAACGAGCAAGCAACAAAGAACGGCTATATCCCATATTGTAATCCGGATAAGCATAATATTTCTCTAAACCGGGTATATAATAGTTTCCACCCATCAATTCATACTGACCTGCGATAAATTCATTTAACATGGCTTGCCCGTTCGTATCAATATACTCGTATTCCCAACCGGTATATTTGGCAATCTCATTGAGATAGTCTACGAGCATACCATGACGACTACCGTCCTCCGCCGTCCAACTCATGCCTACCACCTGCGGAAAGGCAACCCGGAGCACACGTTTTTCACTTGTCCGTGCTAACGCAGACAAATGAAACGCCAGCATTATAAATACTAACAAACTTATAGTTATACCATGACCCACATATCTCAGAAGTAAGTTCATTATAATGTATATCTTTTATTATCGGCTTTCCCGATGATAACAATCCCTAGACCTCTCCGCAAAACAACGGTTTATTTAGGATAATGCCTATTCATTCTTGTGAACAAAGCTTTTGCGTACCCCAAAACAGAGTACGCAAATATACTACATTTTATATCACAGCGGATTATAAAATAATTGATTTTTAAGAGAAGATACTATAAAAACAGAAGGGACCGCCTCGAAGGTAAAACACCTCGAAGCAGTCCCTTTCCTAAATCCCAACAAACTTTTATCCCATCGAACTATTGATTACCTGTGTGGTTTTCTCAAAACTCTTCCTTAAGACCTCCTTTACATCCATGGTTTCCCAATATCCCTTATTAAAAAGCTCTACGGATAACCCACCCCGGAAACCGGAGTCGTATAGCAAAGGAAGTACCTTATTAAACGGGCAAATACCATCTCCCGGAAACACCCGATCCGAATCTCTCAACTCCGTACGAGGAGGCAACTCCGGATAATCGTTGATATGAAAAACCGGAAGGATCTTCCCATTTATCAAGCGTAAACTATCAAAACTATTTCCTCCTCTGTACAAATGGTAGAAATCCAATAAGACGGAAGCCCGCAAATGCCCGGAGGCGATCGCTATCGCCATGGTATCCGATAATTGATTCAGAACCCCGGCTCCCCATAGTTCCAATATCGGAGTGACACCCATCTCATCCCCTAAATCCAGTATCGCCCGATAGCGTTCGGAATACTCCGGCAACCGTGTACGATCCAATTGAGTAACTCCTTGAGCAGGAGCGGCGATAAATTTACCGCCCAATCCCGCTACCATCTCCATATCATGCCGCATTTGGTTTAGCCCTTCCTTCCGTCTCGAAGGATCATCGGCAAACCACGAGGCAAAACCGATCATATTCTCCAATAAAAGTCCGGAACCTTCCAGCTGACGCCTGAGTGTCTCATAAGTTCCCCCTTGCTTTACGAACGCATCCACATCACGGGTCCATAACTCAATTCCCTCAAAACCAGCCTCGGCACATAAATCAATCTGTTTTTGAACAGGAAGTTTATAACCCGCTATCGTAGAGACATTGAGACAGACACGGAAAGGACGTTTCGAAGAGGATGCTTCGGGTGATGGCTCCTCTTTTTTCTTCGGAGCGCAAGAAGCCAAGCCTGCGAACGTACTGCCCAAAACCGCCAGACCGGTAGTCCGAAGCATATTACGTCTTGAAATCTTTTTCTCAAGCATAACACTCTCGTTTTAAATTAAACCTCCAAAGATTTACGGGCCTCCCGATCCGGATCATTCCGAGCCTCACACGTATTATTCAAGATCATCACCTCTCCATTTTCTTCCGTGTATTTCGGCCAAGCGGGTAACTCTCCTCCGTTCGGATCTCCTGTCCGCATGAAATTCAACAAAGCGCCAGACATCTTATCTGACAACGCACGAGGTACCTTACCTCCACCCGTATGGGTAAACATCCGATCCGTATTTTTAAACCAGAAACAGATATCCGAGCAATGGAACGCACGCATACGGTTATTAAACAAGGGCGGACACCAGCCAAACCAAGCTACATACACAGGCTGGCCTTGCTTTAATTTTGCGTTAGCCGCCTCAACCACTCGTTGACGGGAAGACAAAATCATCGCCCAAAGCTCCATCGGAGTCTTATCCGGGAAATTCTTGGCGAAAGCCTTCACGATCGATTCCGCTTTATCACCATATTGACTTCTCAGTTTCTCGATCACACCGTCTTGAGTGATTTTTTCCAAAGCCGCATCCGCCCTGTTCGGGTTCCATTCATGGAAAGTCGTACAGAATATCATCGGCACGACAGGAGACTCCAAATGGCTCTCACCGGAGTAGAATACACCGGCCGGAATATTCCGGTCATCAGCAACAGGGCCAAAAGTCCGTCTCATGCTAATCCCTTGATCTTCCCAGCACTTTTTACAAGCCCTATCCGCTATATCCAAATATTCCCGCCAAGGTATTCTTTGCAATTTATCCAGTTGGGAAGCGGTCAGCCCCGCTTCTCTCAAAATATATTCTCCCACCTTCCGGGTCATCACCTGATCGGAAGCTCCTACCGTAGATCCACTTAAAGCCACGGCTCTATGGATCAAACCTTTTGCCGCCGGCATAGCGGCTACTGTACAGACCTTAGAACCTCCTCCGGATTGTCCCATAACCGTTACGTTCCCGGGATCTCCACCGAAATTGGCGATATTATCATGAACCCATCGCAAGGCGGCAATAATATCTAACATCCCCACGTTTCCGGAATCCTTATACGCTTCTCCACCAACACCAGATAAGTCAGAGAAGCCAATCGGCCCCAACCGATGATTAATGGAACAGAATACGATATCTCCTTCCCGGCTTATATTCTCTCCATGATATCCATCCTGCTCGATCCCACTACCATTTGTAAAACCGCCGCCATGCAGCCACACCAATACGGGACGTTTCTTACCATCCGCAATGCCCGGTGTCCATACATTTAAATATAAGCAATCCTCACTCACATCCCAGTAGTTCCAATGATCGGCAAAAGTTCCGTAATTATTGGGCCACCGGTTCTCCATACGTTGCGGCGCCGTATTCCCATAAAAAACCGCTGGTCTCACATCTGTCCACGGCTCTGGTTTTTGGGGAGGCATAAAGCGATTTTTTCCCGACGTATCAGCCCCATAAGGAACTCCCAAGAACGTATATACATGATTCAGCAGATATCCCTGCACCTTCCCATACTCTGTCTGGGCAATGGCGATATCGTCACCGATAAATAAAAACTGTCCATCCTCTCCTTCCTTGACGTTTTGTTTAAGGGAGGAATCCCCGGACGGGGCACATGAGGAAGCCGTTACCAAGCTTCCCATGCTTAAAGAGGCTGTGCCCAGTCCTAGGTTTTTCACGAATTGTCGTCTATCCATATGCATAAAAACACAACTATTAATATCCCGGATTCTGTTTCCAAGATTGGTTTTTCGTAATCTGATCGTATGGTATCGGGAATAAATCACGCGAATTATTATTCAAGGCTTCCTTAAATGTCCAGCTACCTTTAGCGAACTTATCCCAACGAACCAAGTCTTGACGACGCCAACCTTCCCAAGCAAATTCACGGCCACGTTCATTGATCAACTCATCCAACGTTAATGTTTCCGGAATATACACAGGCTGATTTGCCCTTTCACGTATTAACTGGAATGCAGGTTCCGCACACAAAGCTGATAAAGTAGCGGCATTACCACCTCTCAAAATAGCTTCAGCCTTCATATAATAGATATCAGCTAAACGATATAAAACAAAATCATTGTTCATATTACCAGTCATACCCAACTCATATTCATACTTCTGAATACGAGCGCCTTCCCAACGATAAGCGGCATTAATAGAAGATACCTCAATAGTCAATTCCAATTGTTTTCCCGGATTATCACCATCCTCAACAGGCTCGCCCGTGACCTTATCATAAATCAAACCGTAAATAAAAGTCGCCTTTTTCCGGGTATCGTCATCTTTATATAAAGCAAGGAAGTCCGGAGTAGCGCAACCTCCATTCCAACCGCCCACATTTATACCCCACATCTGGCGAGACTTGGGATGTCCGGAGAATTTATGGAAATGAAACTCGTAGTCTCCATTTGAATTGATACCATTTTGCATCGGTACCACGAAAATATTTTCTTTACAAGACTCATTCGCCACTTTAAATGGAGCGGAGAAATCAGATACGACCTCATAATATCCGGAGTTAATCACTTTATCGCAATACTCTATCACTTTATTCATATCGTCCTTATCATAAGAAGAGGCCCCTTTGAACACCTTAGCGTTCAAATATAGTTTTGCCAACATCGTATAAGCCATCGATTTCGTACATCTTCCATAATTCTCGGCAGACGGAGCGTCATCCAAATATTCCATATTATCTAAGATACAATCTACGACTTTCTGATAAAGCTCAGGACGGCTTGTCTGAGGAGAAGCCGTGATTTCACTCTCATACGTGTCGATATAAGGAACGTTCCCGAATAAATCCAGTAAGATAGAATAATAGAAACATCTCAAGATAACAGTCTCCGCACGATATTTATTATAGATATCGACATCCATCTCCTCTTTATATGTATCCAAGTCGTAAACCACACGGTTACATGTCGTTATTCCAGAAAATACGGAAATCCACACATTATTCAATGCATCCAGATTGTATTGCCATTGATGACGATGGAAATCCTGCCATACCCCTCCGTCATACCAGTCATTACCCGGCGCACGAGTCGGAACAACACATTCATCCGAGGAAACAGTCTGCAACCCCCATACTCCCCAGTGATTCTGATAAGCCTGCAATTCCGCATAGGCAGCACCTACCGCTTGCGGAATCAAAGAAGGATCCGCATAAAAGTCATTTGAGACCATTTGTCCCGTCGTATCTTCATCCATATCCGTACAAGAAGGAGCGATAACCAAGAAACAAATCATTGACACTATATATATTAAACTATATTTTTTCATAACCTTCGATATTTAGAGTATCCATTAAAACGTAACATTCAAACCAAGAATAAAAGAACGACTAGCCGGATAATAACGAGTCCTCTCAATACCCATATTATCTAATCCTACCATATCAACCTCCGGGTCGATACCCTTATAGCCTGTGATCGTAAACAAGTTCTGACCAGTCAAGTACAAACGTAAGTTTTGCATGAAACCTAATTTCTTCACCGGCACATTATAACCCAATGTGATATTGTCCAACTTCACAAAAGAACCATCCTCCAAATAATAACTAGAGGCTTGAGCCGCATCTTGCAACGGGATATCCATTACCGAAGCCAACATATTCTTCTCCTTTCCAGCCACATTCCGATTCTCCAATGCCATACGGCTTACATTATATACATCATTGCCTACGACAGCACGGAATGTAAACGATAAATCGAAGTCACGATATTTAAACTCGTTAGTCCATCCTGCTATAAAATCAGGTTGCGCATTACCTACGATCTCACGATCCTCATTATATGTAAAGTCACCACTACCATCGACATCCTTGAATTTCCATTTACCATCTTCCGTAAATCCCTCGAATACCGGCAAATAAAAATCACCGACCTTGCCACCCGGGACCAAACGAATCAATGGAGTCGAGTTCATACCTCCTAAATCACCATCCGACAAATAACCGGTCTCAATCCAGTCAGTCTGGAAAGTCTCATTACTTAATTTGTCCAATTTATTCGTGTTAAATGAGAAGTTAATAGAACTAGTCCATGAGAAGTTCTTATTCTGCACCGGGGTTCCGGAAACAGAGAATTCCAGACCTTTACTTGTAGCGTCGCCAACATTCGCCAACATAGAAGAATATTGATAAGGAGGAGTCGGAACCTTATATTTATACAACAAATCTGAAACCTTACGGGTATACAAATCAACGGTCACGTTCAAGCGGTTATTCAACGCTGCAAAATCAACACCTAGATTCCATTCGCCTTTCCGCTCCCATTTCAAATCCGGATTCTGGTTCTGTGTCGGCCCATAAGCATTGATCCATTGTTTAGAAGTATGATCATAAAAACGGCCTACCACTCCCATCATTGACAAAGACAAATAATTATCTGAAGGCATATTTCCTGTCACGCCATATCCCAAGCGCAATTTCAAATCGTTAATCCAGCTAGCGCTTTCCATAAAAGCCTCATTACCGATAGACCAACCGACACTTACCGCAGGGAAAGTTCCCCATTTATAATCCGCACCTAAACGAGTAGAACCCTCACGTCGTACAGACGCTGATAACAAGTAACGATTTCCCCAGTTATAATTTACACGGCCGAAGAACGAAACCAAATTATCTTGAGAAACCGAACCATCCATCATGCTTTGGCTAGGATTATTGATTAATTAATGCCGTTTTTATCGGTGTCATACTCGTA
>ENA-OPAW01001404-OPAW01001404.1-human-gut-metagenome-genome-assembly--contig:-NODE-1404-length-11938-cov-3.587225_pt1 | contig 11938 bp, 10 predicted proteins | sample MGYA00241060_ERZ501436 | MGnify/ENA primary metagenome ERZ501436 (study PRJEB25962, sample SAMEA2042619) | human gut metagenome | biome: human gut; feature: human-associated habitat; material: faeces... | reverse complement strand
ATATCATGTTTGCACTGGCAAATCTGATTCTGGCTGACAGGCCCTGTCTGGCAGCTTGAGTAAGTGCGCCTTTGCGGATAAAAATTCAGAGGTTATCCACAGTTTTTATTTGGCACCTATTGTATAATGCAGATTCTGGTATTTATGCGGTGTTGCCTTAATTTGTTTTCCCGATTGGGAAAACAAATCCGACGACTAAAAAAGAGTGTGCCGGGTATGGCACACTCTCTTCATTTGGTCAGAAGCACAACAGATTCGACGGTTGATTCGGATTCCAAGGGAAATTCCTTTACTTCCCCGCCGTCAATCGGTATCGGGAAGTTAAAGACGATGTTTTTTATCCAGCAACCATCCTTCCTCTTTTCCGGGTACAGGTCAATTCTTTCGATAAAAGCTTTCATAAACTCTTTTCGTTCGACCTCCGTTGCGGAATGGTAAACTTCATCAAAGGCCAGCAGCAGACGGTAGATGTTATCGCCGGAAATCTTCTCCTGACGGATACAGCGAATCTGCTTTTCCACGCCATCAATCTCTTCTTCGATTTCCGCTGCAATGACATATTGTTCATCATATCGACGCTGCAAATCAGAAATCTTGCGTTCGTAGTGCGGATCACCAATATCCAAGGTATCCATTTGCCGTTCCAGCCGTATTTTTGTCCCCAATACTTGCTTCAACTGCCCACGCATGGCTTCTGCTTGTTTCTCCAGCGCCTCGGTATCTACTGCAGTCCCTATTTTCTCCTGAATAAAGTCCAGGCGCAGTGTGTCCTTTGCTGAGAGCGAAGCGGTCACGATCTTCCCATTTAGGATTCTTAGGATCAATACGGAGCTCCCTAAAATAGAGATATGTAAACAGATCCGCAGCAGAAAGACTTCCGCCCGGATGACCTGACCGGGCCGCATAAGTTGCATCCAGAATGCCCATACGCACACGGCAGGCAGTTTTCTTCAGTTCTTTCTTTTCAATATCATTCATTTATCTTTCTCCTCACCGTCAATGCATCTGCTTTCGCCCAACTGGGCTGCAACCTCACTGCGCCAGGGAATTGAAGGTACCGCCCCGGCACGGCTGACTGCAATTGCCGAGGCTTTGGCACTCATTTGCAGAATTTCCGGGATAGGCATTCCCTCAGTCAATCCAGCCAGAAAATATCCTGTAAAGGTATCCCCTGCAGCAGTCGTGTCTACAGCCTTCACCGGGAACACAGGCTGACGAATCATTTGATCTTCATCTGCATAAATAGACCCATCCATACCCAATGTCAGCATAATCCGGGTCTTGGGGAACCGTGCCCGAAGGGCAGCGAGGACGCCCTCCGGGTCGGTTTTCCCCGTGACCTGGCCACCTTCTACTTCGTTAAGAAGGAAAATGGAAATTTTATTGAGGTCCACTGCTTCCAGGTCCTCATTATAGGGAGAAGGATTCAATGCAATCTGCATTCCCTTCTCGTAGGCTTTATTCACAATATAGGGAAGGAGATTCACCTCATTCTGCAGAAGCAGTACATCCCCCCTGTTAAAATAACTCAGGACCTCATCCACATACTGTTCTGTGAGCATCCGGTTGGCACCACCGAACAGCAGAATACTGTTCTGCGCATTTTTATCAAGCTGGATGATCGTATGCCCTGTGGGCGCATCTACTGTCTTGATAAAATCGACATGGACTCCGTATTCATGGCAGGCCTCCAGAAAAGCGCCGCCCTCCGGGCCAATGAGGCCCGCATGGTATACCTCTACACCGGCCTTTGCCAGTGCGCAGGACTGATTCATGCCCTTACCACCCAGAAATACATGGCGCTCTCCCGTTGCTTCCGTTTCGCCGGGGCATACCATATGGTCCACCTGATACACATAATCCAGATTCATGGAGCCGATATTCAGAACTTTCATCGTATAATCTCCTTTTTCAGCATAAAAAATGCCCTCTGTTCCAGCAGGAGCAGAGGGCATTGACAACTTCTTACCAGGAAATAACCTTGTCCATACCGTAAGTATTAAACTCTGTCAAGGCAGTCCGGCCACCCAGAGAAGTGACGGACAGCCTGGTCTCTCCCTCTGCAGAGAACACATTGTTGGTCATAACCGTGCGCCCGTCATCCGCAAAGATCTCCATGGAGCAGCTGTCCAGGAAAGCATGAATACGGACCCTGTTCTCTCCGGCAGATTCAAAGTTACAGCGGCGGACACCATTCTCAATATTACCGGCTCTGCTTCGATCAAACACCAGTTCACCGGCCTTACGGTCCAGGATAAACCGGGTGGAATTTTCGCCTACCTGGCGCAGTTCAAAGACCACCTGAGAAACGGAAGGCTCCATCTCCAGCTCCACTTCAATTTCGCAGTGAACGTTATCTGCTCCTGCATCATAGAAGAAAGGTACACCGTTTTCCAGGATCTGGCCCGCATAGTTACGAACGCAGTCAGTTCTCAGGGACTTGACCTCCTGAGCAGGCTCAAATTTCAGCTTGCCATCCGGGCAAAGGGTCAAAACTCTTGGAAGGCTGATGCTACCGGCCCAACCGTCCTCACTGGTATCGTACTTCAGATGATTCCAGGGCATGAAAGGCCAGGAGCCGATCCAGCCAAACATCAGAGTACGTCCGGTGTGATCGGTGAAAACCTGGGGGGCATAGTAATCATAGCCCCAATCCACTTCGCCCATGACGTTCCAGTTAAATTTGCCGATATCATAGTTGAATTTACCTGTCAGATAAATTGTCTTTCTTTGAGGCATGCCCATGGGAGAATAGATCAGCACAAAGGTGTCGTCATCCATGGGGAAGAAATTGGGGCACTCCAGCATGGTGCCCAGCTCGCCCCGGCTTTCCACCAGATCATTGACAAACTCCCAGTGGATCAGGTCCTGGGATCGATGCAGGAACACACGGCCATAACCGTTCTTCGCATAGGTGGATTCATCCAGCAGCGCACTGACGCCCCGGGTACCGCCGGTGACCATATAGTACCAGTCGCCGTGCTTCCAGACCTTGGGGTCCCGGAAGTCGTGGGGATTGGTGCCCTCGGGGGCCTTGGGAATGATGGGGTTGTACTCGGACTTTACGAAATGGACTCCATCTTTGGAGGTAGCCATGCACTGGACCTGCCGGGCTTCGCTGCAGCCGGTGTAGAAAACCTTGATCTCGTTGTCCTCATAGATGGCGCTGCCGGTAAAAATACCGCCGCCTGTCCAACCGTCATAGTCCTCGCTGGGAGCAATGCCTTCCTCAGGCTTTTCCCAATGGATCATATCACGGCTGGTGCTGTGGCCCCAGAACATCTGACCCCAGGTGCCCTTGTAGGGCTGATGCTGGCAGAACATATGGTAGGTGCCATCAGCGCAGACCAGGCCACAGGGGTCATTGATCCAGCCGGTGGGCATCATGAAATGGTAATGCTCTCTCCACTTGGAAGTGCGGACATGGGGGTTATGCTCCTCCATAAACTGATTGACGTCGTTCAGAACCTTCTGATGGGTTTCATAGCTCATAGTTTATACCTCATCCGTAACTTTCTCTATAATATCTTGGATATTGCCCAGCTCCACATGGGCCCCCAGATGTTCGACCGCTCTGCCGCCAGTATAATTACCGACTCTACAGCAGAGCTCCTTGGTACCTCCGCAGGTCATTGCCGCCAGAAAACCTGAAACAAAGGCATCACCGGCCCCAGTGGTATCCACACAGCAGGCTGGGAAAGCCGGGATAAGGGAAAAAGTGCCTTCCTTCAGGAAAGCAGAACCCTTCGCTCCCATTTTCATGCAAACTGTATTGATTTTTTTGTCCGCCAGAGCCCTCAGGCAGTCCTCTGGCTCCCGGCAGCCTGTCATGTTCTGTGCCTCCCGGATGCTGGGGAGGAACAGATCCAGATACGGAAATGCCTGTTCCATGCGGGACAGAGTTTCCTCATCCACCTCTCCAGTGACATCCAGGGCCGTAATAAGGCCCAACCTCTTAGCTCTCGCCAGGAGACCTGCCAGATTGCCCCGATCAAACTGGGGGAGATCTCCGATGCTGCCAATATAGAGTACATCAAAGTTCTCAAGAATTGCATCTGTTACATCTTCCGGGCTCAGCTGATGACAGGCTCCTTTCTTTGAAAGAAAGCAGCGATCTCCATTTTCAGAAATCAGCACAGCCGTCCGGGAGGTTTCTCTGCCTCTTGTCAGAATCTGATCGGTATCCAGGCCCTTCTGTACCAGATAATCCAGGATGAACTTTCCGTAAAAGTCATCTCCCACTGCACTGAGCAGGGTGGCGTCTGCCCCCAAGCCCTGCAGATTCACCGCTACATTGCAGGCGTCGCCGCCCACCTTCAGATCCACGGATTCCGCAGTGCATGTATCCATTTTCAGGACTTCTGCGCTGACAGGCTTAACCAGCACATCGCAGACCATCAGGCCAACACACAGAACTTTCATAGGTGGTTTCCTTTCCATGGCTTACTTCTCTCTGTAGACCACGTTATCGGGATTGAACAGTCTCATCTTCTTCTCGACCAGAGCTTCGCCGGCCATCATGCCCTCGCGAAACAGGGCCCATACATTGTACTTGAAGCCGTCCTCAGTCTGAGCAGCGCTCATGCGCTTGCCAAAGGCTGCAATGAGCTCAGTGCAGATGTTGACCTTGGCAATACCGTTGCGGACAGCCTCCTGGACCTTGTCCTCAGGGGTGCCGGAGCCACCATGGAGCACCAGGGGGATGTCCACAATCTTAGCGATCTCCTTCAGACGCTCAATGTTGATCTTGGGCGTCTCGGTATAGAAGCCGTGGGCAGTACCGATGGCAACAGCCAGGCAGTCAACGCCGGTACGCTTTACAAACTCTCTTGCCTGCTCGGGATTGGTCTGCAGGTCCATACCCTCAATGAGGCCTTCGTTGCCGGACAGAGTCCCCAGCTCAGCCTCGGTGGAAGCACCGTACTTGGCAGCCATCTCCACAACGGATCTGGTCAGAGCGATGTTCTCTTCAAAGGGCTTGGCAGAAGCATCGATCATGACAGAAGTGAAGTTTGCATCCAGAGCCTTCTTGACCTCTTCATAGGTCTCGGCATGATCCAGGTGGAGGGCAATAGATACATTGGGATAGAGCTCTGCCATCATATCTGCAATGCGTCTGGCGTTCACATAGCCGTCCATATAGTCTCTCTCAAAGTGGCCCACCTGTAGGATCACAGGCATACCCAAGCGGTCGGCAGTCTCCACAATAGCCTTGGCGGAATCATAGGACCAGAACTCAAATGCGCCTACTGCGTAGCCTCTTTTTCTGGCCTCGATGAGCATTTCTTTCATAGTAACTAACATAATGGTCTCTCCTTATTATAAAACTGATTTGATAGGTGGTCAGGTTTACTTTTTACTTTTTATGTAAAAATTTTGCCTTAACGGCAGAAAATTTGTTTTCCTTTTTCACATAGTCGATGAACACAGCCAACAGGACCACAATACCCTTGACAACATACTGCCAGGAGGAATCGATGCCCATAAGGTTCATGCCGTTGTTCATGAAGCCAATGACCAGACAGCCGATGACAGTTCCGCCAATGGTACCTACGCCGCCGGTCATGCTGGTGCCGCCCAGGACCACAGCGGAAATGGCATCCATTTCTGCGCCGTTGCCTACATTAGGCTGGCCGGAATAGGTGCGGGTGCAGGTCAGGATACCTGCCATGGAGGCCATAAAGCCGGAAATTACAAAAACCAGGAAAATAACTTTCTTGACATTGATGCCGGTGTATTCAGCGGCCTGCTTGTTGTCGCCTACGGCATAGATGTTGCGCCCAAACTTGGTCTTATTAAGAATGATACCGCAGAAAGTTACCGCAAGGATGATAAACAGGAACTGGATGGGCAGCTCACCGATGAGCCGGCCTTCGCCCAGGAAGGAATACAGCGGATCATCCACCAGGATAGTCTTGGAATGGGTGTATACACGGATCAGGCCTCTGCCGATGTTCATGGTAGCTAAGGTCACGATGAAGGGAGGGATCTTGGTCCGGGATACCAGCAGGCCATTGAGCGCACCCACGCTGGTACCGATAACGATGGACAGCAGAATGGCCACAACAGAATTGAAGCCATTGAATGTGATGAAGCCTGCGCTGAGGCAACCGGAAATAGCAATGATCGAGCCCACGGAAAGGTCAATGCCGCCGATGATGATGACCAAAGTCATAGAGCAGGCCAGCAGGATATTGACAGAGATCTGCCGGATGACGTTGGTCAGGTTGCTCACCTTCAGGAACACGGGCTGCGTCATCACCAGGAATACGACCATGATGATCAGACCGATGAGAATGCCGGAATTGCGTTTGATAAAAGATACACCATTTGCAAGCCAGGTGCGAAGCTTCTTGGAAACATTCATTGTCTGTACCTCTTTAAGTTGTGGCCAGGGCCATGATTTTTTCCTGGGTGAAATCTTCCTTGCCCAGGATTCCAGTTGTACTGCCGTCACAGAACACGCAGATCCGGTCGCTCATGTTAATCAGCTCTGCAAGCTCGGAGGACACCATTACCACGGACACGCCGTTGTTGACAATCCAGTCGATGAGTTGGTAGATCTCCGCCTTACTCTTGACATCCACGCCTCTTGTAGGCTCGTCCAGAATCAGGATCTTTTTGGTAGACAGGACCCATCTGGCAATGAGAATCTTCTGCTGATTGCCGCCGCTGAGCTCAGACACACGCTGGCTAGGACTGCTTGCCTTGATGGAGAACTGATTGATCTTTCCATCTATCATCTCCTGTTCCTTCCGATGGTTCACCCGTAGATGACGGATGATTTCGGAAAGCATATTGATGGTGATATTGTAATCCACGCCCTGCTGCAGAAACAGTCCCTGAAGTTTTCGGTCCTCAGGCATATAGCCCAGGCCGCAGTCAATGGCATCCTCCAGATCGGTAAAAAATACTTTTCTTCCTTCTATGAGGACATCTCCGTCCGTCCGACGGGAAAGCCCCATAATGCACTGCATGGTCTCAGACCGCCCTGCGCCCACAAGTCCCGCACAGCCCAGAATCTCTCCTCTATGAAGGTCAAAGGAAACATCCCTGACAAGGCCTCCGTCTGCAAGATGTCTGACCTCCATAATGATCTCATCGGTGGGAGTGTTGGTTTTGTAGTAGTAACTGCCGATTTCACGGCCTACCATCATCTGAACCAGCTGATCCTTGTTGGTCTTTGCCGTCTCCACAGTGTCCACATAGCAGCCGTCCCTGAGGACTTCGATGTAGTCGGTAATATCAAACAACTCATTAAGTTTGTGGGAGATGTAGATGATACCAACGCCGGACTTTTTCAGCCTGTCAATCATCTCATAGAGCACCTGGATTTCCGAGTGGGAAAGGGAAGAGGTCGGCTCGTCCATGACAACAATCTTTGCACCGAAAGAAATGGCCCGGACCACCTCCACCATCTGCTGCTGAGCAATGGTCAGCTCTCTCAGAATCTGAGTGGAACGGATGTCCATATGATACCGATCCAGCAGCTCCTGCGCCTGTTCGTTTTCCTCACGGAGATTCACCAAACCGAAACGGCCCACCTTTTCCTGTCCCATGAAGATATTTTCCGCAACGGAGATATCCTGTCCCAGCATGAGCTCCTGATGGATGATCCGGATACCGTTTTTCTTACCGTCATCTGCATTGTTAATGTGGACCTCCCGGCCCTCCACATAAATGTCTCCTGAATCCTTGGGATAAATACCGGTGAGAATCTTCATCAGAGTCGACTTACCTGCGCCGTTCTCACCCAGTAGACCCAGAACCTCTCCCCGATGCAGTGTCAGATCCACATCGGTCAGCACCCTGTTGGTGCCGAATGTTTTATTGATACCCTTCATCTGCAGGATTACTTCCGGCATTTCAAATCAACTCCTGAATGAATTTTTTGGAAAGGCCCCCGGTTACTCCGGGGGCCGGATCAGCAATTACTGCCAGTCGCCGGGATAATCAGCAACATTGGTTGCATCGATGGCGAAGCTGGGGATAAAGATCTCCTTCTCAACCTTCTCACCGGCAATGATCTTGTAGGCAGCCTCGGTGCCTTTGTAGCCGATGGTGTAGGGAGACTGAGCAGGCGAGCACTTCCACACGCCGTCAACACCGTCTTCACGGAATGCAGCCTTGGACTCAGGGCCGCCGTTAACACTGTAAAGAGGAATATTCAGTCCGGAGCTCTTAATAGCAGCATAGGCACCCTGGGCGCTGTCATCACAGATGACGAAGATAGCGCTGAGGTCGGGATGGGCCTGGATGACGTCTTCGGCAACGGACATACCCTTTTCAGGGGTGACACCGGCTTCCAGCTGAGCAACCACTTCAAAGCCGTGGTCCTTAATGGCATCAGCAAAACCGTTGGCACGGGAGACAGCGGCCTCATTGATGGGGTAGTCCAGGATGGCGACCTTACCGCCATCGGGGTCATTCTTCACCAGAGCCTCACCGGCGATCTTGCCGGCCTCATAGTTATCGGTAGCAACGAAGGCGTCGATCATATCGTAAGCGTCCACAGCGGAGTCGATGTTGATGACGGGGATACCTGCATTCTTCAGCAGCTTCAGTGCGGGAGTAGCAGCAATAGAGTCAACCGGACAGTAGACAACTGCGTCCACGCCCTGAGCGATGAAATCCTCGATGACACCCATCTGATAGTTGGCGTCGCTTCTGCCATCCACATTGATGATACGGCCACCGTTTTCTGCCACATAAGCCTCTACGCCCTCGATGACGCCATCGAAGAAAGAGCTGGCACAGTGCATGGAGACACCGATAACGATCTCATCCTCGGTTGCCTCGGTACCGGCGGCTGCTGCTACGGTTGTCTCAGGGGTATCCTCCTGGCCGCATCCGGTCAGACACATGCCCAGTGCAAGAACACTTACGAGTAAAAGAGCAATAATTTTTTTCATGACTGAATTCTCCTTTTCATACTTTTCCATATTATTGTTTTCTGGGGAATGCGGAAGGTACTCTGTTTTGTCTGTGATCTCCTCCTTTATATTTTATAGATGGAACCGCTTCCAGTCCGAACAGAAAAATAACTCCGAAGTTAAAGAATCACTGGACTGACGGTCCGCCCGGGAAATTTCCGCTCTCATGACATTTCTCGCTTATTTTATGGAGCCGGTTCCACAAAATTCAGAAGAAAAAACTGACCTTTCCCATTAGTCAGTTGCTTGCTTCGCTTATCTTTTGCACATATTCATCTTAATACTTTTCTATCTCTTTGTCAATTGTTGCGTTTATATGGATTTGTCACTTCTATTTTGGTGAATTTACACAATCCTTATAGTTGTCCCTCTCTTTCTGTTATGGTAGCGCTTCCATAGTCCCTATCATTGAATTTTATACCTTTCAGCTGAGGGCTCATACCGATATTCCAATGGAATCTATTCCATATTTCTTTCCATATCCTCTTGCTTTTTTCCATATTTTTGATATAATAGCCTCAATAGAACTCGTGAATTTATAATTTACTCGTAAAGGACTTGCATAGAAATGCCCAGTATGAAGGATGTAGCCGAACACGCAGGAGTCGGCATTGGAACCGTTTCCAGATATATTAACAACAATGGCTATCTTGCAGAAGCCACTCGAAAAAAAATTGCGCAGGCCGTCAAGGAACTGGGTTACACTCCCAACCAGCTGGCCAGGAATCTGGCCAGGAATAAATCAACGCTCATCGGCGTGGTGGTTCCAGATATCGAGCACCCCTTCTTTTCCGCTTTTGCTCACTATGTAGAAATGCATCTATACCAGCACGGCTATAAAACTCTGATCTGTAATACCGTCGGCATCAGCGACCGGGAAAAGACATATCTGGAAATGCTGGACCGGAATATTGTGGACGGTATTATCACATGTTCTCAGACGCTGGATTCTTCCCTCTATTTAAGTACTACAAAGCCCATAGTCGCTTTGGATCACAGCTTTTCCGAGGATATTCCTGTGGTCTACTCCAACCACCGCAAGGGCGGCACCCTGGCCGCCAATCTGATGGCTGAAGCCGGATGTAAAAATGTCATTCAGTTCATGACTCCAGCCAACATCCCCACCCCTTCCAATATTCGGCACCAGGTTTTTGAGGAAGTTCTCAGAAGCAAGGGAATTCATGTCACCACTTATCAGAGTGAATGGAATGTCTTTGACATCAATGCCCTGCGGGCTATGTTCCGGGAAAAACTAGACCAAGCCCAGGACTTCGACGGTATTTTTGCTACCGATCTGGGTGCTGTATGCTGCCTGAATATCCTGCAGGAAATGGGAATCGATGTCCCAGGCAAGGTCAAACTGGTGGGCTACGACGGTCTGAACATCACCGGATACACCACCCCCAGGATTACTACAATCAGCCAGAATATCGACGGTCTGGCTTCCTCCTGCGTAGATGTCATTTTGAAAAAGATTAACAATCAGTCGGATTTTCCTTCTGAGATCATCTGGGATGTAAGCATAAAAAGAGGAAATTCCATCTGAGTACTTTTGAATTCGCATCATATGAGAAAATCGCCTGTCTGTATAAAACACGGACAGGCGATTTCCTATTACACAGTATATTTTAAATCATCTGAAAATGCTTCAGTGCTGCCATAATCGCCGCTTCCTTTTCAGGGGACATCTGCGGCTGAGGCCGTCCGTCGGGCTTAGCGGCGTTATAATGCTCGCCTACCTCCAGACCACACTCCCGCTTTGTCTGGGCGATGTAGAGGCTGGAAACCTTTAGGCCGTAGTTCTGAAGGACATACTCCTTGATCTCCGGATAAGTAGCCTTTGATTCGGAAGCGGTGATATCTAGCTCATCCAGGTTCAGGTCGACCTCTATCACGTCATCCGGTATTTTTCTGGACAGGGTAACAACCGTCTCCACATGGGCGCACCTCGGGAACAAGTCCGCCGCGGCGGCGGTTTTCAGAGCATAGCCCCGCTCTTTCAGCAGCGCCACGTCCCGCGCCAGCGTTGCGGGGTCACAGGAGACGTAGACGATGCGCCGGGGGGACATGCGGTGAAGGGCTTCGATGGTGTCCGCGTTCAGGCCCTTTCTCGGCGGGTCAACGACCACCACGTCCGGCCTGACACCGCTTTTCTCCAGCTCCAGCGCCGCCTGACCGGCGTCGCCGCAGAAAAATTCCGCGTTCGTGATGCCGTTCCGCACCGCGTTGTCCCGGGCGTCCGCTACCGCCTGAGGGACGACCTCTACGCCGATGACCTTTCCCGCCGCGCCCGCCATGGCCAGCGTGATGGTGCCGACGCCGCAGTACAGGTCCAGCACCGTGTCGGCCTTGGTGATCTCCGCCTGAGAAATCGCCATCTCGTACAGCCGCTGCGCCTGATGGTGGTTCACCTGATAAAACGACGGCACCGACAGCCGGACCGTCCGACCGCACAGCACGTCCGTCAGAGCGCCCTCCCCCCAAAGAGTGCGGTAGCGATCCCCCAGAATGGCGTTGCCGGGGCGGGTATTGACCCCCAGCACCACGCCCACGGTCTGTGGTGCCGCCTGACGCAGCAGGGCCACCAGTTCCGTCTCGTAGGGGAGGCTTTCGCCGTTCACCAGCAAGCACACAAGGCTCTCGTCTTTACAGTTGCTCCGCACATACAGGTGCCGCACCAGCCGGTGGTCTCGTCGTATCCCGGCACATGATACTGCGCCAGATACTGCCGCAGGGCCGCCGCCAGTGCATCCGCCTGCGGCTTCTGGAGGAGGCAGTGCTCCACCTCCACCACCTGATGGCTGCGGGCCCGATAAAAGCCCACCCTGCCGTCGGCGGACACCGGGTACTGGCTCTTATTGCGGTAGCGCAGGGGCTGTGCGGCACCCAAGATTTCCTCCACGGTCACGTCGCTGCCGCCCAATCGGGTCAGGGCATCCTGAACCCGCTGGCGCTTGGCCCACAGCTCCTCGGCGTAGTCCAGATGGCGGAAGTCGCAGCCGCCG
>ENA-OPAW01001401-OPAW01001401.1-human-gut-metagenome-genome-assembly--contig:-NODE-1401-length-11943-cov-2.827641_pt1 | contig 11943 bp, 11 predicted proteins | sample MGYA00241060_ERZ501436 | MGnify/ENA primary metagenome ERZ501436 (study PRJEB25962, sample SAMEA2042619) | human gut metagenome | biome: human gut; feature: human-associated habitat; material: faeces... | reverse complement strand
TCAGCGGGGCGGTTTCGTGAGAATCCGCCCCGTTGCTCCCCCCTCCGCAACAAAAAATATTGCTGGAAAACCCAGGCGCGGATGACCCCTGGGGCCAAGGTTGATTTGACCCCTGAAAATAATTTGTTTTTGACCCCTGAAGAGTTTGGGCGACGGGGTCAGTTTTATTTTGGCTTATCTGCCTTTGAAGGCTTTGAGTTTACGGACGCTTTCGCCGGTGAGTGTGATACGGTGTGCGGTGTGGACGATGCGGTCGAGGATGGCATCCGCCACTGTGGTGTCGCCGATGGCGTCGTACCAGTCCAGTTCGGGGAGTTGTGATGTGACGATGATTGACTTGCGTCCGTGTCGGTCTTCGATGATTTCCGTCAGGTGTGCGCGCTCCTTAGCATCGAGGGGAACCAGAAAGAGATCGTCGAGGATAAGGAGTTGCGTTTTCTCGAGTTTCTTCAGTTCCGTCTCGATTGTCCCTTTGTTTTTTGCGATTTTCAGAGAGCCCATCAGTTTGGAGGCGTTTGCGTACAGGACACGCATTCCGGCCTTGCAGGCCTCGTATCCCAGTGCTGTGGCCAGATAGCTTTTGCCCGTGCCGGCACAGCCTGTGATGAACAGGTTGTCTCCTTTGCGGACAAAATCCAGCGAGGCAAGACGTTCCATCTGGTTGCGGTCCAGGCCACGCGGCAGCGTGTAGTCGATCTGCGCCACCGATGCGTCGTTGTATCTGAAGTTCGCGCCTTTTATAAGGCGTTCGATGTTACGGGCCACCCGGAAGTCCCATTCCCTGGAGAGCAGCCAGTTGAGGAAGCTGTCAGGTGTCATTGTCTCGGCGAAGGTCGCCTGAAGGCTTTCGGAGAAAGCGGCGGCCATTCCGTGAAGGCGCATGCGGTGCATGAGATCCAGAGAGACAGAGTTGCGGTCTTTCTCCGGAGTTACAGGGGAGGTTTTATCGTTTGTTTCCATTTTCTGCGTTGTTGTTCTGTGTTGATTGTTTTATGCTGGGGGCAAAGTATTCTTTGCCCCGTATGTTACGGTGGGCCGGTCTATGAGGTTCCCGGTCATCAGCCTCGGCTCCCGGCAGATAATCCGCGTCCGCCCCGGACTCGAGGATGTCCACCATGTCGCTGATGCTGTAGCGGCGTGCGTCCATGGCCGCGTCGCACCCGGATACAAGGCGTTCCTGCCCGTACTTTTTCTCCAGGTTCATGATGCCACGGCAGGCCCTGAAAGCAAGTTCTGGATAACGCTTGTCCTCGATGACCGCACGCAGGTAGTGCACGACAATGTTGTCGATCACGGCGGCGCGGGAAAGGAGTTCCTGCAAGTCACTCTCGCAGCTTCCCTTGCGCCCCGGCAGATTGTGGGACGGCTTTGTCGTGTACCCGTACGGAGTGTCGTTGCGGTGATGCGTTGCGACATGGGTGAAGCCATGGAAGATGTCGATCTTATCGTTGTCGTATACCATCTCCACGCGTTTGCCCACATACTGTACCGGCACACTGTAGTGGTGCTTGTTCAGCGTTACGTAACTGTTGCGCTGGACTGTGGCAACCGTCCGCTGTCTCATCTGGTAGCGGTCCGCGGGCAAAGGCCGCAGGCTGTCTCTCTCGACATAATCGAAAAGCTGACGGCGGGATTCCCTGCGCCGGGTCAGATTGCGCGCATTGAACTTTTCCAGAGATCTGAGGATTGCATCGTTGAGCGACTCCAGGTCATGGAACACCATTCCCTCAAGATCGACATACACAGACCGGTACATCAGTTTGACTGCGTTTTCCACCAGTGCCTTGTCCCTGGGGAGCCGCACCCGGGCCGGGACTACGGCGCATCCGTAATGCTCGGCAAAGGCTTCGAAGTCCGGATTGATCACAGCTTCGTTGCGGTCGCTGCGCGTGACAGCCGACTTCAGGTTGTCCGGCACAATGGCGCACGGGGCACCCCTGTAGAAACGGATGGCGTTCTCGCATGCCTTTATCAGATCCTCCTTTTTCTGGGACCACACTGCCTCGCAGTATGTGTAGTGGCTGCACGGAAGTATGGCGACGAACACCTCGACCTTCCGCACTTCGGCAGTCGCCTCGTCGACTATCTCCAGTCTGTCTCCGGCGAAATCCACATACATCTGGTCACCGGCGCGGTGCTCCACATGGCCTATGGCGTTGGTCTGGAGCATGAACTGCCTGAGTTTCATCCCGAAGGACGCACGAAGGTATCCGTCGGGATGGTCTGCATGATACTCTTCGTACAGCTGCTTGACTGTCATGCCCTTTCGGGAGAGCCTTGCCGCATATTCCGGCAACAGGGCTTCGAGCCGGATCTGACGTTCCGATGGTTTGTGTTCCCGCGATCCTGGTATGGAGAACAGTTCCTGCAGCCGCGCATCGCTCAGCGACGGCAACTTTTCAGCGGGGATACCGCTGTCCTGATACATTCTCACATAGCGCCGTACCGTGTTCCTCGAGATGTCAAAAGCACTGCTGATGCTTTTTATTCCCATTCCCGATGCGTGACACAGGAGAATGTTTTTTAACTTTGTATTCATGTTTCTTTGGTTTTATCCCCCGTCGGCCAAAACGGAAACCAAAGATACATATAAAATCCCCTGGTGGCTCTATGTCAACAGGGGTCATTTTTATTTTGGGCAAAGGGGTCATCCCGATTTTGGCTTCGGGGGTCAAATCAACCTGGCCCCAGGGGTCATCCGCGCCTGGGTTTTCCAATAGCGAAACAGGCCAAAAATGGGGGAAATACACCTTCCCATGGCCTGTTTTTGGCTATATCCGGATTTTCACCCCTTGAGAATCGCATATTCTGGATAAATCGCCAAAAATCAGTTGCCTGAAAAATATCCGAACCCCAAAACTCAAAAAAAGAGAGTGTATCGCAAAAATCGAATTACGATACACTCCCATGTTCATAAAAGCACCCAATAGTGCATTTATGAACATACCCCTGTCTCGAGTCGCTTTTAAACTCATTGCTCTAAGTCGCTGTATATCAACCATTTCGTTATCTTTCATAGAGTTACGTGTTTATGGGGATAAAAAAAGATTAATTGTCTCCCGACAATTAATCCTCTAACCTTAAATCTAATACCATGAAAAACACGGTACAAATATATGGTATTTTATGTTGTACAGCATGATTTCGTGGCGCAAATCCTTGATACGTTAGCTTTATTTTAATAATAGTCCGTCCTGCTAAAGGACCGTTAACAGTTATTGCTTGCTTTTCACGTACTCATCGGCCTTCTCTTTTACCCGATCGGCACGTTTTTGAGTCTCGGGATGGCTTGAGAACATCTGCATAAACTTGGACGATTTAGCTTCTGACTCACTTAGTTGTAACAATTTATTTAATGAGTTAGACATTCCGTACGGATCTCGCCCGTTATCTATACAAAACTGGAAACCGAATTCGTCCGCCTCATACTCTTGTTTCTGGGAATATTGAGCGCCGGCCAAGGCCTGTGCCATGTCTCCCAGTTGAGAGTCGGTCAGTTTGGATACGGTTCCACTTACAGCTCCGGCGGCGTTTTTAGCGGCGGAGGTCAAGTAAGCGTTTTTCATGGCGTCTTTAGAGTCGGAATGAACGACGTGCCCGATCTCATGACCGATAACGGCGAATACCTCGTCATCGTCCATGATTTTCATCAATCCGCCACATACGCGTACACTTCCGTCTCCACAGGCGAAAGCGTTTACATCTACTACATTATATACTTTAAAGTTTAAGTCTAGGCCGGAAACTTTCTTTACATTGGCGGTCAAGCGTTCCAAGCGTTGTCCCATTTCCGTATCCGGACCTGCTACCTCGTTATGAGTGTCCATCCATTGGATGTACTCTTTTGCCATTTTGGCTACATCCTCGTCGGATAGAGTAGCGGCATGCGCTACATCAGTCGCGGCATTAATCACTTTTTTCGTATTAATGGTCTTGCCGCCAATCTTGAATTGGGCGGAAACCGTTAGGCTCACTCCTGCTAAGAAAGCCAAGGACAATAAGATTTTTTTCATGTTTTAAATTAGTTAGTTGTTTGTGATAAATAATTTTCGATCTGTTGAAAAGTAGCGTCTTTCAACAATACTTTTTTCTCTTTGTTTAATAGATATAATGTGGGTATCGCTTTTAAGTCGTAGATCTCGTCGTTTTTAAGCGAAACACTTTTGTCGTATGAGTTGATCCAATCTTTAGGCATGACGGAAACATGCTCTTTCCATGCGTCCAGATCCTCGTCCGGATAAACGGCTAAGATCTTTAGTTTGTTGCTTTTTGAAAATTCATTGATCAAGAAGGACGATTCCATTTGTCTGGTTATTTCTTGACAAGCATGGCAGTCCGGATTATAGAAAAATAATAATAGATAATCCGCTTTTATATTGTATAATTTCCCGGTTTTTCCGTTCGCTAATGTGTACGTGAAATCGGTCGCAGGCGTCCCGATTCTGTTTTTTAATGCGAGCTCTAGCAAATGGGCGGGACGTATCTTTTCCACATCGCTTAATGACGAGGATTCGGTAAGATATTCCAATACTGCTATATACATTTCCTCATTCCTTAGGGGGGAATTCGGGTCGTATAGATATTTCTCCATCATCTCGGAAAAGTACTGAAACATGGCACTGTCTTGTTCTGTTTGTTTCATCATCGCTTTTACGGAAGAAGACATAGCTGCAGGCGAGACATAGTTCATCAAATCTATATAGTTGGATAATGCCTGCTCGGTCACTTGAGGTTCATGGATATAGGTCGTATCCTTGAAGTCGAATTTATCCCAATAATGTTTCACTAAATATTCGGCCCTTTCCACTGGGTCCGTGATTAAGGTGGGGACCGAGACCATTTCAAAGGTGGGTGGCGCTACATTGGATTCCTCCGTTTTTTGATTGCGTTGACCACTGCATGCGTTGACGGTCAACGTCAACAATAAAACATATAGATATTTCATATTCATTCATATATTTATGTTTCAATCCACAAATATATAGTATTTTTTTTATCTTTGTTAAATTAAAACAGCAAAAGGTAGAATATCATGGATTTTCGATTAAAAGTATTTCATAGCGTAGCTTGTAACTTAAGCTTCACGAAAGCGTCCCGGGAATTGTTCATTAGCCAACCCGCTATTAGCAAGCATATCCATGAGTTGGAGGTTCAGTATAAGACGCCTCTCTTTGAACGAACAGGTAGCCAGATCCGTTTAACTCGTGCGGGCGAGTTGTTGTTTTCGCATACCCATTCCTTATTGGCTTCGTATCGTCAATTGGATTTCGAGATGAATCTGTTGACAAATAATTTTCTGGGGGATTTACATTTAGGTGCCAGTACGACAATATCCCAATATGTTCTTCCGCCCGTGCTTGCTTTATTCATTAAGATGTTTCCGGATATACATGTATCTGTATTGAATGGGAATAGCCGGGATATAGAGTTGGCTTTGCGAGATGGAAAAATAACGTTAGGATTGGTGGAAGGGACTACCCGTCAAAATACGATGCATTATATACCTTTTATGAAGGATGAGTTAGTGGTTGTCACTCATGTAGGGTCTAAGTTGGCTGCTTATGACGAACTGACGTTGGAACAACTTTGTGCTTTGCCCGTAGTACTTCGTGAAAATGGCTCCGGTACGCTTGAGGTCTTGGAGGGGACCTTGGCAAAACACCAGATCAAACTGTCGCAATTGAACGTATTATTGCAGCTAGGTAGTACGGAGAGTATCAAATTATTCTTGGAAAATTCCGATGCTTTGGGAATTCTTTCTATTCGGGCGGTGACACGTGAGCTGATGGCTGGACGTTTGAAAGTGATAGATATTGAGGGTTTTAAGGCCGAACGGACTTTCTCCTTTGTGGAGCCGCAGGGACAGAACAGCGGTATGGAAGAAAGTTTCATGCGTTTTGCCAGTCAACATTGGCAATAACTTTAGGTTATTCGCTATAAAAACTTGTGAAGTAAGGGATCGGATGAAAATATGTACTTTCGCGAACGAAATCAAATAATGATATGTTGTACTAAATAAATCAATAATTATGTTTAGCGAAAAACGAGGTAACGTATTACATGGTGTCTTGCTGATAGCCCTTTTCTCTTGTTCCGCATTCTATATCGCGGAGTTCCAGTTTGTTAAACAAATGTCATTCAGTCCGCTGATTGTCGGCATTATTTTAGGTATGTTGTACGCCAACAGCCTGAGAAACCATTTGCCGGAGACGTGGGTTCCGGGTATCCTGTTTTGTACTAAGCAAGTGCTTCGTGCGGGTATCGTACTATATGGGTTTAAGCTGACCTTCCAGAGCGTGATTGCGATCGGCCTTCCGGCAATCCTGATCGATATGGTGATCGTGGTGCTTACCATCTTGATCGGTGTTTGGGTGGGGCGATTGATGAAAATGGATAAAGACCTTGCTTTACTGACCGCCACGGGTAGCGCTATTTGCGGGGCTGCCGCGGTATTGGGCGCTGAACCGGTCGTGAAGTGCGAGGCTCATAAGACGGCGGTTGCCGTATCGACAGTCGTGATTTTCGGTACGCTTTCTATGTTTATTTATCCGGTGATGTACCGTGCGGGTATTCTTGATTTAGACCCGGAGCAAATGGGACTTTATACGGGTGCGACCTTGCATGAGGTAGCTCATGTGGTAGGAGCCGGTAACGCTATGGGAAAGGAAATTTCGGATGCGGCTATTATCGTGAAAATGATTCGTGTGATGATGTTAGCTCCTGTGCTAGTAGTCATGAGTTTCATGTTGGCTCGAACCGCTGTGAAGTCCGTTGTTAACGGGGGGAGGAATGGCGGAGGCGTTGCCCCTTCTCGTGGTAAGATCACTATTCCTTGGTTTGCGTTTGGTTTCTTGGCCGTGATTGGTTTCAATTCGCTCGACTTGCTTCCTCATGCGGTTGTAGATGGGATCAATCAGGTAGATACATTCATGCTGACAATGGCCATGACTGCTCTTGGTACGGAGACTAGTATCGAGAAATTTAAGAAAGCTGGCGCTAAGCCCTTTGTTTTGGCCACTATTTTATATGTTTGGTTACTAGCTGGTGGTTATTTGTTGGCGAAATATGTGCCTCAACTTGCATAAGATCGTATTTTCCTCTATTTTTGTGATCTTAAATAGGTCGTTGTGGATAAGATGAGTCTTTTATCCATACCGTGAAATATAAAAAGATGGCATCAAAGATTACAAAAGGTATCCTTATTTCTTGTTGGATAGTATACCTCGCTATATTAGGGGCGGTGGTAATGGTGTTTATGGCGATAGCGAATGGTTCAATTGGTTATATGCCTCCGGTGGAACAATTGGAGAACCCGATTGATAAATATGCTTCCCAAGTTATCTCCTCGGACGGAAAGGCGTTGGGAGCCTATGCGCATAGCAAAGACAATCGTATTTACGTGAATTATGAGGATCTTTCGCCGGATTTGGTGAAAGCCTTGATCGCTACCGAGGATATCCGGTTCGCCGAACATAGCGGTATCGATGCGCAGGGACTGTTTCGTGCAGTTGTCAAGCGAGGCATTTTGATGCAGAAAAGTGGTGGCGGCGGCAGTACCATTACGCAGCAGACAGTAAAAAATATTTTTCTTTCTAACGACCGGACCATCCTTCGTAAAATGGAAGAACTCGCTCTTGCAGTCCAGCTGGAAAAATATTATACGAAAGACCAGATTCTTGAACTCTACCTCAATACAATTTACTTCGGCCATGGTGCCTATGGGCTCAAGGAAGCGAGCCTCACATACTTTGGCAAAGAGCCAAAAGATTTGGATCTTTCCCAATGTGCTATGCTTGCAGGACTCCCCCAAGCCCCCAGCGCCTATGACCCCATTGACCATCCGAAAGAAGGAGCACAGCGCATGACTGTCGTCCTCACACTTATGGCGCAGCAGGGATATATCTCTCCGGAAGACGCCGCAAAGGCAGCCATGAATTTATGGCTGAAATAAATCCAATACAAAAACCATTTCTCCCTATACAGGAAAGAAATGGTTTTTTAATCGTTTATTACAGAATGGCGTGGGCAATGACGAAGCTCATGCCGCAGGCGCAGATAACGCCAATCAGTCCGGGGAGCATGAAACTGTGGTTCAAAACGAACTTCCCGATTCTTGTCGTACCGGAACGGTCAAAGCCGATACATGCCAGGTCGGACGGATACGTCGGCAGGAAGAAATAACCGTAGCATGCAGGAAGAAAAGACATAACCATGACCGGATCCATGCCTAGACTAAGCGCCATAGGCATAACGATAGCAACCGCCGCCCCCTGCGAATTTACAAGTTTGGAAGTAAAGAACAGGACCAGGCCATACGTCCATGGGTGCTGGGTCACCACGGAACCGAGGAATGTTTTCAGAACATCCATGTGGCTTGCAAAGTAAGTATCAGCCATCCATGCGACACCGTAAACGGAAACAAGAGCCACAATGCCCGCACGGAATACCTGGCTGTTCCCCACTTCCTTCGCTTTCGTTTTGCAGGCAAAGAGAATGAGGGCGGAAACAAAAAGCATCACCATCTGGATAACGGTAGTCATAGAGATAGCAGCCATCTTTCCCTTCGCATTCGGGAAATGCGGGAGCAAATCCGGGAAGTTGCCAAGAATGGCAATGCAGATAATCCCTATGAGGAAAATCCCCGTCGCATGATAATAGGAAGACGGCAGTTCACGCCCCTGCAAAGTTTCATTGTCACCGTAGATATACTCTTTTTGTTCAGGATCTTTTATCATTTCCTGGAATGCTTCGTCTTTTTCCAAATCCCTGCCGCGTCTGTAACTGTAAAAAGCCGCGCAGAGAACACCAAAAAGCGTAGCAGGAACGGAGATGGACAAAATCTGGAGCAGTGAATAATTCTGCCCTGCAGCCGCCATGAATCCGACAATGGAAACAACAGCAACGGAAACGGGAGAAGCGGAAACCCCCATCTGGGACGCGACCGAAGAAACCGCCATCGGACGTTCCGGACGGATATTCTGCTTAATAGAAATATCGTAAATGATCGGGAACATCGTATAAACGACATGGCCCGTGCCACATAAAACGGTAAGGAACCATGTAGTCACCGGAGCAAGAATAGTAATGTGTTTCGGATTATTGCGGAGAAATTTTTCCGCATACTTCAGCATAACTGTAAGACCGCCGGAAGTCTGCAAAAACCCCGCGCAGGTTACAACGGCCAGGATAGTGAGCATGACGCCGATGGGTGGTGTGCCCGGCTTGTAGTGGAATACAAAAGTATACAGCATAAGGCCGATGCCGCTGATAACAGCCAGCCCAATCCCCCCGTGCCGTATGCCGAGGAACAGACAAACAAGCAATACTGCAAATCCCAATACCATTTCCATAAGTAAAAAGCCCCCTCAATAATATACATTTATTCATCAATAATACGACTTAAAGTATATATTATTATTCTTAAATATCAAATATTTATTTGTCATATGAAATCATTTTTCCATGACTAATTCACATCATTTAAAAGATCTTTCTCCAAAATAAAAGAGCCCTTATCCGGTTGAGTAAGAGTTTTCTGTTGATCAATCTCCCGTAATAAGAATATTACCCGTCTGAAAAACTGCATCCGCCGCTTCAGGAATATAAAGTTTCACAGTATGCTGTCCGATTTCTATTTTCTCTGTTTTTGTAATTACTTCTTTGCTTTCTATTATATATTATATATTATTATATGCTTCCTGTGCTGATACATCCCGGCAGTCCTTATTTTTAGTGTTATAATAGAAATAACATATGTTTGTTTTAGAAATATAAGGAGGTTCTCATGGATTACAAAATGATCAGACTGGAACAGACAGAAGAAATTGCTGTCATTACCCTCGATTATGCGCCCACGCTGAATGCTCTCGACATGAACATGTCTCTCGAACTGGAAGATGCCCTCAAAAAAGCGGAAACGGATCCCGACGTAAAAATCGTTGTCATCACAGGCGCAGGCCGTGCATTTTGCGGCGGCGGCGATATCCGCTATATGAAAGCCCATTGTGAGGAGCCGGACTTCGCCAAAGAATCCATGGGGCCTCTGGCTAAAAAATTATCTGAAATCGTTTTATACATAAAAAAAATGTCGAAAATCGTTATCTGTGCCGTAGCGGGAGCAGCGGCAGGCGGCGGTGCGAATCTTGCTTTCGGGTGTGATTTCATTTTTGCCGCAGACAACGCTAAATTCCTTCAGGCCTTTGTAGGCATCGGTCTTTGTCCCGATACCGGCGGCGTATACATGCTCCCCCGCATGATCGGCACACACCGCGCCTTTGACATGTTCGTCACAGGCCGCCCCGTTGATGCAAAAGAGGCATTCCGAATTGGACTTATCAAAGAAGTGACCACAAAGGAAGATCTCCTTACGAAAACGATGGATTTTGCAAAAAAACTGACAAAAGGCCCGGCCCTGGCATACAGAAACATGAAGAAACTGATGTTTGAAAGCATGTACAAAGATTTTGAAACCTTTATGGCGGCAGAAGAAATTTATCTTGGCCAGTGCTCGTCAAGCGAAGATTTCAAAGAGGGAATTACAGCATTCCTTGAAAAACGCCCCGCGGACTTCAAGGGAAAGTAATAATTACACCACACCGTTTTATAAAAAAACAAAAATAGCTGCCGGTCTCGGAATACCGCGAACAACTTCTGTCAGCCGGCTATCGGTTACCAACTCACAGCCAACAGATTATGAACTCCGATATCCTTTCCTGCAGGCACTTGACGCTTGCCCGCTGTGCTATAATGTATGCATTCCTTCGGACTTTCACTCCGCTGAGATTGACAGGATATTTCCTGCGAATGATGGTTCGGGTATTTCAGAAGGAAATGCCTGCAGAAAGGATTCTTCCATGACAGAAAAAAAGAAAGTCGTTGTCGCCATGTCCGGCGGTGTCGACAGTACATTGACGGCGCGCCTGCTGCAGGAGGCGGGGTACGATGTGTACGGCGCCACCATGAATCAGTTTGACGGGCAGGATTTAACAGAGGCGCAGGAAATGGCTGACTTCCTCGGTATCCCCCACAAGGTCATTGATGTACGGAAAATGTATCAGGACGTAGTGCTGTCCTATTTTGTGGATTCTTACAAAAACGGCATCACGCCGAACCCCTGTATGATGTGCGATTTTAAAATTAAGTTCGGTTTTTTTTACGACACCGTCCGTGCTTACTTTGATTGTCCTTACTTCGCCACGGGACATTATGCGCGGATCACTTATGACGGTACCCGCGGAAAGTACCAGGTAGAAAAGGCCGCGGATATCGCCAAAGACCAGTCCTACATGATGTACCACCTGACACAGGACCAGCTTGCCCATATCCTTTTCCCCCTCGGCCGCATGTATAAAAAAGATACCCGCCGTATATCTGAAGAAAAAGGACTCCCCACTTATAACAAAGCAGAATCGCAGGATATCTGTTTCCTGACCAGTGAAAAATCGTATGCCGAATTTTTGCAGAATCATGCACCTGAAGCGTTCCGCCCGGGAAATATTATAGACACAAAGGGACGTATTCTCGGAAGGCATAAGGGACTCCCTTTTTATACCATCGGCCAGCGGAAAGGACTGGGAATCGCGGCACGGACGCCGCTTTATGTTGTTTCCCTTCATGCGGGAAAGAACCGGGTCATCGTCGGTTCCAATGATGACCTTTTCCGTTCCGGCCTTCTGGCAAATGAGCTGGACTTCACCGATGGCACACCGCCCTCGCAGCAGTTCCGGTGCCTGGCTAAAATACGTTACGGTATCCGTGTCCATGACTGCACCGTGACTCTGGACGATCACGGCAGGGCCGTCGTGAAATTTGATGAGCCGCAGCGGGCAATTACCCCCGGCCAGTCCGTCGTCTTTTATGAAGAAGACCGTCTGCTCGGCGGCGGTACCATCATGAAAGCATTATAATTGAATTGAATTGAAATGAATGCCTGCCGCAAAGAGC
>ENA-OPAW01001399-OPAW01001399.1-human-gut-metagenome-genome-assembly--contig:-NODE-1399-length-11944-cov-2.636975_pt1 | contig 11944 bp, 6 predicted proteins | sample MGYA00241060_ERZ501436 | MGnify/ENA primary metagenome ERZ501436 (study PRJEB25962, sample SAMEA2042619) | human gut metagenome | biome: human gut; feature: human-associated habitat; material: faeces... | reverse complement strand
TTTTTTGATGAGAAAAGGTACAAAAATGGCTCTGAAACCGAGCGGGACATTATGATTATTTTGCGAAGTACTCCGTCTTCAACCAATAGGCATAAATCGGGTCCTGGAATGAGATTTCACCGGCCTTATTATTCAATATGTCATTCTTGATAAGGGTAGCCTTTGAGCGGGATATTGAGGTCGTTGAAGAGATTTGATAGCGATGCATCACTTCGGTTGAACTGATGGCCTTTTCTCCAGCTATAAGAGCCTTGAGGTAGTTCAGTTGCTGTGTGGTCAGTGTTTCGGTGATTGTTACAAACAGCAGACTTAACTGTTCCACCAATGCTGTATGCGCCTCACGTACGATTTCAACGGTACATACATCCTTTGTTCTAAGCCATGAAAGCTGTGCCAGCTGCTGTGCGTAGTATGGATGATTATCTACGAGCTTTGCAATCAAATGGCTTGCTTCATCGTCAATACTCTTGCCAGTATCAGCGAAACGACTCTTGAAAAATTCCACAAGGCAAGGCGTGTCAATCTTATTGAGAAACATCAGGTTGCCAAACTTGAATGGTTTGGATGAGTCGGTAAACACTTCCATCATCATGTGGCGCTTGCTGCCATAGAGACAATAGGCTACACTTTGGTGCAGCTGCCAATGTGAACGTAATTTTTTCTGGAAATAGTCTGGGTCTGTAAATTCCGCGATATTTTGGAACTCATCTACGCATATAACGATTTTCAGGCCCTTCTTCCTTGCAATCTTTTCGGCAAGATCAAGCACTTCATCAGGATTGCGTTTTACTTCCTCCCAATCAAAGTCGATTGAAACCTCATTGGTTGGATCTGTACCGATTGAAATCTTGGGAACAAGATGCGAAAAGAAACTCTTCGCACTCTCGATTGCATCCTCCCATTTTGTGGAAGTGGCGGCAATTACCTTTTGGGCGAGCAGCGAATAGAAATGCTCCTCGCTATGCACATTGAACAGGTCGATATGACAGATTCGGAGGTTACTGTCCTGCGCCATCGCCAACCTTGCAGCCTTATTTACAAGCGAACTTTTACCCCAACGGCGAGGAGATATAATAATCGTGTTGATTAATGACGTAAAGTTCTGAACCAAGTCAGCTGTTTCTTTCTCACGGTCGGTAAAATTCTTCTCAGTAGCAATCTTCCCAAATATAAACGGAGTTTCCATAACGCTCTATTTTGATTTAATACACAAATATAATACATAAAATGTAACTACAAAAATTGTTGTAACAAAAAGTGTATATACATTTATTGTAGTATCTGCTGATTGGTGTTGTCTTTATATAAATATCAGGATAAAAGTTGTAGTATTTTTAGAAACAATATATTGTTTGTTACAGGTGAAATACGAACTCTACGAATAATATAATAGTGTTTAATGTCTCAACGCCCAATAATGTGGTCAAGCAGATTGCGGCAAGAATAAATCCGAAAAATAGATTTAGGGTTACCTATCATAAAATAAAGTAAAATCCTTATATTTGTATATTATATGATAGATTGAGCTATGACAAAAAGTACGATGGGAACCAAATTGCAAAGAAAACTGGAGCAAAAAATGCAAACTGTGGGTGAACAAATCAGACTTGCACGATTGCGTAGAAACCTTAGTGTCGCACAGATTGCCGAACGTGCCACCTGTTCGCCCCTTACAGTTTCACGCATAGAGAAAGGTGTACCGACTGTGGCGATAGGCATTTATCTCAGGGTGCTTTATGCGCTTCAGTTGGATGATGATATTCTTCTGCTTGCAAAAGAAGATACAATGGGAAAGGCCTTGCAGGATTTGAGCCTTAAGAAACGAGAAAGGGCTTCCAAGAAAGCATAAGAAAAAACTCTATGTATCTGCTGATTTTGATTGACTTAAAGAGCCCAAACTGATTGGAGAGCTAAGTTACGAGTCTCATTGTAGCTCTGACAGCTATGGATTCTTTCAAATATTCTTCTTATACTTTTTCAGACAGATGGGAACATACTTTGATAAAACGCTGAGAACAGATTTTGGCAAAGGAAGAGAAGAATCTGGTACATCGACTTTCTTCATTTTATCATCATATGGGGATTGATGACTTTTGTATTGATAATGTTATTGTGGTGTATTTTGATAGTTAATTTTAGTGCTGTATGGTATATTTTTCAGATATATTTAATGTAGACGAGTCTATTTTAGAGTCATATGGGGTAATGAATATATCATTGCTTAACGATATTCCTCTTTTTATTGACCCATTTTTATTATACGCAAGTGAAAAGCCAGAATACAGGCAATTGCATGAAAATATATTGGATTATCTTTCTTTTTTGAGAGATAAGGCAAGTGGATTTATCTCATCTGAAAAGATTAAACGATGGTATACTTTTCCTGAGGTCAAGCAAAATTGGCTCGGATATAGTGAATCAGGAAATGGAGGTTTAGGCTTAGGAAAGGATTTTGGACAATCTATGTCAAAGGCTATTCAAGGCGTTTTTCCGGATCTAAAAAATGAGAAGATTACAGAAACGTCTCATTTAGAGAAATTATCGTTGTTTAAAGTAGGTGTAGGTCGAGATAATATAAGTGATTTTACTTGCAATTTAATAAAAAAATATTTGCTTGAATATACGCAAACTTTTGCAATGCAATATCTATCTCTAGAACAATGTAAAAATATTGCAGTTTCCAAGGTCTATTTTGATTATAAATATGAAAATTGGATGCCCCAAAAATATATCTTGCCATATTTTAATGGTGACTATGTAATATTAACGCCTAAAGGTCTTCTTACTAAAGATGAAACATGGATTAATGCTAGTGAAATGCGACATCGTTTATTAGACATTACAAGCAGTTTGCCAAATGATGAATTAAGAGATCAAATTAATGATATTTACTTAAAACAGTTAACAAAGAAAAAGATTACGAACAAATTAATGAATGAAGCGGCTGTAAATACAATCGCACGATTCCCTATATTAATGGATTACTATATAAAAATTAAGGAGGAAGAAAAAGAGAATGCAAAAAATGTATCGAAGGAGGTAGTCTTATCTGTAGATGAAGTATTTATAAGAAATGTACAAACCTTGATACAAATCTTAAAGGTTAATACTCAATTCTATGATGAGAGCGCAATTGGATCTTATGATGCATCAAGAGCGCGAGTGATGTATCTGAAAGATTTTATGGAGAATAAAGATGGATATAAATTATTCTATCATAAGGGTAAACCTATCAAAAGAGAAAAAGATCTTCAACTGCTTTTTAAGCTTACATGGTTTGCGACAATATTTGATGTAAATGCTGAAGTTAATAACGGTAGAGGACCTGTCGACTTTAAAATCTCTAAGGGAGATTTAGATAAAACCCTAGTAGAATTTAAACTTGCAAGTAATTCTAAATTAAAACAAAATATCGCCAACCAAGTTCAAGTATATGAAGCTGCAAATAATACGAATCAGAGTATGAAAGTTATTCTTTATTTTAATGAAATATAATATAAAAAAGTTCTAAATGTTTTGGATGAACTAGGCCTTTCGAGTGATGAAAATATTATTCTCATTGATGCCTGCAATAATAAGATATCAGCATCGAACGTATAATATCTCACATAGCTATTTCAACGGTAGTGTAAACTAAACTGTGCCAAGTTATATTTTGGAGCTGTTTTGGGACCTTCAATATTCCAAAACGACTCCGTTAGTTATCAATATCGTCAAAGAACTCCAAACAAAAGATGTTGTCAGGCTATGATCCTGAACCTGTTCGGGAACAGGATAGCCAGTTGCTAGGCCGTCTGCCCCCAGTTCTGCACCGGCTGGGTCCACTTCTTCCGGATTCTCGTAAATGCAAGATATACAAGTTTTTCCAGTGCGATATCAGATGTAAACACGCCCTTGTTCTTGGTTACCTTACGGAACTGGCGTTGATAGCCTTCCACGGTATTTTGTGCTTTTGCCGATGGCGTACAGGTCTATGATTCTGTCCGCAAGTGAATCCGCAAGGATCTTTTCACGTTTGCGTACAACTTGGGGATTGAAAGTACCGTCCCGGTCGCGCGGTGTGTTTATGGTCACTTCTCCCATCGAGGTCTGTACATGCTTGCTCATGTGGCCGTGGCGGCGGTTACTCAATTCGCGTTCACCTCCTTCCAAATGGCTGTCCATTTCTCCCTCTAGGGCACTGTTGAGCAGATTCTCCAACAGCGGTACCAATACTCCATCCTTGCCGGAAAGAGGGACACCGGCCTTCAATTGTTCAATGGCATTCGCTTTGAACTGTTCAAAATCAAATGAATTACTCATAATTAAAATGTGTCTGTAAAGTTAATAATTTCTTTTTCCTTTACTTGATACACCTTAATTTACAGTCTCATTTCATCTTAGCTGTCTTAAAAAATTAGTTAGAGAAATAGTTGTAATACCTAACCCCTTTGCACGTGTCTGAAGAATGTTGTCCGAAGTAAGTATTATCGGATTTTCTTCTTTGTATTTTAATGCCACCGATAAGATCTGACAATCAGGATTATTTTTGTCAAATCCTATAGGTAAAAGGTTAATATCAGCATCTTCCATTTTAGAGAATTGTTTTGAAAAAGCAAGATTGATATTCCTTGCTGCCGTATTGAGAACATTCTTATCAATATTATTTTTTAACTTTAGCTTATCAAGTTCTTCCAATACTTTGGCAGGAATTATCACTGTGTATTTGTGGCCAATTTTATCAATAATGTTAGGACAATTAACAAACACATTCGTGTCTATTATATAGATGTTTTCTTTTCCATCAACTATTTCTTTACGTTTCTTCTCGAATTTGGAAAGGTCAATTTTTCCCAATACATTTACAGATACATTTCCTACTGATATATTCTTTGTGCTATTAAATGTAACAAATTTTTTATCTTGGCTTTTTAATAGATATTTCCGAACTTCTTCTTCCATATCTTTGCCCATTAATGACTCGTCTGCAATGATTATGGTGCAATATTGAGCACGTGATGTAGCAACATTAAATAACTCTTTCTCCAAAGAATATTTTAGCGATGCATTCGGTATAAAGAAGATGCAATAATCTACAGTAAGACCTTGAACTCTATCAACTGTCTCTATTTTTACATTTTCAGGAATTTCACTTTTCTTTGATTGAAGAATGAATTGTTTTTGAATTTGTCGTACAGTCGGTTTGAACTTGGAAAGTACAGCAATCTTGGATTCATTGTCCTCAGATAAAATTTCCTCAACCAAAGCTATAAGTTCAATTATAGCTTTGGTTGGAGTTTTATCCCCTGGTGCCAGTTCCATTCCCAAAAATGTTGGTCCTCCATTCTTATTCATACATTTGATGGAAGATTTTATGGTTTGAATTTTCGAAACAGAATTAAGGTCATTATTGTAAAAGATACCAGTACATGCAGCACCTCTTTCCGTCAGGCGGAAAGTGTCTTTTAACATATAGGACGGGTATGAGAAATTTGTACACAATGTGTTGAATCCTTTGACAATTGCACCCCAGTCGTATCTATTAATTACATCTTTGCCTGTTAAGACTATTGGAGGCAATTGGTTTTGGTCGCCAATCCAAATTATCTTACGCCCCAATTTCATTGAGGCGGCTATCATAGGATATAATGCTTGGCTTGCCTCGTCCATTATAACATAGTCAAAAGGTATTTCTATTGCATCTTTCGCCCATGCGCTGGAAAGATAAAAGGTCACAAGGGAGAGATAGCCAGGTGCTGCATTACAAAGATTCTTTGGGTTTGGTTGTAGCTTTGGCAGTTCTTTGCTTTCATCAACAGCTAAGCTTGTTTTGGTAATCTTATGAGCATCAAGGAAATCCTTTAGATCTTTTTTCTTTACAAGTTCTATTAGGGCTTGATTGGTTAACGCAGTTACTAACACACTTTTCCCTTGTCTTAGTAATTCAGCAGACAACGCTGCCATTCTATAAGTTTTACCAGTTCCTGGAGGTCCTTGAATTTCAATGCAATTATTTACTTGTAACTTTTGAGCAAGTAAAGCATTCAAATCTTCATTAGATTCAACTTTCGTAGGATTCCAGTTATTAGTTTCTGATTGTTCATAATCAAGAATTTGTTTGGTAACAGCACAATTAGTGTCCCTAACAATGGCTATAAGGTTCATCAAGTATTCCAAAGGTGGGTCACTTGGTCCAAAAGCGACAATCGGTTTTTCCTTCTCTAGCATTTGGGCAAACTCAACACTTATATTCTTGATGCCAACTAAACAAAAGTTTGATTCATCGCTTTTAGATAGCCAAGCGCAAAGTGCTTCAGAACAATCACGCTGATATTGTTTCCTTAGATTAGCCCATGATAGTTCTCCCCAGTTTCTGTAACTTCCCATTTCATTGATGAAATATGAAGCTGTCCAAAAGGTGTTTTTTCTTGGCATATTGTCGTTTACTCTAACCTTAAAAATTAACATTCCGTTTTCTAGAAGTTTTATAAAACGGCCAACGAACACATCACCGCGTTCTTTCAGAACAATGGCTTTGGTCTCAACCAAACGAGCATATTCCCTCATCTGAGTCTCTAACTCTGTACTAAGGAAAGCTTCGTAATCTTTTCGTGTATACTTCATATTTTACAAATCATTATCGTCAAACAATTCTTGTATGCCTTCTGTCTTTGCATCCATACCAAAACTTTTTACTTGTGAGAATGTATTACGTTTTGGATCCTTTACAGCAAAAGTCGTCCTCTTTATATATTGGAATACTTTGCTGAGGGCTGCATAATAGTGTTTAGGAGTGTACTCTGTGTCAAAAATCAAATTAACATTAGAATCTTTTGTAAAGAGGTCATCTCCAGAAACACTGTGTACATCATCACCATCCCATACTAAAAGGATGTTCTTGCTATTTTGCGTTAAGAACTCGAAGTCTGTTGCACTCAGATATATGTAGCCGCCTTTGGCACTTTTGACCACGACATTAACTGGAACTCCATCAGGATCTTTAATTTTTCCTTCTATTTGATTGTATGAATGCCACCTGCCATCATTATCATCATCAAGAATCCAACCACTACAATCATAACCAGATTTAACTAACTTGTCACGGACAACTTCTTCAGCTTCTTTATGAGCAAATGCTTGTTCCTCTTGTGAGAGCTTTGGTCTTTCAATGACATCTTCCATTAATTCCTCTTCTCTGGTTTTCGGCTTTTGAGTGTCGTCATTACTAGATTCTGTCTCTTGTGGGAATTTATCATTAATCCCATATTTTTTTAGAAGAGCTATTAGCCTTTCATTATCTGCTTTTAACAAAGCAATTGTATTGTCCTTTTCTTGTAATGCTTCTTGTGTTACGCTAACTTTTCCTTCGATACAAAGTATTCTGTAATCATCTTTATCGATATCAGATTTTCCCTCTATTGCAATTTCATAAAGTAAAGAATCTATATTACAATTTCCATTGATGTATAGTTTTCTTTCAGAGGAATTGTAATAATAATCTTTATCTTCATAATCTGTCATTCTGGTATTATGATATGACAGGAACCATGGTATATTCCCTTTAAAGATATAAATGTATGGATAGTGATTCTTTTTCCATTTGACATAATTAGAAGAATCCCATTCTGTAGAGTTGTTCTGAAGTTTTTCTATATCGATGAAACGATTGACATTGCTGTTTTTTCGAGCAAAAATATCAAACAAGACGGCTTGCTGGTTTAGCCCATTGAAAGGGCGATTATAGCCCTCCGCTTCTGCAAAGAATTTCAATCCTGCAAATACATCTGCGTCATTTATTTCGGCCATAAAAGCGACTTGCTTATTAGTAAGGAATGATTTCCTAAAAAGAATGGTCTTATGAGTTATATCTCTTAACCCATTATCAACAAGGTATTGTTTTTTCCCCTCTACATTATTACACCATCTTTCAATAACTGGCTTGACTCGTTCATTTTCAAAAATTAAATCGTTATCAATATATTTCTCTTTTATTTCGTCTTTTAGAGTGCAAGTAAACGGAGCATCATTTAATGACACCTTATTGGTGAAAAGGAAATCGAATAAATCCCAAACAAATGATTCACTTTCTTGACTCAAATCTATAGAAGGAATGTCTGGATAACCTTTACTCCGTACAGTTACCCAAGTGCGTTTATAGTTATTGTATTCATTTTTGTCATAATACCAATAATATACGGCTTTCCTATAATAAATTGAAAATAAATATTGTTGAAAGTTGCCTTTTCCAGTAGGCCAATGCTGTTGGTGCTTATCGTTTATACCCAAAACAGAATTTAATTCTTTGAAGATCTCTGATTGAGGCTTATTTTTGGCTACAAAGAATTTTTCTAGACCACCTTTTGTTTCAAACAAAGATTTTATTTGTTCCATTGAGTTAGCTTGGTCTTTGTACTGAGGAAGAAGTGTGGAAAGAGAAAATAAGACCTTTTTTGTTGTTTCATTTTGTCTGTATTCACAGCTGACCTCATCCTTCATAGAGAACTGGGTGATACATTTATTTCCATAGAAAATTTTGGCTGAAAATTCAGTCGGATCTGATAGGGTACTAAGAGCTAATTGCAATACTCTTGATTCAAAACTATCTTTGGTGTATTTCTTATCAGCATCCAAACTAATCTTGCTGATCTGATTTAAGTAAGCAGTCTTTGTAATTGAATTAGAACTCTCTACAATATTTATTAAGTCGCTCAGTTGTTCTTTAGTTGAACATTTGCTAATTAAAGCTCTTGTGTAGGCTTCGTCAGACCAGTTGTACAATTTATACAATATGTCAATAGAAACATTGATTTTGGAAATGTTGGGCCAAATAATACTTTTAAATTCATCCTCGTTAGCAACAAAATAGGATTTTAAATCTTCAGAATATTCATCTTGACGAACCATATATGGATTTAACCATTCTGGAGCATCTGCCCTATAAATCACCATGCCATTTAGAGCTGTGTTAACTCCGTTCATATTCTTGAACAGTTTCAATGCCCTAATAGAAGATTCATCAACGTTGGTAAAATTTTTGAAAGCTTTTACCAATCTAATTCTATCAGATAAAGATTGATTTATGATTTTCTCGCATGCTGTACAGATTGAAGTGAACATTGTTTGGTCTGGCCAAATACCGGCAGACAAATATGGCCACAATATATCTTCTGTTGTGTAAGTCTTATCAGAACAAACAAAACCAAGACTCTTAATAATATCTTTAATAGGATCTAAATGCTCCGTAATTATAATACGTGTTGCCTTATTCTTGGTCGCTTCATCTATAGAAACAAATTCATTCTCGAATTGAATTATTGGCAGATATTTAATTATGGTCGCACACTTCTCTTTACGTTGAATCAACCAATTAAAAAATTCCGTTTGTTTTTCTTCATTAGCAGATTGATACCATGATATTAGTTTTTCATTACCAGACATCTTGGTAACAGCGTTATCAATGGTAATCCTTTCAATTCCCTCAAATATCTTATTGTCAAATACAGAGTGGTTAATATCTTCAGAAGGAAGATGTTTCTTTGAATTAAGTATTTCAAGGAATTTATCCGCACCTATTATCTTGGAAAGTCCAGTCTTATCTATAATAATCTCTTTCAGCTTTACGACCTCTTCTTCTGTAACTTTAATGAAAGATTCGCTCTCTAACGCTTCAGTGAAGGATTTGTTGAAGAAAGATGATAACGATAGTGCTCCCGTTTCCTCCTCATTAAGCAAGCTATTAGGAAGTATTTCAAGATAGGAAGGAATCATTTTTGACAAAGAAGCTACCCAATCAACTAATAATTTCCCAATCTCTAAGAATAGAAATTGATTCCATATCTTTTTGACATGAAGTTGCTCTCTATTTGCGGCTAATAAGAAATCTGCATTGACGATGAAGTTGAAACCAAAATCGTTAACAGAAGTTGGGAGATATGCATATAATACAGAATTTTCCAATTTAACGATTTTCCCATCTTCGGTCTTTGCTGCAAAACTTATTTGTGTCATAGTAGCTTTTTTCAGCTTCTCTGGCACATTACGGTCATCTTGCAATGCATCTCTAATATCTTGGGGGATAGTTATCGGATAGTCTTTCACAATCCACGAACTATCAACAATACCATCTTTTTCTATCCACAAAATATCCCCATCATGTGACTTTGATATTTTTGTCCGAAGCTCACCTTCATCAAATTCTAAATTTGTCACATTCTTTAAGAAAAGAAGAAAGATAGGATGAGCGAAAATTTTGGCTATGGATATTCGATAATTATTAAGATTATCTTCTCCAACTTCAAGGGAGATTCCTACACGCGATTTCCAGAATGTTTCATTTTCTTTTACTTCTTTTGGATATCTATACCTTTCCTGCCAAATAGGTTTCAGCTGCCATGGAATATTATTCATGTTAGAATCCCCATAGATAGGAGAATACTTATCAAATGCGAAAGAATAGTTACCGGAGTTTATGATGACAGTGTCAGATCCAGTGAATACTGATTTAAAGCCAATGCCTTTGTAACCAATTTTTTCTTTATCCTTTCTTTTTGTACTATCTCCAATGCTACATATGCTATCAACATCATCGGTGTCAAAGGCTCTACCATTGTGCATAAATAGGAGGTGTTCTTTAAGTAATTGCAATTTCACAGATACAGACTTACCCTCTTCTGGCTGGTCATCTGCGTTCTGTAATAATTCATACACGAATCGATCATCTGCGTTTGAATACAAGTCATCCATAATATTATGAAGAGCATTAACGGTATTCTTTGCATCACGTTCGGTGAATCCTGTATCTTTGAATATTTTACGGATTTGAGCTTCACGAGATAGTTTGTCTTTGAGATTTGTCCCCAGAAGACCAAACTTAGTATCTGCTAATGTTATGATAAAGGGATTCTTATCTCTAAATTTCTTAGGAGACAACTTAACACTAATTCTCCAGATATCTTGTTTTTCAAGTTTATCATTGCATGCAGTCCATAATTTTACTTTTCCAAGCCCAAATGGATAATACAAAATATCGCCTTCGGTATTGCGAATGTCTTCGAAGTACGCAAAATCATTTCCTTTTTTATCTTTATGGTCAGCCTTTTTATATGTTCCAACCATTGTAAATACGCCCTTAACATCTGGCGTAATATTCCAATAGCTAGACAAGAATTCCAATACTTCGTTATCTGAACGAGTCTTGAATTCGGCTATCTGTTCTTCAAACCATTTATTTCTCATAACAAAGCATTTTTAGTTTATTGTCAAATTCAAATTTATTCCATGCCTCCATAACCAAGCGTTTGGTACGGTACTCGCCAAGTTCTCGGAGTTCTCGCTCTTTGAGCACGCGGAATGTTTCGTTGATACAGCCCTTGCCACACACATCTTCGGGATCAAGGATATAGCGAAGATCCTCAGTGGTAAGACCATATAAATGAGCGAAGATGGCATCCAATTCGGCTTGCCACACAGCTCGTTGCCCTTCATCCCATATGACTGGTTCTTCAGGAAGGTCATACTCTGCTGGGCACTCTTCTCGCAACTCTTCCATCCAACCATCCAAGTCGTGGTTGAACCAGCAAAGGCGTGTTACACGCTCTACAATGCCCCGTTCGTAACCAGACGAAGTGATTTGTTCGGGAGTGAGAACAGGGAATTGTTTTACGAAAAATGTACTCATATTAATTCCACCAACTTTTTGTCTTATAGCGTAATCAAATACCAATGAGGACATCATTCCCAAAAGCAGCGCTCCGGGCATAGTGCCACGCTCCACGAAGAGGAGCGTGGCACTATTCCCGACGCCGCAGGCGTCGGGAATAGGTGATAATATAAATGTTCTCAAATCTACACTTCTAGCAATGCATCTATATCCTATAAACCATTTGTGAGGCCATTCCCATATAATGTTACCATCTTTATCTGTTTTAATAAGTCGATTATCTACTTCCTCTTGTGGTACCCAATA
>ENA-OPAW01001398-OPAW01001398.1-human-gut-metagenome-genome-assembly--contig:-NODE-1398-length-11950-cov-2.382514_pt1 | contig 11950 bp, 10 predicted proteins | sample MGYA00241060_ERZ501436 | MGnify/ENA primary metagenome ERZ501436 (study PRJEB25962, sample SAMEA2042619) | human gut metagenome | biome: human gut; feature: human-associated habitat; material: faeces... | reverse complement strand
TGCAGGCAAGCATAGCACCCTCGCCGGTACCGCATCCTGTGATGACGAAATCGGCTGCACCGGAATTCAATAATACAGCGGCAAGAATACCGTTCTGGACATAGGTGAGCGGATGCTCATCCTCGGCAGAGTACATACCGTAATTGAATACGGTGTGACCCGTCGGCTCTACAACGGACTTTAATGTGTTGCAGATCATTTCATTCTTGGCTGCCTGGCTGTTTTCGTTGATTAAAGCGATTTTCATAATGGTTTAGACCTCCGTTTTATAACAAATCTGTCATGGCTACATCGTCCATGTCGTCAAAATCTTGATTCTCACCGACCATGCCCCAGATAAAGGTGTAAGCCTGGGTGCCGCATCCGGAGTGGATCGACCAGCTTGGGGAGATGACTGCCTGCTCGTTGCGCATTACAATGTGGCGTGTCTCTGTCGGCTCACCCATGTAGTGCATGACAAGGGCATCTTCTGGCATATCGAAATACAGATAGACCTCCATGCGTCTGTCGTGTGTATGGCACGGCATCGTGTTCCATACGCTGCCCGGTTTCAATTCCGTCATACCCATCTGCAACTGGCAGGTAGGAAGGACTTGATTGACGATCATCTTGTTGATGTTGCGGTCGTTGGACATTTCCAAAGAGCCCATAGCGGCAACCACAGCGTCAGCCTTCGTTACTTTTTTATCCGGATAGTTGCGATGTGCAGTCGTAGAGTTAAAATAGAATTTAGCCGGATTCTTGGCATCTTTGCTTTCAAATGTCACTTCACGGTCACCGGAACCCAGATAAAGGGCTTCCTTAAAATCAAGTTCGAAAACAGCCTCCCCAGCTTTTACAACACCCGGTCCGCCCACATTGAAGATACCCATTTCGCGACGAGTCAGAAAGAAAGGAGCTTTCAACGGATCGATTGCTTCCAGCACCAATACTTCGCCTGCCGGCATAGCGCCACCCACAATCATACGGTCGTACATCGAATACACCATATTCACTTCGTTAGGAGTAAACACCTTTTCAATCAGAAAGTCACGACGGATACGTTTCGTATCATATTGCTTTGCATCTTCCGGATGCGCAGCATAACGCAATTCATAATTTGTTTTCATCTTCTTATTCAGTATTTATTGTCATGTTACTATTCAAATTGTCAATTATCAATTGTCAATCATTTAATCGCATGGTCAGCCTGCACCTTTTCCCCGTTCCATGCTTTCACATTCGTCCATTCCGTATAAGGGGCAGACCAGAACTCATCCGTTTCCGGCAGTCCCAGAGGTACTAATCCAAAAGCACAAAGGTAGACACTCCCTGTATTGATATAAGACTCGGAGATCTCGATTTGTTCACCTGTAAAGCCTACACGCAACCAACCGTTCTTATCGAAATTTGCCGGAGACTCCAACTGACGACGGATGACGGAAGTCAAAGCACAACGAACCTGCGCCGGTTTCACCCGTTCGGGCAAAATATGCATCAAAGCCGCCTGTCCTAACGCATGGAAAGCACCGAAACGATAGCAGATGGAACGGCCGACAACCGGGAAAGATCCTTCGGGAGAAATAAAACGTTCCAGTATCTCGGCATAACGAGCATGACGTTTCAGCTGTGTATCTAAAAAATCAGCACCTTCGATACCATGTTTCTTCATCACGACCAGCACGTCCGTCAGCATCGGATGGATCACGAAACTATTATAATAATCCATGTGAAAATCAACTCCATCACCATACATTGCATCTCCTTTATACCATTCGTCACGGAATTTTTTCACTCCATACAGCATCCGCTCCATGTCACATTCTCCTGTAAACTCCAACAAAGCAGCTTCGACCGTCGAAGCGAAAAGCAACCAGTTGCTTTCAAAAGGCTTGATGTTACGGCTCCGCTTCAATTCGGTAATCATCCATTCTTTTGCTTGCGGATCAAGATTTCCCCAAAGTTGTTTCGGGGCACGCAATAATCCCTGCGCTAAAAAAGCTGCATCCACCAAAGGTTGCGACGGTTCACCGAAAACCAGATAGTCGGGAGCCCCAGGATTGACGGCATTCTTCAAACCTTTTACCGTCAGGTCGATATATTTCTCACGGAGCTTGCCTTCCGGCGTATTGTCCGGTCCCAGTTCCAGCCAAGGAGCGATACCGCAAACCAGACGGCCCACCGCTTCCAAATGCGAGAAACGATGACGGTTGCCCAGCGATTCGTAAGGCATATTCTTCTTCAACGTATTATTGCTCAGATTGACAAGTACGGGATCTGCAATGCGTGTCAGGTTTTCCACCCAGAACGCACGATCTTCTTTACCAGTTGCTTGCTGGGCATTACCCGTAAAAGGCAGACAGATCGTACATAGAATTAGTACGGCGATTTTCAATGAATTTCTCATGGTTTATATTCAAATTAATTTTTTCAGTCTCATCAATGCTTCCACATAATAGTAATCGGCATAACTAAGCGGCACGTCCACCTCGCTGTTTCCAGGCAGATGGCCGGTCGAATGTTTGAGTACAAAGTTACAGTTTGTTCCCTTCTCTGCCAAATATTCAGGGGATGATAAAGAACGCACCTGCTGTTCGGCAAAGTCCAGATAGCTTTTTGCCTCATCCGATTTATCCAACTGGCTCAATTCGATCAGGGCGGATGCCATGATAGCGGCAGCAGAGGCATCACGCGGCGCATTCGGGATATTAGGAGCGTCGAAATCCCAATACGGGACTTTATCGGCAGGCATATTCGGATGATTCATCAGGAAACGGGCAATATGCTTGGCCTGTGCCAGATATTCAGGACTGCCGGTTTCACGGGCCATCATCGTATAGCCATAGATTGCCCATGCCTGCCCGCGTGCCCAAGCCGACTCGTCGGCATAGCCTTGATGTGTCATTTTGATATGGGACTTTCCGGTGATGGTGTCATATGAAACGACATGATAGCAGCTATAGTCATCACGGAAATGATTTTCCATCGTCGTATTGGCATGCGTGACCGCGATATCATAGAAACGGTTATCGCCGGTAGTCTTGCTTGCCCACGTCAGCAGTTCGAGGTTCATCATATTATCGATGATAACCGGATACTGCCATTTACCATTATTGGTAAAGTCCCAGGAACGGATCGCTTTGATCATAGGGTTGAATCGGGTACTGAGCGAGCCGGCGCCTGTCACCAGTACATCCTTATAAGCGGGATTTTGTGTCAAGCGGTAACCATTGCCATAGCTACAATAAAGCATGAAACCTACATCGTGGTTACCCGTCACATGCTGTACTTTTTCCAGGCGTCCGGTAAAAAGTTCGGCATACTTCTTCAACTCGGGAGTGGGATTACTTTCATACAGGTACCAGAGTTCACCGGGGAAGAAACCGCTGCACCACCAATAGCAGTCGCTGGTTTCCAGTTTGCCATCCTTGATGCTCTTAGGCAGCCGGCCTTCCTGCTGTTCCAGCTCTTTGGCCATAAGCAGCGCCTGTTCGGTCGAGGCTTTCAAACCACGGTCAATCACTTTTGCAAGAGGTTCCTCCTGCGGGGCATTACTACAAGACGACAATAACAGTGTGGTCGCTAACACAGATAAACTTAAAAGTTTGTTCATAATTGAATAATTAGAAAGATTTTGGACAAATATAGGGATAAGTTTACAAATTACTGCGTATTACGATAGAAAAGCGACTGGTATACATAAATATCACATGGATTTCCAATTCAACTTCACCTGCCCTTGACGCCTTTTGATTATCATCTCATACAAGGGTGAAGGCAGACATCCGGACTGCCTTCACCCTATCCCGTCCCGATTTTGGTTGACCATGCTCCCCTACTTCACATCCACCCATATATATTTAAGTAAAAAAACAAGAATGCTACAATATTAATTAATCAAACAAATACACAGGTATTTACAGCTATTACTACCACTTCTTTACTTTTCGCCCTTAGTCGAAAGGTTTATGAACGCAAATAACGACGATTAAACACCTGATACATGTTTTCTTATCCGCGTTATTCGTGTCATCCGCGTCAAAATTATATTTGTGTCATCAGTACCCTGAAATACAAACGTAATAATATCGTAACACCCCGTTCAACCCCATGTAATCGCTTCGTAATATTTGTTTCGTTCCTTTGCGGTAGAATAAAAAGGTAAACAAAGTGAGAAAGTTTTTCGAAAAGATTGTAGAAGGAGGATTACTCATCAGCGGAAGCGTCAGTAGCTTTACGATTTTGCTGATCGTGTTTTTTCTGTTCAAAGAGGCCGGCGGCCTTTTCAATACTCCGGCCACGGAAGAGGGGTATGTCCTTGCCGTAAATAAAAGCAACGATGTTGGAAAATTATCACCAGAGAAGATCATGGATATCTTCGACGGTAATATAACCAATTGGAAGGATGTCAGCGGAATGGATCAGGATATCCTGATATTCCGTTTCTCCGATCTGACCAACTATTATACGGAGGAGGAACTGGGCGACGAATTTCAATACGTCCCGCAAAAGATCAGCGAACTGGTGGCGAAAGAACCCGGTATCATCGCCTTCTTCCCCAAGCAGTATTTACTGGAAAACGGTTTCCAGGGAAAAGTCCTTCCGGAAGAGAAAATCACATTGGGAGAATTTTTCGGAGGGACGAAATGGTATCCGACCTCGACACCGGCTCCGATATTCGGATTGATCCCTTTGTTGTTAGGCACATTGCTGGTCAGCATCGGTGCAATCGTCCTTTCTCTTCCTTTCGGAATTGCGGTGGCCATTTACATGGCTGAAATTGCGAATAAACGGACACGCGACCTCTTGAAACCGATCATCGAACTACTCGCAGGCATTCCGTCTGTCGTCTACGGTTTCTTCGGTTTGGTGGTGATCGTTCCGCTCATCCAGAAGACATTCGACCTGCCTGTCGGCGAAACGGCTTTTGCCGGCAGCGTGGTATTGGCGATTATGGCACTCCCTACGATCATCACCGTTGCGGAGGATGCCATGCGGACAACACCCCGTGCCATGAAAGAGGCAAGCCTCGCCTTAGGCGCTACCCAATGGCAGACGATCTACAAAGTAATCATCCCGTACTCCATTTCCGGTATTACCTCCGCAGTCGTGCTGGGTATCGGACGTGCGATAGGCGAAACGATGGCCGTCCTGATGGTAACCGGCAATGCGGCCGTCATCCCGACCTCCTTCTTCGAGCCGGTGCGGACCATTCCTGCAACGATCGCTGCCGAATTGGGGGAAGCTCCCGCCGGAGGCGCACACTATGAAGCCTTGTTCCTACTCGGCGCCGTCCTCTTCCTGATCACACTGATATTGAGTATCTCCGTCGAGTATATTTCATCTAAAAGAAAAATCTGATTAGCATTATGGCACCTGTACAAAAGTTAGGAAATATAGATTTGAAGAAACGGACCTCACAGAGGTTTGCATTCGGATTCTTCACCCTGTTGAGTTATCTGGTCGTGGCGATCTTGTTCGTGATCTTAGGGTTCATCATCATCAAAGGAGGCAGCGTGATAAGCTGGGACTTCCTGACGAAAGCCCCGGAAGAGGGAATGACAAAAGGGGGAATCTTCCCGGCGATCGTCGGAACCTTCTACCTGATCGTCGGAAGCAGTATCATCAGTTTCCCGATCGGGATCATGAGCGGCATTTACATGAACGAATATGCGACAAACGGCAAAGTAGTCCGCTTCATCCGTATCATGACAAACAATTTGAGCGGAGTCCCGTCGGTCGTATTCGGCTTGTTCGGTATGTCGCTGTTCGTCAATGCGCTGGGTTGGGGAGACTCGATCATTGCCGGTTCGTTCACGCTGGCATTGATGTCACTTCCTCTGATTATCCGCACGACGGAGGAGGCATTGAAAAGCATCGACGACTCGTTCCGTCACGGTAGCTTGGCATTAGGCGCGACAAAACTACAGACCATCCGCCGTGTCGTGCTCCCGATGGCTTTCCCGAATATCATCACCGGCCTGATCTTGTCGGTCGGACGTGTATCGGGCGAAACGGCTCCAATCTTATTCACCGTAGCGGCCTATTTTCTTCCTCAATTGCCGGGAAGCATCTTCGACCAGTGTATGGCACTGCCTTACCATTTGTATGTAATATCCACGAGCGGAACGGATATAGAAGCCTCCCGCGGCATGGCATACGGAACGGCCTTGGTGTTGATTGCAATCGTCCTGGTTGTCAATCTGCTGGCAAACCTATTGCGTAATTATTTTGCTAAGAAAGTAAAAATGAATTAATAAACAATACAATGATAAAGATTGATGCTCAAAACGTAGATTTCTATTACGGCGACTTTCATGCGTTGAAGAACATTTCGATGCAGATAGAAGCCAATACCTCGGTAGCCTTTATCGGCCCGTCGGGTTGTGGCAAATCTACTTTCCTCCGCTTGTTCAACCGCATGAACGACTTGATTCCCGACACACGTTTGGAAGGTAAGATATTCATTGATGGACGGGACATATACAGCAAAGGGGAAAAAGTCGATACGCTCCGTAAAAATGTCGGAATGGTATTTCAGAAACCGAACCCGTTCCCAAAGACAATCTTCGAAAATGTGGCTTACGGTCTACGCGTAAACGGCATTAAAGATAACGGATACATCGAAGAGACCGTAGTCAAAAGCCTGAAACAGGTCGTTCTCTGGGACGAGGTCAAGGATAAGCTGAAGGATTCGGCTTTCGCCCTCTCCGGCGGCCAGCAGCAACGTCTCTGCATCGCGCGGGCATTAGCTATCTCGCCTTCCATCCTGCTGATGGACGAGCCGACTTCTGCCCTCGACCCGATCTCAACAGGCAAGATCGAGGATTTGATCCATGAACTGAAAAAGGAATACACGATCGTGATCGTCACACACAACATGCAGCAGGCTGCCCGTGTAAGCGACAAGACAGGATATTTCTATCTGGGCGAACTGGTTGAATATGGTGAAACGCGTAAAATCTTCACCAATCCGGAAAAAGAATCGACGCAGAACTATATTACAGGGAGATTTGGGTGAGAAGATTTATGATTTATGAATTATGATTTATCATCGACACATAAATCATAATTCATAATCCATAAATCATAAATTATAAATCATACAATTATAAATCAAAACATGAAGGTTATTGAACAAGAAATAGCAGCGCTAAAGAATACAATCAACGAGATGTGGGCACTCGTCCATCAGCAGATATACAATGCTGGTGAAGCGATGCTGACCGGAGACAAGGAACTGGCCTATAAAGTGCTCAGCCGCGAACGCCGCGTAAATGCATTCGAGCTGAAGATCGACAGCGATTGCGAAGATATCATTGCTCTGTACGCGCCGGTAGCCATCGACCTCCGTTTCGTACTCGCCATGTATAAGATCAACACGAACTTGGAACGCCTCGGTGACTTCGCCGAAAGCATCGCACGCTTCTCCGTAAACCTGCCAGAAGGGGAACCGATCGATCCGGAACTGGTAAAGATCGCCCGCGTAGAAGAAATGTTGCACGAACTTCTTGGCATGATATCATTGGCCCAGGAAGCCTTCGAGAAGGAAAGTTCCGAGATCGCATCACGCATTTTTCTGAAAGACAACATCATCGATGAGATCAACCACGATTCGACTCCTCTGATCGCCCAGTATATCGAAGCACATCCGGGCAGTGCACTGGCCGGTCTTTATATGGCGGGAGTCGTCCGCAAGATGGAACGTTTCGGCGACCATTGCACTAATATTGCAGAAGAACTGATCTTCTACTTGGATGCGAAGGTGATGAAGCACATCGGCAAAACGGAAGAAAAGTAATATCTTTGCAGCCAGAATCAAACATAATCGTAATCAACAATGAAACGACTAACGGCATTCTGGCTGTCAGCCTGCTTTTTATGCACTGTTCCCGTACAGGCGCAATCATTTATTCCCGAACGAGATTCCTCCGATATTTCTCTGTTTGAATATGCGACGAAGATTCCCAAGCGCAATAATGTATTCAACCTGGATCTGGAAATGCATGCTTCTTTCAATACTTTCTTCACCGGACACAAACTGGATGAAGCCGCTTTCCGTTTCAACCACATCAAGCTCGAAGCGACCGGTGAAGTAAACGACCGGCTTTTCTACTGGTACCGCCAGAACCTCAACCAAGGGAATGAAGGCATGGATCTGGAGAACCTGCCGGAATCGATCGAATATGCGATGATCGGCTACCGCCTCAACGACAAATTCACAGTTACTTTAGGGAAACAGGATGCTGCCTGGGGAGGATTCGAGTATGACCTTGACCCATATGCGATATACGAATACAGCGACATGAACGAATACATGGATTGCTATTTCACCGGAGTCACGTTTGCCTACCAACCGATAGTTTCGCAAGAGCTTCGTGTGCAGGTTACCGACAACCGTATCGGGAGCATGGAGGATGCTTACGGCCTGCTTCCCGCCGGAATTGAAAAGCCACGCGCTCCACTTTTCTACACGTTTAACTGGAACAGCTGTTATCTGGACGAGGTTCTAAACCTCCGCTATTCCGCAACGGCCGGAGAACAGGCTAAAGGGAAATGGATGTATATGGCATGGGCCGGACACAACGTTTGTACCGGTCCGTTCGACGGCTACTTCGATGTGATGTACACGCGCGGCTCGCTCGATCCGTTAGGTATCCTGACCGAGCTGGTTCCTCCGTCCGGCGAGAATGAGGAAGGACCGGTCTGCTTGCGTAATGTCCAGTATCTTTCACTCGTGGCGGAGATGAATTACCGCTTCCATCCGAAATGGAATGCCTTTGCCAAAGGCATGTACGAGACTGGTTCGGTCTATAAAACGGGAGATGAAGAGGGAGAGCTCCCTAACGGGAAATACCGCACGGCATGGGGCTTGCAGGCCGGTCTCGAATTCTATCCGATGGCAGATGAAAACCTGCATATCTTCCTGACAGGAACAGCCCGCTCTTACAACCTGACGGAAAAAGCAAAAGCGCTGGGTGCCTCCATTGAAAACACACAGCGCTTGTCGGTAGGGTTCATATACAAGTTGCCTTTGTATTGATTAAAACATCAGCGCCAACTGATCCCCGGCCTGCAATGCTACTTCCAATATGCCGTCAGCGACAGGGAGAGATACGGCTTTTTGATTGATCTTGATGCTCATATTTGCCGAATCGGCCGGGAGTTTGATGCGGAACGAACCGGGAACCAGGGCTTTCAAACCGGCTTCCGTTAACCGCCCTTCTTTCCATTTGGCAGACACTTCACCGCCTCCACGAACTTTCAAACCTTTGAAGCTGCCGTTTTTCCAGGCGGAAGGCAGAGCGGGAAGCAGTTCGATTTCTCCCGTCTGGCTCTGTACCAGCATTTCGGCAATACCGGCACAACCGCCAAAATTACCATCTATCTGGAAAGGAGGATGTGCACAGAACAGGTTCGGATATGTCCCGCCTCCATTCGTCATATTCGTTTTACGGTCCACACACGGACGGAGTAGGTCGACAAGCAACTTATAAGCATGGTCGCCATCGTGCAAACGCGCCCAGAAATTAATTTTCCAGGCCATCGACCATCCTGTACTCTTATCGCCACGGGCCACAAGTGACTTGCGGGCTGCCTCGGCAAGCTCAGGTGTATGCTTTATCGATATCTCATTACCCGGATACAAACCGTAAAGATGGGAGACGTGGCGATGATGCGGTTCCACCTCCTCAAACGGTTCGAGCCACTCCATAATACGACCGTCCTTGCCGATTGTCGTCGGCATCAGGCGGGCACGTTTGGCGACCAGTTCGCCGGCAAAGGCAGAGTCGATTCCTAAGATATTGGCGGCGTCGATCGTATTGGTGAACAGTTCGCGGACGATCTGGTTGTCCATCGTCGAACCGGCACAGATATGCGCCGTCTTGCCGTTCGGCAGCTTATACCCGTTTTCAGGCGAAGTCGTCGGAGCCGTCACCAGATATTTGTTGCGCGGATCTTCCACCAACATATCCACGAAGAACCGGGAAGCTCCTTTCAACACTGGATATACATCTTTCAGATATTCCTTATCCAACGTATAGAGATAATGCATGTACAGGTGTTCGCAAAGCCAGGCGGCAGAAGTATTGGTCGCTCCCCATGACGGATGTTCTCCCGGTGCGGTGAACTCCCAGACGTTTCCTAAGATATGCGTCACCCATCCTCCGGCATTATAATAGGCTTTAGCCGTCTGTTCACCGCTGGCAACCTGCTGTTTCGTCCATTCTACAAGCGGAAGATGGAGCTCGGAAAGATTCGCCACCTCAGCCGGCCAATGATTCATCTGAAGATTGATATTCAAATGATAGTCGCCGTTCCAGGGCGTATTGACCGTATTGCACCACAATCCCTGCAAGTTAGGAGGTAACAGCCCTACACGGGTAGAAGAGATCAGCAGATAGCGGCCGAACTGGAAATAGAGTGCCCCTAAAGAAGGATCGTCCGGATCAGCATTGAAAGCGGCAAGGCGCTCATCTATCGGCAGGTCCTCACGGGAAGAATGCCCCAAATCCAAGTCCACACGGCCGAACAGGGAACGGTAAGCGGCAATATGTCCTTTCTTCAAAGAGGCGAAATCTTTCTTTTCGGCATTAGCCAACAGGGAAGCGACCTTCTCGTCCAAATCCTTATCGAAATAATCGGTTGCCATGCTCACCAGCAGGATCGCTTCGGAGGCATTTCGTATGGTAACAGTCGAATCACCCGGAATCACATTTCCTCCTTTCGGCAGGACGACACGAACACGCGACGCATAGCGAAGACCTTTCATTTCAAGTGTATCGACACCGTCGGGCAGTTGTCCTTGCATCAGAAGGTCATTACCGTCGGCTGTCACCTTATAGTGCTCAGGACGGTTCATACCAAACGAGAAATTCAGTGCCTTATCCGCGTCGGCAGTCAGGTGGATCACTCCCAAATCATCGGCAAAAGAGGTAAAGACTTCACGGTCATACTTCACCTTACCTCTTCTAAAAGAAGCGGTTGCAATCGCGTTGTCAAGATTCAATTCACGCCTATATCCGGAGATCGAATCGGAGCTGCCTTGATAATCGTAATTCAGAACAAGGTTACCCAATAGTTGGTAACTGCCATAAGGAGCGTTTGCGCCCTGCCCCAATGCACTCCCTTCGCCCTTGCAGACAAAAGTATTGTACATCAGTTCCTGTGCCTCGTCGTTACGTCCTTCGAACAGAAGTTTACGGATCGTACCCAACGAGTAATATGCCTGCGGGTTATCCGTATCCTGCTTACTGCCCGACCACATGGAGATTTCATTCAAAACAATCTTTTCAGTATCGACACCTCCGTCCGGCATCAATCCAAGGCGTCCGTTACCCAATGGAAGCGTCTCTTCCCATATCTCGGCCGGAGCATCGAAATGATAAGACAACGGTTTGCCCGTCTGTACTTCCGGCATATTGCATCCTGCGAGGATCAGCAATACGAATGATAGACATTTTAGTTTCATGGCATTAAAATATTAATAATTAATAATCGGTTTTCTGTTTAATCTGTTAATCTGTTACTTTTGGCTTGATCCAAAAGTAACCAAAAAATCAAGGCTTAAGCTGCTTCGCTACTCCGTTCCCTTCGTTCGCTGTCGCGTCTGAAACTCGCTTCGCTCAAACAGCAGACGCTCCGGACGCTCACTGCGGTCACTGCGCTTAACGCTCACCAGCTTAGGCCGGAGATAGAGCCTGACGGCTCTTTGGGGATGGCCGATACCGCCTGCTTCTCTGCGATCCCGCATCAAGTGCGGGAACGGGCTTGTCCCTGTGTTTGCCTCCGTGCTTGTCCTCGCACTTGTGAGGGTGTTTCGGAACAAGGGGATTTTGACGTACTTTCTACAAAAGAACCGTCGGTATCGGCCATCCTAAGAGAAAGCGTAGCTTTCTATGAAAGGCCTAAGCGGATGGGCGTCAAGCGAAGGGCAAAGACGGAGCGTCCGGAGCCTGCGTTGTCTGAG
>ENA-OPAW01001387-OPAW01001387.1-human-gut-metagenome-genome-assembly--contig:-NODE-1387-length-12036-cov-2.794091_pt1 | contig 12036 bp, 9 predicted proteins | sample MGYA00241060_ERZ501436 | MGnify/ENA primary metagenome ERZ501436 (study PRJEB25962, sample SAMEA2042619) | human gut metagenome | biome: human gut; feature: human-associated habitat; material: faeces... | reverse complement strand
AATATATAATTAATATCAGATACTTTTTCCCCACTACCTTACCTATGTAAAGCTAAGAATGGCTTGTAATACTAATAATAACACTGTACTTTGCCGTACACAGAAAAAATCACTTTTATTGCATCCTATTCTACAAAACAGGTATATATAGGGGAAAAGTGGTACAATAATTTTTAGCGCTTTGAAGCTACTGACAGGGGCACCATATAAGGGGAGGAAAGCGATGAAGAAGAAAAAAAGAATCGCCCTTGCGCTTGCGGCGGCACTGATGATGGTGCTGCTGTTGGCTGCGTGCAGCGACAAAACCATCCGTTTGGGTGTGGCCGGCATCGGCGGCGTGTACCAGGTATTTGGTGAGGATTACGCCGCCCTGCAGGCCCAGAACGGCGGTCGGAAGTTGGAAGGGGGTGAAACCGCCGGTTCGGCGGCAAGCCTGCGGCTGTTGTCCAGCGGGTACCTGCAGATGGCGGTGGTACAGGCGGATATGGCCCAGGATGCTTACAACCAAACCGGCGCTTTTGCGGAATCTGAGGTAGAAAATAACTTCAGCACCATGGCGGTACTGTATCAGGAAGAATGCCATATTGTTGTGCGGGCAGATTCCGGCATCAACACCGTGGAGGAGCTGCAAGGCAAGACCGTCAGCATTGGCGAGGAAGAATCCGGCACGGAGCAGAACGCCAAACAGATTCTGGCGGCTTATGGCCTAGACGAAAAGCTGGTCAAGGAGGTCAACCTGAACTACACCGATGCGGCCAAGCAGCTGCAAAGCGGTGAGATTGACGCGCTGTTCTGTACGTCCGGCGTAAAGACCGAGATGATTGAAGAACTGGCCAACAGCTGCGGCATTGCCTTGCTGCCGGTGGATGGCAGCGCAGCGGCCCGTCTGCTGGCCGCTTATCCGGCGTACAGCCAGGGCGTGATCCCGGCGGGCAGCTACAATGGCCAGGACCAGGATGTGCCGACCATTGGGGTCAAGGCCGTGCTGCTGGCAAGTGATGAACTTTCGGAAAATACCGTAAAAGCATTGACCAAGACGCTGTATGACGGGGCGGATACCCTGCAGGCAGAGCTTGGCCTCCCCTTGGAGCTGGGCCCTGCGGATAAAATTGGGGTGCCGGTCCACGCCGGTGCGGCGGCATATTATCAGGAGAACGGCATGGCAGCAGGGGGGGACGCAGCATGATCATAGAGCTGGATATGTACCAGACCCTTGCCATTGCGGTCGTGGTACTGATGTTGGGAAAGTTTTTGCGTAAAAAATGCAGCCTGCTGGAAAAGTTCTGCATCCCTGCGCCCGTTGTGGGCGGCGTGCTGTTTGCCGTGTTCACCTGCGTGTGCTATGTGACCGGCATTGTGGAGTTTACATTTGATGATATCCTGAAAGAAGTCTGCATGGTATTCTTCTTTACCTCGGTCGGCTTCCAGGCAAACCTGAAGGTGCTCAAAAGCGGCGGCAAATCCATGCTGGTGTTTCTGAGCCTGGTTATTGCGCTGATTCTGGCCCAGAACTTTTTGGCGGTGGCCTGCCATAATTTCCAAATGGGTTACCAATACGACACAGCCCAATGTGGAGACTTTAATTCAAATATCCAAAGTTTTGGGTGTGACCGTGGATGACTTATTGAGGACGGAATAATAAGTTTATGGGAGCAATCAAATTATATAAATATCTTGATTTTACTGGTGGATTGATGATGCTACATTATAGTAATCTTCAATTTACCAATGCTACGCAGTTGAACGACCCGTTTGATTGCCATCCATCGTTAATTGATTTCTCCAATGTTCCGAAAGAAGCGTGTGGAGGATGGACACCGAAAATAATCGAAGAATTAAGAAGAGATCCATTTCGTAGAACCAGAGAAGAGGTGTGGATATGTAGCCTTTCCAAAATATATGATTCAATCTTGATGTGGAGCTATTATAGCAAACATAAAGGTATCTGTATTGGTTTGGATATGGAGAAAGTCCAAAAGTATCTTTCGAGAATATATGGAAAAATCATGATTGGTTGTTCTGTGGTGGAAGTACAATATAAGGATATTGTAGAGAAGCCTGATTATTTCAGGGATGCAAAAGATTTTTTCCATTATCAGTTGTCCACAAAGGCAAAGGCTTGGGAACATGAACAAGAGGTAAGACTGTTTATTTTAGACCCTTGGCCGACATATATGAGTTTATTGCCGGGGCAAAATGATGATAAGGGACCTATTGATTGGAAAGAGGTTCGGGCTTTTCCTGAAATCGGAGGAGAATGTTTTGAGTCTGTCTATTTGGGAATCAATGTGAGTACAGATGAGAAATCAAAAATAATAAGCGTTGCACGAAAACTTAATCCTGATATTAAGATTTACCAAATGGGAATTGATGCAAATGCCTTTAAGTTGAATACTGAATTGATAAAATAGTAAAATGGCTAAGAAACAGAATAAACTTGTAAAGGAAGAAACCCTTGAAACGATACTTTTCAACTGTCGTAACAGTCTGCGTGGGCGTGCAGCCATGACAGATAAACGTGACTTGCTGTTGACCCTTGTATTCCTGAAATTCATAGGAGAACGGTTTAAACAGCAAAAGGAGAAAATCAGGCATGAAATAGTGGAAGTGCAAGGCATTAATGATACGGATTTCATTGAACTGCAACTTTCACGTCCTAATCAGTATATGCAGGACGGAGTGTTTTTCCTGACAGATGAAACATTTTGGGACAAGCTGATTCTCACATCGCCTACCGGCATGGCCATCGCTTTCGATACGGCTATAAAGACTCTGGATGACAATGAACCTAAATTGAAAAATGCCCTTCCGCAGCAAATTTTCACGAAAACAGCCCTTGAACCGGGAGTTTTGAAAAGCGTAGTGGATGAAATAAATAAGATTGACCCACAGAAATTTAATGATCATGACCTCATAGGTCGTGTATATGAGTATTTCTTACAAGCGTTCTCAATCAATGCCGACAAAGAGGAAGGAGAATTTTATACGCCACATTCTATCGTAGAGCTTATCGCCTCACTTATTGAACCTTTTGATGGAACGGTCTATGACCCTTGCTGTGGTTCCGGAGGCATGTTTGTTCAGGCTGCGAAGTTCATAGAGGCTCATGGTGGAAACACGAAAGCCGTCAATGTGTATGGGCAGGAATCCGAACCGGCAACATATCGCCTTGCAAAAATGAATCTGGCTATCCGAGGCATCTCTTACCATTTGGGCGATAGAGCCATCTCCACTTTCTCCGATGACCAGCATAAGGAATTCAAATTTGATTATATCATGGCGAACCCACCGTTCAATTTGAAAAAATATGCCGAATACGGAGGTTTTGAGACTGATCCCCGATGGCAAGGCTATGGCATCCCTCCTACCAGCAATGCCAACTATGCGTGGATTCTTCATATCCTAAACAAATTGAATGTCAGTCGTGGAATCGCGGGATTCCTGCTTGCCAATGGTGCTTTGGATGACAGCGATACGCAGGAAATACGTAAAAAGCTAATCGAAAGCGACAAAGTGGAGGCTATTATCGTTTTACCGCGAAACATGTTCTACTCTACCGATATATCAGTCACCCTTTGGATCTTGAATAACAACAAGAAAGGCGGTTCATGGCATGGAAGACAACTTCGTGACCGTACAGGTGAAATTCTTTTCATTGACTTGCGGACATGGAACAGTAACATATATGAAAAGAAATACGTCCGTTTGTCGGAGACGGAAATAGACAGAGTGCGTCAAATATACCTTGATTGGCAAACTGAGAATTTTGTCGAGTATGCCGAGCCGGAATTATATTATGCAGCACATCGTGACGAAATTCAAGAAAAGGGATATTCTCTTGTTCCATCCAGATACATTGAATTTATAGACCGTGATACGGAAATAGACTATAAGTCTGCCCTTTCAGAAATGAGTTGTAAATTTGATGAATTGAAGAAAAGATGGGATGCAAACGAAACGGAACTTATAAACGCTTTCAAAGTTTTAGGTTATGGAAAAGAATAAGCTGCAACATGGTATGACAACCGATAAACTGGTTTCTGATATTCAGAGTATTATCGAACAAGGCCGTCAGCAGGCATACGCGGCAGCCAATCAGATAGCGATACTTACTTATTGGCACATAGGGCGGCGAATAGTGGAAGAAGAACAGCATGGAAAAGCTCGTGCGCAGTATGGTACTCGGTTGATTAAAACATTGGCAGAACAGTTGATGCCTAAATACGGTAGCACATTCAGCAAACGCAATCTGGATTACTTTCGCCAATTTTATCTGTGTTTCAATGATTTGGAGATTGTGAACACGCGTGTTCACAATCTGACTTGGTCGCACTTCCGCTCGATTATACAGATTGCAGACCCTAAAGCCAGAGAGTGGTATGTAAAAGAGGCATCGGAGCAGATGTGGAGTGTAAGGACACTCAATCGCAACATTGGTACGCAATACTATGGACGCCGTATGGCTTGTGTAAGGGAAGGATTGGCGTTACCCTCTCCTGATATTGAAGCCAATGATCCATTGGAATATATAAAAAGTCCGGTGGTTGCCGAGTTTTTAGGCTTCCGCAAGGATAGCAAATATGACGAAAGCCAGTTGGAACAAGCCTTAATAGATCACCTGCAACAATTTATCATGGAATTGGGACGTGGTTTTGCATTTGTCGATAGGCAGAAACACATTTCAACGGACACAGGTGATTTTTACATCGATCTTGTGTTCTATAACATCAAACTCAAACGTTACGTGTTGTTTGAATTGAAAACACATCCTCTGACACACGCAGATGTGGGGCAATTGGATATGTATGTTCGGATGTATGATGACCTTGTAAAAGATGAGAATGATAACACGACAATAGGCATACTGCTCTGCACCGAGACCGATAAAGTCTTGGCTAAATACTCCGTACTTAACGGTAGCGAGCAACTTTTTGCAGCCAAATATATGGCTTATATGCCGACGGAGGAAGAGTTGAGCCGAGAGATAGAACAGCAAAAACGTTTCTTCTTGGAACAACACGGAATGGAGGAGTGATATGGGAGCGAGTAATGTAAAATGGGTTCGGCTGGGAGATTATATTGAACAGTGCGATGAAAGAAACTCTGCGAGTATCAACTATCCTGTAATCGGTATAAATCGAGACAAAACATTTATGCCTACTGTTGCAAATTTGGATGGAGTAGATATAGCCAAGTATAAAATTGTCACAAAAGGAATGTTCGTATTTAGTGGGATGCAGACTGGGAGAGACATTTGTATTCGAATCGGATTATACGACAATGAACAACCGGCTTTAGTCTCTCCTGCATATACAACATTTGTCATCAACGATGATAAAAAAGTTTTGCCAGAATACTTTTTCATGTATTTTAATCGAGTCGAGAGTGATCGTTATGGTTGGTTCATTAGCGATTCCAGTGTTCGAGCCAACTTGGATTGGCCGCGTTTCCTTGATATTGAATTTCCACTACCATCTCCAGACGAGCAACAGAAAGTTGTGAATGCGTGGAAAGCATTTCGGGAAATCAAAGAACAAAACGAGGCTAAGGCAGCCCCACTTATGCAGGTGTGTCAAAGTTATATCCAAGAATTGAAGCACACATATCCATTGCAGGAAATCGGACCGTACATTGAAGAATGTAATGAACGTAATTTAGAAGGTAAATTTGTAGAACAAGATGTTCGTGGAATAGCGACATCAAAAGGTTTAATTGAAACAAAAGCGAATTTGGATGGAGTCTCGTTAAATTCGTATAAATTGGTAAAGCCTAAAGAAATCGCTTTTGTACCTGACACCTCTCGTCGTGGAGATAAAATGAGTTTAGGATTAAACGATTCAGATAAAACTTATATTGTTTCATCTATTTCGGCTGTATTCAACGTGGATAAAGAAAATATTTTACCAAATTTTCTTTACCTATGGTTCTGTCGATCGGAATTCGATCGTTATGCCCGTTTTAACTCATGGGGAAGTGCACGTGAAGCATTTTCATTTGAAGATATGAAACGTTGTAAGATACCGATTCCCCCCATTGACGTTCAGCGTGCAATCGTCAATATCTATAAGTGCGCAAATGAAGCCAAGCAGATAGCCGAAGAAGCCGATCGGCTTTCACGAGAAGTTTGTTCGGCATTGCTTCAACATGTAATTAACTCTTAATTTATAAAACGATGTGGCAAGATTTTAAAGATTTTATCACGATAGATAATCTACATATATTCTGCTTTTGGTTTTTAATCATATTGACAGTTGTTGGTCTGATTGAAATTATATATCAAATTCGCAATGCTGTTAGAAAAATCAACATTGTAGATGAATATATCAAGCATATTGATATTATTCAAAAACATGTAGCAAAAAGACTACATGCTAGAAAGCAATATGGTTTTGTTGATACAAAGGACTTAATTGAAATTGCAGAGAGTTTACATTTTGTAGAAGTCAATAGTGATGATGCAATAAATAGTATTGCCGCTGATCATTATATTTCAGATCCAATTTATTCGTTATATTCGATGTTGTATCATGAAAGATGGGATGACAGAGATGCTGCCACATATTGCCATCAGATATTTGTTGATTATGAAAAAGGGAGAAAGAAACTTCAAAAGGTGCTAAAACAAAATTTCGCCATACTTTTTGTACCTTTAACAAAGTTATACAGAGGATTTTGTGTATTATTTAGACTATTGACATTTCCTTTTAAAAGGCTCTTTGATAATTTTGATAAATCTGGGAAATGGGAAGCGTCAATAGCCGCAATAGCAGAAATCTTTGCATTAGTTAACGCTGTCATTGAATTTGTAAAACATACGTCATGATATCAAACGGAAAATTCTATGAAAGCCAGTTCGAGGAAGCAACCATCGAGCTTCTTCGAGAGGCACACTGGCAATATGCATTTGGTGATGACATTCACAGGAAATATACCGATCCACTCATTGAAGAGGACTTAAGGAATTTTCTCGCCGTTCAATACAAAGACAAGAATTTGACCACCTCCGAGATGGACAGCATTGTCGCCAATCTGCGTAATACAGGCGGACAGAATGACTATTATGCTCTTCGGAATACTTTTTTGCTCTATCGTGACGGGTATGATTTTGCATATAGCGATGGACGGAGTAATCCGTTTCGTTTGGAATACATTGACTTTGAGCATCCAGACCATAATATTTTCCGTTGTGTCAATCAGTTTGTTATGGAGCAAGGTCGAGAGAACCGTCGCCCCGACATACTACTTTTCATAAACGGTATACCTGTCTGCATCATCGAACTAAAAAATCCGACCAAACAAAACGCTACTATACATGATGCACATACGCAGATTTGCACGCGCTGTATGCGGGATATTCCGGCATTGCTGAAATATTGCGCATTGGCGGTAATCAGCGATGGAGCAAAGAATGCTTTGGGTGCGACATACACACCATTTGAATTTTTCTACGAATGGAAAAAGATTGAGAATGAAGATAAAGCAGGGAAAGGACTTGACACACTTCGTACTCTTATTCGCGGAGCAATTTCTCCAGAACGTATATTGGAGATATTACGGGATTATGTCTATTTTCCCGATCCTACAAAAGAAGACGACACGACTGAAATCGTATGCCGTTATCCGCAGTTCTTTGCTACACGTAAACTGCGGGATCATATCCTGAATCATTTGCGTTCTGTCGGAGGTGATGGTAAGGGTGGTACATATTTCGGAGCCACAGGGTGTGGAAAAACATATACCATGTTGTTCCTTGCCCGCCAACTGGCTTTACGATGCAGAAAGCAACTGGGTAGCCCGACTATTCTTATCATAGTAGACAGGGAGGATTTGGAGACACAGACCGGGAAACTATTCTGCCGCTCGAAACAATATCTTGAAGACGAAGCTGTAAAAGTCTTTGAAACAAGAAAGGAACTTGCAGAAGAGATGAGTATGCGCAAGACTGGCGGGGTCTATATTACCACAATTCAGAAATTCGCAGAGACTACAGGATTGCTTACAGAACGTTCCAATGTCATTTGCCTAAGTGATGAAGCGCATCGCTCCCAAAACAATATAGGTTCTAAACTGTCCATCCAAACCGAAGGAGAAGCCGACAAGATAGGAGCGAAAATCACATATGGCTTTGCCAAATATCTGCGGGATGCATTACCGAACGCCACATATGTAGGTTTTACGGGAACACCCATTGACGAAACCGTACATGTATTTGGGAAGGTTGTAGATCAATATACGATGAAGGAGTCGGAGGATGACGGCATTACTGTCCCAATCAAATATGATCCCCGATTGGCTCGTGTATTCCTCAATAAAGAACAGGCAGAGAAAGTAGAAGAATATTATCGCCTATGTGCAGACGAAGGGGCAACGCCGGAGGATATTGCCAAGAGCAAAGCCGCCATGTCGAGTATGGAGGTGATTATCGGTGATGAAGATGTCCTGCATCGTGTTGCCAAAGACATTATCGAAGACTATAAACGAAGAACAGAGACCACAGACCGTTTGCAAAAGGCTATGATTACTTGTGCAGACCGCAAAATAGCATTTAGGTTGTATAAAATCATGCGGGAGATGCAGCCCGATTGGTTCGAGAAGAGGAAAGCATTGAATGAACTTGTATTGACCGCAGACGAAAAGAACAAGCTGCATGACATCGCATTTGTCAATATGGTCATGACTCGCGACAAGGATGATGAAAAGGAACTTTACAATCTGCTTGGCGACAAGGAATATCGTAAATTCCTTGATACAGAGTTCAAATCGGAAAAATCGAATTTCCATATCTCCATCAATGTAGATATGTGGATTACCGGTTTCGATGTGCCTTGCCTGACGATGCTTTATAATGATAAACCGTTATCGAAACATACGCTCATTCAGACCATTTCGCGTGTAAACCGTAAATTCGGCACAAAAGAGTGTGGCTTTATCATCGACTACATTGGTATTCGCGAAGAGATGAAAAAAGCCATGAAAAAATATGGTGGTGAAGTCGGACCTCAGGAAGATTTGGAGATTGCACATGAAGTATTGCAGAACGAACTGCAACTTTTGCAGGAGCGATTGTCTGGATTAGTATTTGACCGTTTTTTCGGGAACAATGATCTTGCCCGACTTCAGTTTATTCAGGAAGCGGCAGAATATATCCTTGCCAACAGTGTTGAACGGAAAGGAGAGGTTTCCTTCCTCAAACTTTTCAAGGAACATGTCAAACGGCTGCGCTCTGCTTATAATATCTGTAACCCGGCTGGTATTCTGACAGAAGAAGAGGTAACATGGAGTCAATGCTTTATGGGTATCTGCTCATATGTGAACAAAATGACTACTACAGAGCATGATACGGAGAGCATGAACAGACACGTGGAACAGATGGTTCAGGAAGCGATTCTTGCAAGTGGTGTAGAACGAGTAATGAATGAAGGTGTTGAAGAAAATATTTTCAGCGACTCATTTGCCAAAGAGGTCGATGAAATAAAAATGCCGTTCACCAAGTTCCAGATTCTTTGTAAACTTGTCGCTAAAGCCATCAGAGCATACGGTCGAACAAACAAAATACAAGCCGAACATTTCCAGAAAATGCTTGAAGATACGATAGATGCCTATAATACACGAGACAAATTGACATTTACCAATGAAGTGACACTGAACGTAGTAAATGATGTGTGTGACATTGTTTCATACAAAATCAACGGACTGTCGAACAAACTGATGAACATTTTGAAAGAACTTAAGGCTGACAGTGAGAAATTCAAGGTTTTGGGGATTACTTTTGAGGAGAAAGCATTCTTTGATGTCCTTGTAGAAGTTAGGGATAAACACGGTTTTGAGTATGCGGATGAGCGTTGTATTGAGTTGGCAAAGAAAATCAAGACTCTGATTGATGATACCGCTGTTTATGCCGATTGGCTAAATAACGACAACCTAAAAAGCAAACTTGCCAGCCAACTTACCTATCTTCTCTATAAAGAGGGCTATCCACCTCAATGGGACGACGAAGTCTTCCAGAAAGTTCTAGAGCAGGTAGAGAACTATAAGAAGCATGAATAACATAAATGGAGGTTGTTAAATATGAATATCAAGGAACTAACATATTATATCCAATCTGCAAATATCAATTTCTTAATTGGTTCTGGTGCATCACGCCCATATCTCGCCACCTTAGGCTCAATAGAGAAATTACTCACTCGACTAAATGATGATATGACTTCTCATTTTGAGCCTAAATATAAAATAGCAGAAGTTTCTATATACAAGGCATTTTACGATTCAGTTATCGCGCCAAATAGATTATATCATAAATCTGGAGCTGATTATTCAGAAACGAAGAAAAATTATCAAAACTATCTAATTACATGGAATAGCCTATTAAACAAAAGGCATTCGCGTATTCTCAAAAAACAGTTGAATATATTTACGACAAATATCGACTTAATGATTGAAGATGCTGCTAATGGGATGGGAATAGAGTTAAATGATGGCTTTAGAGGAAGTATCAATCCAATCTATGATGAAGCTAACTTTATGAAATCCATTATGCAGACGAGTATACATTTTCAGCACACTTCTGAAATTCCGGTATTTAATCTGCTCAAAATACACGGTTCTATCAATTGGAGTGGACATAATAATCACATTGTACATGAACGTTTTTGGAGCTATTATGTAGATGAGGAAATTAAAAAAATGGGGGATGATAGATTTGTAAATCTGTTTAATATTGGTTCTGATGGAAGAAAAACAGAAAAAACATATGAGCAAATTATAGAAGATGCAGAGGAACTTGAGTTATTGTACGAAGCTTCTGAGTATGATGCTTTCATTACTGCATACAAGAAATTTATCATAGTTAATCCGACAAAAAGAAAATTTGCAGAAACGGTACTTGATTATCATTTCTATGAATTAATGCGCTTGTATTCCAATGCGTTGGAAAAAGAGAATTCAGTCCTTTTTGTTGTAGGCTTTTCATTTGCCGATGAACATATTGCTACACTTACAAGACGTTCGGCAGAAAATAATCCAACTTTAAAAGTGATTATTTTTACGTATTGTGATGAAGAAGAGGAGTCGTTTAAAAAGAATATAGGTATTGATTCTACTTGTGTCAATAACAATATTCTTATTATTACGCCAACGAAAATAAAAGAATTAAACGTGGATGAAGAATATAAAAACGCGGTCAGTGATATTGAGCATTTAGATATGAACGCTGTTAATAAGATTTTCGAATATATCAATAAAACAATCCACGCAAGTTATGAATAACAAGCATATAGGGATACATAACTCAGTATTTAGAGTTGGAATAGTATATTCTGTAAATGGGCGTGAGGTCAAGATTCGTGTAGATCATAATAAAAATTCTTCCCATCTGATTTACAAAGGGGCATTGATAAAAAATGTTTCTGTAGGAAGCTATGTGAAAATTCTTAAAGGATACACTCCGATTATTGGAAAAGTAGAATCAGAATATATAGATGAAAGTAAACAAGAAGATAAAGTATTGATCTCAGCGGAAGAAACCATTAATAGGACGTTAATTGTCAAATTAATTGGTTTTATCGACAATCAGACTTTCCGTCGTGGAGTTAATGAATTGCCATTAATTGACAACGAGTGTCATCTTTTAACAACTGAAGAATTTGATCTTATTCATACATTCGCTGGCTCCGGCAAAGGAACTATTGAGGTAGGTCATCTCGCAAATGATTCACTTGTCCCCGTAAAGCTTGGTATTGGAAAACTTTTTTCTAGTCATATCGGAATATTTGGCAATACAGGATCAGGCAAATCATATACATTAGCTAAAATTTATAGACAGCTTTTTACCCATTATTCTGGTAATGGTGCATTTAGGGAGAATGCTCAATTTTTATTTTTTGATTTTAACGGAGAGTATTCTTCTCATAATAGTATTATTCCTGATTCCGATAAAAAAGTATATAAATTGAGCACAAGAAAAACTAATGGAGATAAAATTCCATTAGCTGATGATGACTTCTTAGATATTAACCTAGGTAACTATATACAATCTTA
>ENA-OPAW01001378-OPAW01001378.1-human-gut-metagenome-genome-assembly--contig:-NODE-1378-length-12073-cov-3.423282_pt1 | contig 12073 bp, 8 predicted proteins | sample MGYA00241060_ERZ501436 | MGnify/ENA primary metagenome ERZ501436 (study PRJEB25962, sample SAMEA2042619) | human gut metagenome | biome: human gut; feature: human-associated habitat; material: faeces... | reverse complement strand
GATGTGGAGAAGAAAAAAGACAGTTCTCTCCAAATGTCTGACATTTTTGCACGTAGGAGGATGCGGTGACGCCGCCGCCGTTCTTGCTGTGGCTGGAGAACAGCTTTGCATAGTCGCTATCGCGGGAGATGGAATCCTGCAACACTTCGCCGTATTGGAACTGCGCGCCATTGTTAAGAATGATGTTCCAATACTGGGAGCCGTTATACTCGTCCGGCAGTTCGATGTGCTTGGCCGCATCGAAACGGAACCCGTCCACACCGTCGTTGACCGCTTGCACGAGGAAATCGTGCATCATGTTGGCGGTTTCGGTGTTCTCAGTGTTGATGTCATACAGGCCGAGCAGCTTGCAGTGGGTCACCTGATAGCGGTTGTTCCAATCCTGCACATCACCGTCATTGCAGTCGTGGTGGTAGTACTCGGACTTCTTCCAACGATCGGCGATGGCGCCCCAAGTCGCGGTCATATGGTTGGCTACCACATCGACGATGATACGCACGCCGTACTTGTGAGCCGTGTTGCACAGGCTCTTCAGATCATCTTCGGTGCCCATCACCCAGTTGCCGATGGTGGTGTCGGTCGGCTGATATACGTAGTACCAGTTCTCGGTGAAGATCATGCCTTTGCCGCCGTTATGAATAGCGGAAATCGGCTCGGTCTGCACGGAGGTGTAACCGGCTTCGGCAATAGCGGGGATGTTTTCCTCAATGGTTTTGAAGCTCCACTCCCATGCGTGCAGGGTGGCGCCCTCGCTCATTTGCTGCGCCAGTCCGTAATGCTTGCGCGCCTGTTCGAACGTGGTGTTTTCAACGGTGTCGGCGTAGCTGTCGCGATCGGTGCTGGCCTGTGCTGCGGTGCTGGCGATTGCCAGTCCGCCGAAGGCGGTCGCCGCGGCGGTGATGCCGACCACCACCTTCTTGCTGATCTTCAGACCCAGCCTATGCCAGGCCGGTGCGGGTTTCCGATGTTTCATGGCTCCTTTATTCCTTTTCTTCAATCCCTTTAACGGGGGTTCATCTTCTTTGATAGCGTTTGCACTATTGCGAACGTATGCTGTTTATTTTATACCTTTTCTAGGGTGCTAAAGTGCGAAAAGCCTTGGAAAAAAACAATGAAAATCGTTGCTGAAACAACTCTTTCATTTGTGAAAATGTTTGCAAAGGTGGTACTTAATTGATGGTGTTTTGTACCACCCTAACTTGTTGTGTGGTGGGAGTATATTCGGCGATGCCCTGAAAATGCAATCCAGTTGTTGTCGATGCGTCAACCCTGCAAATCTTTCTCATTTGCGCAAGTAGGGGTACGGGGGTGCTGCTGGATGTGGGCTTGTATATGCTCTATCCAATTTGATGGGGTGGTGGTTTGTTTAAGTGGCCTATGAAGAGTTGCGTTTAATTGAATTTGCCGTGCATTGCGGTATTTCTGTATATTTCGGAATACTTGATGATGTGACTGACTGAAACAATCTAGTATTTGTTTTCAGGGAAAGGGGAATGATGGTTGAGTACATTGACACAATTGCTAACTGTGTTATGGCCCTGTTGGCTGTGGTGGCATTCATAGTGGCTTTCTCTGAGTACTGCTTGCATAAGCGCGAGTTAATTGATGTTTATCTGGAACGGAGTATTGCTTGTTGTCAGAAAATGCTGGAACATTCGTCTAGATTTTGGGGATATGCTCCTATTTTTTGTGGTAATGCTGAACTTGCCGCTGCCCAGTATTATTTATCTCGGAATCCGGAGTTAAAGGGAAGCGAAGAGGATGTAATTGCTTCTTTAACGTATAATGAATGTCTACTTCAAGCGCAAGAAGAACAGAAGAACTTTTCTTTATTGCAAACAGAAATGGAAGAAATGCGAACATTTCAGCGTTTACTTGCTTCGTATCTAAAAATTATTTGTTCTCTGCAAAATGAGTCGCATAGGAAAAACGAGAAAAAGTGCAGATTCGTAAGATTTGCATTGCTTTGAATGAAATTTCTGAGAGCTACGTAGGCAGTGTTTTTGTGGCTTACTTTGATTTCTCCAATGCTGATAATCGCCATATTTTCAAAAAAAGACATAATTCGAATGGCTCCTCAGATAAAGAAATTCGACTTTGGGAAAATGAAGTTATCGGTCAAAGTGAAAGCGGAACTGTTCCTTTGAAAACATTGCTGGACTGTAAGATGGAAGTGTTAAATAGCGCAAATGGCGATGGTCGCTATACGCTCAATCTTTCCGATGAACTTTTCCATAGCGTGGAAAAGCGATTCATCGATTGTCTTGCTGAGCTGACAAAGCTGATGTGAAGAAAGTCTGATGAATTTTCATGTAATCATGGGTAGGGGCTGCGGACGTTTTTTGGAGATGATCATACAGCCATTCCTCGGCTTTGCCTGTATTGTACCGGGCCCATCCAACCAAGCGACCGTTTGATACGCTCGTGGTTATACCAGTAGATGTATTCTTCGACAAGGGCGAGCACCTCGCCGCGGCCATGTAGGTGTCTCTATCCATTCTCCCGGCGCAAACTGGACTGCCAGCGGTCTTTTCCCTTTCAGTTCTGCCGGGGACACTGTGATAAGGCTGCTTTCCCGGATCGTATCTTTCACATTTGTATGCTGTTCTCCACTCCGGTACATCTGGATCAGTGCATCACATTTCGTGTTTACAAGCTGTAACATTTCCTCCCTCAGTTCTTCTATCAGTTGCTCATAATTCATACGCTTTTCTCCTCCTGTCGCACACTTACTTCATGTGCTTTTTTTATATCCACTTTCTTTTACTCATTTTCCGTTATATGCTTTCTGCTGTCCTTTCCTATTTTATGCCAACAATAAAACGCCCGGATCATCGGGCATTTTATTCTTACCATAAACTGGCAGGAACAACGTTTCCTATTTACTTGCTGCCATTCCTGCCGCAGCCTTACTCATATCGAATCTCCTGTTCCATGACAATGCCTGACTGGAACTGTATCAGCAGCTTCTCGCTGGATTCCACTTTGATGGTGGAGATCAGCCGTCTGACAAGGTCATTGTCGAACTCCGGTATCTGGCAGGTGCTTGTGCTTAAGTAATGGTCGATATCTTGGATTCTCTGTTCATAGCTGTCAGCCATCCATTTCTCGTTTCTGGCTGTTTTCTGTGCCTCTTTTAAGGCATTGATTTCCTCTGCTATGGTGCGATAGCGTTCATCAAACTCCGGTGTGTAGGAGCCGGTCTTTGCATTCTCTGCAATCAGTGCCACCATCTCATCCTGCTTTTCTTTTATCTTTTCTTCGTATTCCTCAGACTCTTTTGCGGTGCTGTAGTTCCCGATGACATGGATGATGTTCTGCCGGAAGTTTTCCATAAATTCCATATCATCACTTGTGATCCTGTGGATGGCTTCCATCACCGCCCTGTTTAATGCGTTCTCTTCGAGTGTCTCGGATTCCCCGCATTTCTTCACTCCGTTGGTCAGCCGGTTGCTGCATCTCCAGACCACTTTCTTTTTCCCGTTTCTCGCCCAGGTGACTCTCCGGTACTCCTGCCCGCATTTTCCGCAGATCAGCATGCCGGTCAGTGCATAGGTGGAGGAATACCTGCTTTTCTGGTTCTTCTTCCGGGTGACAGCCGCCTTGCATAAGGATGCCCTCCGCATCATCTCTTCCTGTACCCTGTAGAACAGCTCTTTCGGAATGATTGCCTCATGGTCATCTTCCACATAATACTGCGGTACGATTCCAGTGTTCTTGACTTTCTTTTTTGTCATGAAATCCACCGTATAGGTTTTCTGCAGTAATGCATCTCCCATGTATTTTTCATTGCGGAGCATTTTGTCTATTACCGTGGAATGCCATTTGTCCTGCCCTGTGGCGGTCTTGATTCCCTGCTCTTCCAGATGCTTTGCGATCTTCCCGGTACTGTAGCCCTCCAGATAAAGCCGGAAAATCAGCTTTACGATCTCTGCCTCTTCGGGTACGATGACCAGGTCACCATCCTCGTTTTTGGTGTATCCCATGAACTTTGTGCAGTTTACGATGACCTTGCCTTTTTCAAATTTCCTCACGACTCCCCAGCGGATGTTCTCACTGATGTTGCGGCTCTCCTCCTGTGCCAGGCTGCTTAAGATGGTGATAAGGATTTCGCCGGTTCCCTCCAGTGTATTGATCCCCTCTTTCTCGAACACCACCGCCACGTTCTTTTCCTTCAGTTTTCGGATGGTCACCAGCGAGTCTACCGTGTTCCTCGCAAACCTGCTGACCGACTTTGTAAGGATCATGTCGATCTTTCCTGCAAGGGCATCCTGTATCATGGCATTAAAGTCTGCCCTCTTTTTGGTGTTTGTTCCACTCTTTCCGTCATCCGCATAGATGCCGGCATTTTTCCAGTTTTCATTTTCGGATATCTTGCTGGTATAATACTCCACCTGTGCCTCATAGCTGCTGTCCTGCTCTTCCAGTTCCGTACTGACACGGCAGTAGGCAGCGACCTTCATTTTCTTCTCTGACAGTTTCACATTCCGGTCATACTGCACCTTGGCAGGTATCATGCTGATCTTTTTTGCTGTTTCTGCCATCTGCTCTCCCTCCTAATCCTTATATCCGGCTGTGACACGGCTCCCATTGATAAGCTCCACTTCTGCCATATTTCCACCATGCACCCAGATGCGTGCGATTATTTTTCTATATAAGTTTTCATCAAATGTTTCCAGTTCCTTTTTTCCTGCAAGGATGTTTTTGATCTCCTCTGTCCGGAACTCCCCATCCCTGACCTCCAGTGTCCGGTAGCGTTCCTCTGCCCTTTCATAGAGCAATTTCATCAGGTCTGTTTCTGTGCGTTCCTGTTCTTCTTTCATCCGCTGCAGGTTCCGCTCCAGAACCCGGTACTGAGGGCTGACCTTTTCCTCCTGCCTGTGTACCCGGAGCAGGCCTTTGTTTCGTATCACTGCATTGATGGCTTCTACACACACCTGCTTTGCCTGCCCGTCTGTAATAAAACTGTTCCTGCAGTTTTTTGCTCTGCCAGTCACATAACTCTTGCACTTCCACTTGGCAGTGCCGCCACGCTCTTTTTTGTGGTTCGGCTGGATATGGCTGCATACTGCCCCGCATTCTGCACACCAGATGACACCTCCGAAGAGGATTCTCTCATCCCTGCCGGGCCTGTGGTCTGCCCTTCCAAGCTCTGCCCTCACCTTTTCCCGTCTGCACTGGACTCTCTCAAACAGTTCCTCTCCTATGAGCTGCGGATAGTATTCTGTGCCAAGGTAGCTTGGGTTTTCCAGTATCCTGCCAATGGATGCATGGGTCCAGGACACTTTCCCTTTTGCATTGCATATGTTTCTCCCTTTCAGGTTCTGGGCGATCCTGCCTGCCGCCACTCCGCTGTCATAGTCTGTAAATATCTGTTCCACAATCTTTCTTTGCTCTTCGCAGATGGTGATTTTTCCATCCACAACTTTATAGCCGATTGGCATGTGCCACTGCATCCTGTCCGCCTCCCCTCTCCGTCAGTTTCAGTCCGTTGTACAGGCAGAAGGTGATGTCGTGTTCTTTGGAGACCACGATCTTCTCCGCTGTCATTTTAAACAGTTGCTCGTCAAACTCCTCCATTAATCCGTCCTGTTCTGCGATCAGTTGGATAAGCTGTTCGGTCCGTACAATTTCTTTTGTCCTCCGCAGCTTTCTGGTCAAAAGTGTCTTTTTTCTTCTGCATTCCGTCAGCTGCCAGCCAAGCTTGCTACTGCTCTCCATAAAAAGAGCAGAGTCCATATATCCTTTCCTCATGACTTGGTTTAGGATTTGGCTCTGCCCGCTTATATCTTTGATTTCCTTATCCAGTTGTCTGATTTCCTCACTGTCCTGCCTTGCTGCCACAAGTTCTGTCAGCTCTTTTAACAGCGGCTCTAATATCGTTCCCTGATTGGTGTACAGCTTGTTCCACATGTCTGTAAAAGCCCGGTGCAGTACATCCTCCCGGATGGCTTTCATGCAACAACTCTCTTTATCCTCCACATGTCCGCTGCACGTCCAGATGATTTTTTCATATGGTTTCCCGATGTAGATTTTCTGCCGCCGGAAGGTTCTTCCGCATTCCCCACAGATGATTCTGCCGGAAAACAGGTATCTTTTGGTGTAGTCACTCTTGTTCATGTGCAGTACATCCACCCGGTATGCCATCAGGTTCCGCACCGCTTCTGCCTCCTCATGTGTGACGATTGGCGGATGGCTGTCCTTGATGAGATACTGGTTTCTCTGTCCGTTGTTTACCCTGCGGACAAATGGGAACCTTGTTTCTGTATATGTCCTCTGCTGAAGCATATCTCCCTCATAAATGGGATTTTTCAGAATGTCCTGTATCACCCCGTCCTGCCACTTTTCTGCACCCCGGATTGTCGGAATGCCTTTCTGGTTCAGTGCCTTTGCTATCACATACACTCCCATGCCGTTTAGGTAGGATTCATAAATCCACCTTACGGTTTCTGCCTCGGATTCTATGATGACTAAATTTCCATCCTCGTCTTTTCCATAGCCATACGCTGGCGTCGATATGATATAGGTTCCATCCTGAAAGCGTTTCTGTATCGCCCATCGGTTGTTGCTTGAGATGTTTTCTGATTCCCCCTGCGCCACCGATGCCAGGATGGTAATGAACAGCTCGCTTTTTTCTGACAGCGTGTTGATGTTCTCCTTTTCGAAGATGACCGCAATGCCCAATTCCCGCAGGGCCCGGATGTAATTCAGGCAGTCCACCGTATTTCTGGCGAAGCGGGAGATGGATTTGGTCAGGACGATGTCGATCTTCTTCTGCTTGCACAGCCGGATCATCTTCAGGAATTCGGGCCGCTTCCGAGCCGATGTCCCTGTGATGCCCTCGTCTGCGAAGATCCCGGCCATGGTCCACTCCCGGTTGGTCATGATCTTGTCGGTGTAGTAGTTCTGCTGCGCCTCATAGCTGGTGAGCTGCTCCTCGTCATCAGTGGATACCCGGCAGTAGGCAGCCACGCGAAGCTGGCGCTGGATCGCCTGCCGGCTTGCGACCTCCGGCTTTGCGGGTATGGTGATGACTTTGGGCGGGCTTTCTCTCATGCTGTTTCACTCCTTCCCGATCACTTGACCGTTTTTTAGCTGGATATTCAGGGTTCCATCGTTATGACAATGGATGGCGGACACGGAACTTTGAAGCAGTTCTGCATCCAACGCAGTCATGGGCTGACGCCCGGAAAACACTCTGCGCAGACGAACTGTTTCGTATTCGCGGGAGTCGATGGCGCTGTACTGAGCCGCAGCGATGGACAGGATCAACGCCTTTGCGGCATCCTCGTCGATTGGCTGACATTCCATCACCCTGTCCAGCTCACGCTGCAGGTTCAGTTCAGTGGATCGATCAGGCGGCGCTGTTGCCGGAAGCCGGAGCTGTTCCGGCGATACGATCAGGCTGTTGAGCAGATCCAGCACCTGCCGCTCCATGTGCGCTGTTGATGGCCGCCCGCTGAAGCGGCGGAGGAGCTTCTGCGTGTCCGTTTTGGGAGCTGCCGTCTGTTTTGCGCTTCGCTTTTCCAATGCTTTCTCCAGGGCTTCTCGATCAATGACCGGCGGATAGCCGCGCTCTCCCGTATAACGGCTGTCTTCCAGAATTCGGGCAACCATGTTTTTATTCCATAGCTTTCCCTCGTCATAGGGAATTGACTGTTCTCGAAGCTCCTCTACCAAGGTGTTGTAGGTAGCACCCACAAGGTATTGTTGGAAGATGTACTCTACCAGCTTTGATTCCTGCGGATGGAGGGCAATTTCGCCCATAACCACCCTGTAGCCAAACGGCTGCTTCCGATTGCCCATCAGCGCACCGTCCTTTCTATGGTTTCGGACAGCTCCAGCCCGTTTTTCAGGCGGAAGCGGATTCGCTCATTGCTTTCCACGATGATTGTTTCAACGAGCTCACCGAACAGCTCTGCGTCAAAGCTGTCAAGGAAGTCCGGGCCATCATTCAAGATTTCCATCAGCTCTCTTGTTTGGGAGATGGTGTTGTCGCCATCGACGGCCAGAAGACGCTCCTTTTTCAGCTTTACAGCGCGGAGCTGCTCGGTCAACTCATTGCTCTGGGCTATAAAAATGTCAGGATCAATGAGGCCCTGTTGTTTCAGTGTGGCCAACATTTGATTCTGACTGGTAAGATTGGATATTTGTTTGTTAAGTTCAATGACATCCAGGCTCCAGAGCATCCGGCGGTTGCGGATGGCTTGGAGCGAGGTGGTCATTCCCATGAGGATGGGTTCGCCATGGTGCTTGAGCTTATAGTATAGGCGGATGAAAGCATTTGTTATTTCATCTTCTGCAATTGGTGTAATGCCGCATTTGAGGCCATGTCTCTTTTTATCGTGTCCTATACATACCCAGTATGTGATGCCGCGCACAACCTTGCGACGAAATAGTGACTGGCAGTCGCCGCATACTATTTTTTTCCGAAACGCATACGGACTGTTTTTCGTTAATGTAATCTTCTGAGCACGAGATTTCATCAAAGCATTTGCTTTCTCAAAATCTTCTTTTGGCACGATTCCTTCGTGTGTTCCGTATGCGTAGTAAGAAACCTTCTGTCCTCGGTTCAGCCGGCATTTATATGGAAGCGTATCTGTTGAGAAGTATTTTTGCCACACAGAATCGCCAATGTACTTTTCATTCGAGATAATATATCGAATAGCAGTTGAATCCCAAGCGACTTCACCAGATTTACACGGGATGCCTTCTTCTCGCAGGTCAGATGCTATCCGCTCTGTACTTTTGCCGGAAAGATACTCTTTGAATATCCGTTGTACGATAACAGCTTGTTCCTCCACAATGCGTATGGAATGATCCTGTAGAGTATATCCGTATGGCAAGTTTGCGGGTATATATGTTCCGGCCTGCATTCGTTTTTGAATGCCCCACCTCATATTGCCGGAGATGGATTCGCTCTCGGCCTGGGCGAAGGATGCGAAGAGCGCAGTCATCATTTCGCCGGACATCGTCGCAGTGTCAATGTTCTCTTTCTCGAAGTAGACGCCGACACCGAGCGATTTCAGCTCTCTGATGGTTTCCAGGCATTCCTTGGTATTGCGGGCAAAGCGGGAGATGGATTTTACCAGCACCCTGTCGATCAGCCCTCTGCGGCAATCTGCCAGGAGCCGCTGGAAGTCCTCACGCTTTTCAGCCGATGTCCCAGTGATACCCTCATCTGCGTATATGTCTACCATTCTCCAGTTTTCCTTGCTGGAGATCAGGTCGCTGTAGTGACGGTTCTGGGCGGCGAAGGAGTTGAGCTGGTCATCAGAGGCGGAGCTGACACGGGCGTATGCCGCAACCCGCAATTTGGCGTTTTGGGGCTTTTCGGTTGCCTCGATGGTGATGACCCGGTATTGCTTTTCTCGAAGTGCCATGCTGCCGTCGGTCATCAGCTTTTCCGCCATGTCAGTTCACCTCCTTTTTTGCAACACAAACAATACCACAACACCTTTGAAATAGCTGTTATGAAATGACATTTTTCAATCGAAAAAGTCAACGAACTTTTACCTGTCAAATTGTGCAGAATACCAAACGGCATCTGAAAAGGGCTAAGACGATGCAGATTTCCGGCATTGGCCACTCTGTTATACGTGGATTGGTTACCACAGGACAATGGTTCTCCGCCAGCACTACCGTCTATCCTCGTGGATCGCCGCAAGGGCGCCGCCATAGCTATTTCGTAGATTGCTGAACCTTCATAAACCGCTTAGCCCCTTCCGGATGCCGTTTGGCAGCACAGATGTATATGGATTCCTTGAATACAATACATTGCGTAAAAATATGTGGGTCAAGGACGAAGCCGCGCAGCGGTGCAAAGCATCCTTGAAGCACGGATTTTTACGCAATACGCTATCAAGGAATCATGCACAAGAAATGTTATCTGTCATCATCCCCCAGATAAAACAAGCCATTTCTCTTGCCACAGCAGTCTTTGCAATGTTTACCTTTGATCTCATTGCAATTTTAAAGTATTTTTTCTTTAGCCGTGCGTTTGCCTTATCCGCATAGGCAACAGTCAATGAATCGCACTTTGCCTGTCGTTCCTTGAGCGCTACTGATTTTCCGCTTTTCGTTGCGCTCCGACCAAATACCTGAGCCGTTTCTACAAGTAGTTTGCGAAGATGTGAATTGCCGGCTTTTGTAATACCGGTATATTGCTGCTTATCACCACTGGAGCATTCTCCCGGCACCAGTCCAAGATAGGACGCAAACTGCTGCGCAGTCGCAAACCGCCGGAAGTCTCCTACCTCAACACAGAAAGACAATGCCGTATGCGCGGCGATACCGCGAAAGCAGCCCAGCTTCTCCACCTTTTGCCGGTAAGGCTCTGCCTGTGCAAGTTCGTTGATGCGCATATCATACATATCCACCTGCTCCCGCAGCTGGTAGTAACGGATTAGGTACTCCTGCAACACTTCGGACAGAATCTTGTTGCCGAGATCTAAACTTGAGAGCCACTCCAAATGCTTGTTTGTCCAATAACTCTTACCATCGTGAATCTTGCCGTGTCGGATACAAAATGCAATGATCTGTTGCTTGACGCGAGCCAATGCGCTGTTGGCGTCATCGCGCATACGGATATACTCTTTCACTGCGTCGTCCACTTCCGTCGGAATATATACAGGGCTGTAAGTATGGAAAGCAAGGCACTTGCTGATCAGGCGGGCATCTCTGCGATCTGTCTTGATGCGCTTGCCTGGCTTTGTCATCATCGTGGTCGGCGCAAGAATCACGCAGTCAATACCATGAGCGTGCAATTGATGATACAATGAATAACCGAGACATCCCGCCTCGTAACCGCAGACAATGCGGCAATCCCGACTCTGCTGCTTTTCAATGCGAGCAAGGTATTTCAGAATATTTTTCGCGTCCGGCTCGACCTGAACTTCGGCAAAAAAGCGGTCGTCTTCCATGCTGTAGCAGCAAAGCGTGTAATTTGTGGTATGGACATCCATTCCTACATAGATTATACTTGTCATGATGACTCCTCCTCTTGTATGTGGTGATTCCTGTGTGCTTTTTGTTTGCACTTTAAGTATGACAGGTAAATCCACGCTTTACAAGCGAAGGGGTCATTTCATATTGTCTATTCCCCTCCCTTTGCGGTATTGTGTCCCCTTACAAAGGAGGTCGATACCATGCCAAAACGACGAGCCAACGGCGAGGGCAATATCCGAAAGAGAAAGGATGGCCGCTGGGAGGGCCGCTACACCGCCGGTCGCGATCCCGAAACCGGCAAAGCCATCATCAAGAATGTTCTCGGCAAGACACAAACTGAGGTCAAAGAGAAGTTAAAGAAAGCCATCGAGGAAAATGTCGGCATTGATTACGGGCAGGCGAAAGCCTACACCGTAGGCAGTTGGCTGGAGGTCTGGATGGAGAACTATGCCAAAGTAAAACTCAGACCGTCCACATTCAAGACCTCGCAAGGTTTCCTGCAAAACCACATCAAACCCCAAATCGGCAACATCCCGCTGGCAGAATTGTCCTCTCTGGACTTACAAAAATTTTACAAACACCTGCTGGAAGGCGGGCGGGTAGACCGCATAGAAGCCAAGAAGAAGCCGAAAGGACTGGCACCCAAAACCGTCCGCAATATCCACCAGATGATTTGCTCGGCCTACAACCTCGCCATGGAGCAAAAGTTGGTGAACAAAAGTCCCACGCAGGGTTGCGCTCTGCCAAAAGTAGAACACAAAGAAATGAAAACCCTAACCGCAGACCAACTCAGCGCTTTCTTCCGAGAAGCCAAAGAGTCCGGCGTATATGAGCTCTACTACCTCGACCTTGCCACCGGACTTCGGCGGGGTGAACTGCTGGGCCTGAAGTGGACAGATGTGGACTTTGAACACGGTGCAGTCAGGGTGCAACGGGCCATCTCACGGCAGAACGGCAAGGTAGTCGAGGCACCGCTGAAAACGAAAAACGCCTACCGTACCCTGCCGCTGTCGGCAGACGCGATAAGCGTTCTGAAAATGCAGAAATGCAAAGTTGGGAACAGCGAATGGGTATTCCCATCGCCAAGCGGAGGCCCCATGTCCCCGGACAGCGTCCTGCATATGCT
>ENA-OPAW01001377-OPAW01001377.1-human-gut-metagenome-genome-assembly--contig:-NODE-1377-length-12078-cov-5.852616_pt1 | contig 12078 bp, 5 predicted proteins | sample MGYA00241060_ERZ501436 | MGnify/ENA primary metagenome ERZ501436 (study PRJEB25962, sample SAMEA2042619) | human gut metagenome | biome: human gut; feature: human-associated habitat; material: faeces... | reverse complement strand
ATTTCTTTACGTACCGTAGAGGCACATATGTATAAGGCCTTGAAATTTTTGCGCGAACGTCTCAGCCATTTATTATTGTCATTGATTATATTTTCAGCAAAACTGCTAAGTGTTTTTACAAGTTGAATTGTTTACTATATGAATAGGGAAAAAGATGAGTAAACTTAACGAAGATATTATTATCAGGTATTTGGAAAACCGATGCTCGGAGGAGGATTTTGTTCTTATCAATGAATGGATGAAAGAATCTGATGAGAATGCCGGAGAGCTGTTCCGTATGGAGGAGATTTATCAGTTAGGTAAATTCCCCTTTGAGGAGGAAAATCTGGTAGCGAAGGCAGAGCGCAGGTTGGGTAGAAGATTGGAACAGGAAAATCAAAAGAGACAGGAGGTGTTCAAGCTTAAGAGTGTGTTGCGTTATGCAGCTGCTATAGTGGGCGTGATAGTGCTGGCTGCGGGATTGGCCTATTGGTTCCGGAATAAAGCGGAGGAATTGGTGGTAGCATCGGCTGCTCATGGACAAGTGCGTGAGATGTTGTTGCCTGACGGGACAAAAGTATGGTTGAACCAGTCGTCTGTTTTAAAATATCCGCGTGCTTTTGAAGGAAAAGAACGTCATGTATATCTGGATGGGGAGGCTTATTTTGAAGTGGCACGTAATCATGAGAAACCTTTTACGGTAAAAAGCCAGGCAATGGATGTCAGGGTCTTGGGAACCTCTTTTAATATAAAATGTCGTCCGGATAACAGTTTTGCGGAAACAACCTTGATAGAGGGTGAAGTTGAGGTAAAAGATAAATCGGACAAAGGAAGAATTACTTTGTTGCCGGGACAAAAAGCCGTTTTAAACAGGGTAACAGGGCGGATGCAAGTAAAACAGGTCGATCCCAAGATGGAGATAGTCTGGCATAATGACTTGATTCCATTTGAAAAGTCATCTATTTTCCAGATTGCGGCAGCATTGGAACGGTTCTATGGAGTGAAGATAATCCTTTCACCGGATGTAGACAGTACTAATACTTATTCAGGTGTACTGAAAAAGAAAGATAATATAGAGTCTGTGCTGAATTCTTTGCGTAACTCTATTCCTTTCAATTATAAGAAAGTAGATGATAACAATATATTTATCTCATCGGAAACGAAATAATTTTTAAATAAAGAACTATGAAAATCAACATGCTCTTAAGCGGCTGTCTTCTAGGGTTATTGTGTTTCACTGCATGTGATTCTGAGGGCAATGAAATGAATGATTACACCCATTATGTCAATCCTTTTATTGGTACAGGAGGCCATGGGCATACTCATCCGGGTGCTATGGTTCCTCATGGCATGATACAGCCGGGGCCGGATACTCGTATTGACGGTTGGGATTCCTGTTCCGGATATTATTATGAAGATACTACGATCAATGGTTTTGCCCATACACGTCTTAGTGGTACAGGGTGTGCGGATTTCGGAGATTTCCTGTTGATGCCGACTGTAGGTGTGCAGCGTACTGATTTCTTGGGAACAGAAAGCCAGAAGCGTCCTTTCGCATCGGCTTTTTCTCATGAAAAGGAATATGCCGAACCGGGATATTATTCTGTTTTTCTGGATACATACGGGGTAAAAGCCGAACTGACTTCGACAGAGCGTGCGGCAATGCATCGGTATACTTTTCCGGAAAGTAAGGAGTCTGGATTTATCTTGGATATGGACTATAATATTCAGCAACAAATCAATCAGGTAATGGAAGTGGAGGCAGTGAATGATACTGTGTTGCGGGGGCGCAAACGCAGTGCCTATTGGGCATACCGGCAGGATCTTTATTTTTATGCCGTATTTTCCAAACCCTTCACGTATACTTTGTACACGGATACTGTTCAGGAAAATGACAAACAGATTCCTGTATGTAAAATGCTTTTGCATTTTGAAACGGCGAAAGATGAACAAGTGCTGGCTAAGTTCTCTATCTCTTCTGTTGATGCGGAAGGTGCTTATAAGAACCTCCAGGCTGAGATGCCCGGTTGGAATTTTGATGGAGTGCGTGCCGATGCTAAGAAGAAATGGAATGAATGCTTGTCGAAGATTGCAGTCAAAACCAATGATGAAGACCAGCGTGCCATTTTCTATACGGCTATGTATCATGCTTTCCTAAGTCCCAATCTGTTTACAGATGTAGACGGGCGTTACTTGGGAATGGATTTGAAAGTGCATACCACCGACATGAAACATCCGGTTTATACCATTTTCTCTTTGTGGGATACTTTCCGTGCGTTACATCCGTTACTGACTATTGTCGATCCTCAGTTGAATACGGAGTTTATCCGTTCATTGATAAAGAAGCATCAAGAAGGTGGTATTTTCCCGAAATGGGATTGTGTATCCAATTATACCGGAACGATGGTAGGGTATCATGCGGCTTCGTTGGTAGCCGATTCTTATGTGAAGGGATATCGCGATTTTGATGTGCAGGAAGCTTACAAGGCATGTCTGCGTGCAGCGGAATATGACACTACCGGTATTGTAGCTCCCGATTGGCTGATTCCATATGTTATGCCCAAAGCACGTTATTATAAGAATACTCTTGGCTATATTCCATGTGACCGTGAGAATGAATCGGTGGCGAAAGCATTGGAGTATGCGTATGATGACTGGTGTATCTCCGTGCTGGCAGACAGCTTGGGAGATACTGAAACCAAGGAGAAGTATGCCCGTTTTGCAGATGCTTACGAATTTTATTTTGATCCTGCCACCCGTTTCATGCGTGGATTGGATAGTAAAGGTGAATGGCGTACTCCGTTCAATCCCCGTTCTTCCAATCACCGTAATGATGATTATTGCGAGGGTACTGCATGGCAATGGACTTGGTTTGTTCCGCATGATATCCCGGGACTGGTGAATTTGATGGGTGGGGAGGATGCTTTCGTAGGAAAGCTGGACTCCTTGTTTACGGTTTCTTCCCAGTTGGAAGGGGAGGCTACCTCTGCTGATATCACAGGACTGATAGGCCAGTATGCGCATGGCAATGAGCCTAGTCATCACATTACTCATATGTATAACTATGTAAACCGTCCATGGCGTACTCAGGAATTGGTTGACAGTGTGCTGTATAACCAGTATTTCAATGCTCCTGACGGCTTGTCGGGTAATGAAGATTGCGGTCAGATGTCTGCCTGGTATATTTTGAATTCCATGGGCTTCTATCAGGTATGTCCCGGTAAGCCGGTTTATTCTATCGGACGTCCGTTGTTTGAGGAGGTGACGATTAATTTACCCGACCGCAAGACTTTCGTTATCCGTACCCACAATAATTCGAAGACCAATAAGTATATTGAGTCGGTTTTGTTGAACGGAAAACCGCTGGATGTTCCTTTCTTTACCCATGATGATCTGGTACGTGGAGGAACGATGGAGATTACCATGAGTCCCGTACCGACGGAATGGGGAAAACAGGTGAAGAATTAAAAGTATAACTTAACCCAAATAGCAATATCATGAAAAAACTATTTCTATCAGTTGTAGCGCTGTGTGTCACGCTGTTTGTACAGGCAAAGGATTATGCAGACTATGTGAGTCCGTTGGTAGGTACACAGTCTTCCTTTGAACTCTCTACAGGAAATACTTATCCTGCCATATCCCGCCCGTGGGGTATGAATTTCTGGACTCCCCAGACAGGAAAGATGGGGGACGGATGGCAGTATGTTTATATGGCTAATAAAATCCGTGGTTTCAAACAAACCCATCAGCCCAGTCCGTGGATTAATGACTATGGTCAATTTTCCATCATGCCCGTAACAGGAAAACCGGAATTTGAAGAGGACAAGCGTGCAAGCTGGTTCTCTCATAAAGCTGAAATTGCAAAACCTTATTATTATAAGGTTTATTTGGCAGAACATGATGTCGTAACCGAAATGGTTCCTACGGAGCGTGCCGTAATGTTCCGTTTCACTTTTCCTGAGAATGATTCATATGTAGTGGTGGATGCTTTTGATCGTGGTTCGTCTGTCAAGGTGATTCCCGGAGAAAACAAAATCGTGGGCTATACTACCCGTAACAGTGGTGGTGTTCCTGCCAACTTCAAGAATTATTTCGTTATTGAGTTTGATAAGCCGTTTACTTATGAGGCTACGTTCTCTAATGATGTACAGCCTGAAAAACCGGATGGCAGTGTTCCTGTAACCTTGAAAGAAGGTAAACTGGAGCAGACTGATTTCCATACCGGAGCCGTTATCGGTTTCAAGACAAAGAAAGGTGAAGTAGTTCATGCCCGTGTGGCCTCTTCATTCATCAGTCCTGAACAAGCAATTCGGAACCTGAAGGAATTGGGTGGTGACAGTTTTGAAGTATTGGTACAGAAAGGTAAAGAGGCTTGGAATGAGGCCTTAGGTAAAGTAGAGGTGGAAGGTGGAACATTGGATCAATACCGCACTTTCTATTCCTGCTTGTACCGTTCCTTGTTGTTTCCGCGTAAATTCTATGAACTGGATGCCAACGGACAACCTGTTCATTACAGTCCTTACAATGGCGAAACGCTGCCGGGATATATGTATACGGATACAGGTTTCTGGGATACATTCCGTTGCTTGTTCCCTTTCTTGAACCTGATGTATCCTTCGGTAAATAAGGAGATACAGGAAGGTTTGGTTAATACTTATAAGGAAAGCGGTTTCTTCCCCGAATGGGCCAGCCCCGGTCATCGTGGTTGCATGGTCGGCAATAATTCAGCTTCTATCTTGGTCGATGCTTATCTGAAAGGAGTACGTGTGGAAGATGTGGAAACATTATACAAAGGACTGATTCATGGAACGGAAGCCGTACATCCTGAAGTTTCTTCTACCGGACGTCTGGGATATGAATATTATAACAAGCTGGGCTATGTGCCTTGTGATGTGAAGATTCATGAGAATGCAGCCCGTACATTGGAATATGCATACGATGACTGGTGTATTTATCAGCTGGCGAAAGAATTGAAACGTCCGAAGAAGGAAATCGCACTCTTTGCCAAGCGTGCCATGAATTACAAGAACCTGTTTGATTCGGAAAGCAAGCTGATGCGCGGCAAGCAGAAGGACGGCAAATTCGCTCCTAAATTCTCACCGTTGAAGTGGGGAGGTGACTTTACGGAAGGAAACAGCTGGCATTATTCCTGGTCTGTATTCCATGACCCTCAGGGATTGATTGATTTGATGGGAGGTAAGGAAATGTTCGTTACCATGCTTGATTCTGTCTTTTCGGTTCCCCCCATCTTTGATGATAGCTATTACGGACAGGTAATTCATGAGATTCGTGAAATGACAGTCATGAACATGGGTAACTATGCACATGGAAACCAGCCCATCCAGCACATGATTTATCTGTATGACTATGCAGGCCAGCCTTGGAAAGCGCAATATTGGTTGCGTGAGGTGATGAACCGTATGTATACAGCCGGTCCGGACGGATATTGCGGTGACGAAGACAATGGTCAGACTTCGGCATGGTATGTATTCTCCGCATTAGGGTTCTATCCGGTATGTCCCGGTACGGATGAGTATATTCTGGGTGCTCCGTTGTTCAAGAAGGCGACACTTCATTTTGAAAACGGAAAGAACTTGGTAATAACCGCATCGGATAACAGCGATACCAACCGATATGTAGATGAAATGCGTGTAAACGGTACTGTTTATACCAAGAATTATTTGAAGCATAACGAATTGTTACAAGGCGGTACTATTGACTTCAAGATGACCGACCGTCCGAATATGCAGCGTGGAACACAAGAAAGTGATTTGCCTTATTCATTTTCAAAAGACGAAAAAGTAAAATAAAAGTTTCACCATGCACTTCTCTCTTATAAAGAGAGGTTGGAGGGGGATGTTCTCTTTTGGCAGCATTGCAAGAGTACATCCCCTTTTTCTTTTTAAGTATTTCTTCTATACGTCAAAGTCCGATGATATTACTACTTTTGCCTTTCCTCTGTTTTTTCTAGAAAATTTAGAAAAAAGAACGAGATGGAGTAAGTGTTTTCTTTTAGCTGCCTGTTTTTATTCTCGAAAGGGGAATGAGAACCCCTTCACTGGAGAAAAACAAGTCAGTGTTAACGAATTTATAAATTATGAAAGGCAATCAATTAATGAGAAAGCCCAAATTACTCAGGGCGCTTTTGATTCTTTTGTTTGTGGCTGCACCCATACAATGGACCCGCGCGCAAATCGTTCTTTCAACTCCCAAGACAACGCTTGGAGCAGTGATCAAGAACATTAAATCACAGTCTAACTATCAGTTTTTCTATGATGACAAGCTGGCTGAAATGCCGGTGAATGCCATTGATGTGAAGAACGGTTCATTACAGTCTGTACTTGATGCGGCTTTGCAAGGCAAAGGAATTACGTATAAGATAGAGGATAATATTGTCTATCTTTCAGCATCCGGAGAGCCTCAGACACCTCAACAGACAGGACAGGAACATACAGTGACCGGAACAGTGGTTGATGCGACAGGCGAAGCCTTGATTGGTGTAAACGTACAAGTGAAAGGAAATCCCACAGCCGGTACGATTACAGACTTTGAAGGTAACTATTCTTTGTCGGTTCCCGGAAATGGCGAGATTGTGTTCTCATACATTGGTTACCGTTCGGAAACATTGAAGCCCGATGGCAAGAATGTACTGAATGTAACCATGCAGGAAGATACACAGCAGATTGGCGAAGTGGTGGTAACCGCTTTGGGGATCAAACGTGAGAAGAAGATGTTGGGTTATGCGGTTCAGGAACTGAAAAGTGATGAACTGAACAAGACAGGTGACCCGTCTGTGACCAGTGCCTTGCAAGGTAAGGTGGCAGGTCTTCAGATGAATACTTCGGCTACAGGTTTAGGTGGTTCTACGAAAATCACCATTCGTGGTAACTCTTCTCTTACCGATAACAACCAGCCGTTATGGATTGTGGATGGCGTTCCTTTCAGCGACAACACTACATCCGACGCATCTCGTTATGGTGGTGTGGACCGTGGTAGCGCTTCCATGGACATTAATCCGGATGATATCGAGAGTATTTCTGTTTTGAAGGGTCCGAATGCGGCTGCTCTTTACGGTTCACGTGCAGGTAATGGCGTTATCTTGATTACGACAAAGAAAGGCAGTAAGAAAGATGGTTTCGGAATCCGTTATAGTGGTAACTTCACTTGGACAGCTATCGGCGAGACATTGGATATGCAACGCCGTTACGGACAAGGACATATTGATACAAAAGATGCCAAGACTGCGGTGTATGACAAAACGGATAGCGGAAGCTGGGGCCCGGTATTGGATGGAAGCATGAAAGAGGCTTGGAACGGAGAAACGTACGCTTACTCTAACTATGGGGATAAGTTGAAAGATTATTTTGATACCGGTTTTTCACATACGCATAACGTATCTATCAGCAACGGTACAGAGAAATCACATTTCCGTACTTCTTTCGGATACTCCGACAATGACGGTGTATTCCCCACTGAAAGTTTGAGCCGTGTGAATGCCGACCTGAATGCAGGAACGGAATTGAACAAATGGGTGTCTATGGACGGAAAAATTTCTCTTTCACGTACAAAAGCCGATAACCGTCCACTGTATGGTGATTACGGTGCTATTTCCCAGTTGATGAGAATCCCTAACAACGTCCGTCTGGATGACTTGAAACAATATTCTGATGAAACTCATGCGCATGTGAATTGGACAGGGCCTACTGCCAGTATCCGTAATCCTTATTATGTATTGCATCAGCGTCAGAATTCAGATGAACGCTGGCGTGCTTTCGGATATTATAGCATGAAAATCAATTTCACAGATTGGCTGCATCTGTCTGCCAAATACGCTTTTGACTACTACCGCACCAGAGTGCAAAGCACCAATGCGGGTGATGGTATCAATGGAGAAGCCAATACTTCCATGATTACGAATGATTCAATGGACCGTAGTGAAGAAAACTTCTTCGAGTCAAATGCTGAAGTCATTTTGATGGGTGACCGTCAGTTGACTGATAACTTCCGTCTGGGCTTCAATGTCGGTGGTAACTTTATGTACCAGCGTTCGGAAACTTTGGGCGTGGGCGTAGGTAATATGGTGGACAAAGGTAACTGGATGCTGAATGCGGCCAATTTGTTGAGAACCGGTAGTGAGGATGGCTACAAGCGTGCCATGAACTCGGTGTTCGGCTCTGTACAGATGGCGTGGAAGGAATATCTGTCTTTGGATTTGACAGCCCGTAACGACTGGTCATCCACTCTTCCGTCAGGTAACAATTCTTTCTTCTATCCGTCTGCCAACCTCAGTTTCGTAGTTTCCGACTTTTTGCGCTCCATCGACAAACCGTTGCCAAGCTGGGTGACATTTGCCAAGGCACGTCTGTCTGCCGCACAGGTAGGTAAGGATACAAGCCCTTATCAGTTATACAATACCTACTCTTTCAAATTCGATAATGGTGTATTGACCCCGACCAAAGACAATGTGAAGATGAACGACCAGTTGAAGCCTGAAATCGCGACTTCTTACGAAGCGGGTCTGGATATGAAGTTCTTGAACAATCGCCTGGGATTTGATTTTACTTATTATTACAGCAAGACAAAGAACCAGATTATGAAAGTACCCGCAGCAGCTCCCTGGAGTGGAGGACAATGGGTAAATGCAGGTATGGTAACCAATCAAGGCGTGGAACTGATGTTGTATTCCACTCTGGTAGAAACAAAGGATTTTGCTTTTGACTTGAATGTGAATATGGCTCACAACGTATCGAAGGTGAAAGAACTGGCTCCGGAAGAAAATGTGAACTATATGTTCTTTAACGGTGACGGAAACTTCCCTGTAAAAGTAGGTACACGCGCCGGACACAAATTAGGCGAGATTTATGCTACATCGCTTTATAAGCGCAATGAAAACGGTGATATTATCGTAAATGAAAATGGGTTGCCCATGACTGTGACCAATGAGTCCGAATATGTGAACAAACCTATCGGTAATATCCAGCCAAAGCTGACCATGTCTGTATCTCCTACCTTTACTTATAAGGGGATTACACTGTCCGCACTGTTTGATATGAAATTCGGTGGTGATATCTTCTCTTATTCCGAGATGCTGGCTACCGGAAACGGTTTGGCTAAACGTACCTTGAACCGTGGTGAGGAAAACAACTATATGATGGTATTCCCCGGTGTGACAGAATCAGGCGAGGTGAATACAAAACAGGTTTCCGCCTCAGAATACTACGGCTCATTGCAGGCTGAGGATTTCATCTACGATGCTTCATTCATTAAACTGAAAGAATTGTCAATCGGCTATTCATTCCCTTCATCTATGCTGAAGAAGACTCCTGTCAACTCGCTGAATGTTTCATTTGTTGCACGTAACTTGTGCTATCTGATGAAGCACACACCGGGTACAAGCCCCGAAGGTGGCTATGACACTACGATGTTCTCACAAGCCATTGACTATGCATCGTTGCCGTTTACACGTACTTTCGGTATTTCTATCAACTTAGGTTTCTAATTAATTAAAAGGAAAAACTGATTATGAAAATCAAATTATATAAATCCGTAGCCTTATGTTCGTTGCTGGCTTTGGCCGGATGCCATGATTTTGAGGAATTGAATACAAATCCTTACGCACCGATTTACGACCCGACTGTGGAGAATGTATCGGCCGACGGTATAGATATTGATTATACTTTGACGGAACATGCCATGGCAAGTTTGAAAGGGATGGAAGGTGCTATCGGAAGTATTTTTGCCAACTTCACCTACGAAGGTCCTTACAATGATTATCAGACAACAACCAATCTGACTCATGATATCTATGCCGGTTATTGGGGAAACAATGTCAGCGGCTTTGTGAATCAGGCGCCTACCTATTCTTATACGGATGGATGGTCGGCCAGCCGATGGAAGCATTTCTATGATGACCGCAGCACTTCGGAATACAGTCAGTTGGTCAAGACATTCTATTTCTGCAATAAGGATTATTACCATACGGCATTCTATATCACCCGTATTTATTATGCTTTCTTGTTGTCCATGCAGACGGACACTTACGGAGATATTCCTGTAGCCTACTATGTGAAGGGAGCCATGCCACCGGAAGAAAATGTGACCTATACACCTCAAAAGGAAGTTTATAATATCCTTTTCCAGCTGTTGGATCAGGCAATAACAGAGTTGCATCAGGAAAATCTTCCTGCTGTCAGTCAGTATGATTTAGGTGACAATGACAAATGTTATGGGGGTGATGTGGACAAATGGCGTCGTTTTGCCAATACACTGCGTTTGCGCCTTGCTTTGCGTGTATCCAATGTAGACCCGGCTTTGGCCCAGACTCAGGCAAAGGCGGCTTTGACAGACCCTGCCGGTTTGATGCAAAGTCAGGATGACAATATGAAGCAGACTCCGAAACGTCAGTATATCGCCGGCGGTAATGAAAATATCTACGCGTTGTTGTTCAGTTGGACCGGCAATGCTGTATTGTCGAAAGAAATGGAACGGGCTTATAAGAATCAGGCTTTGAAAGAAGGTGCGGCAGCCGATGCCGTTACTTTCAATGAGAATTCTGAGAATTGTTATCTCGACCCTCGTTGTGAAGTTTTATGGTTCCGTCCTACTCCGTTTGATTCGTTGACTACCAGTCCGCTTCCTACAGAGAATCTGAAGAGAGATTTCAACGGAGTGATGAATGGAGAAACCAATGTAGGCGGTTCTTATCTGAACAGATATTCTGCCAACCGCTGTATTCTGTCATCTGATGCCATGAACAAGGATTATTGGTGGAATCTGGCTCGTGAAATTGTCTGGATGGGTTATGCTGAAAGCTTGTTCCTGAAAGCGGAAGCGGCATTGCGCTGGCCGTCATTGGTGGATGAAACAGCCGAAGCCCTTTATTTGAAAGGTATCAAGGCATCTATGGATTATTATGAAATTGATGCGGACAAGGCCAATGAATACATCAGTCATCTGGATGGCGTAAAAGCATTTGCCGGTGGTAGCAAGGAAGAACAGTTGGAACAGATTATTACTCAGAAGTGGATTGCCGTTTTCCCGAATGGAAATGAAGGATGGGCAGAAGTGCGTCGTACCGACTATCCGCGTTATCTGCTGGCTCCGGTTAATGGAAACAATTCCAATGGAGAAGTGGCGTCCGGCAAGCTTATCAAACGCATCAACTATCCTAACAGCGAGTCCCGTAACCCCAATAAACCGGGCAATGTGAACCAGGGTAGCCGTGTATGGTGGGATGTGGCCGATACGATGAATGATAGAGGTCAGTGGCATACTCCGAATAATTTCCGCTAGAAATTGCTATCTTTGTATCCTAGGGAACATAAAAAGAAACAAAATGAAGCAAATTCTATTTTTATTGGCAGCCGTCCTGTTATTGGGCGGCTGTGCGGAAGAGAAGAAGACCGACGTTCGTTGGGCTACTTTCAATATCCGTTACGACAATCCGCAGGACAGTTTGAACAATTGGCAATATCGGAAAGACCGTGTGTGCCAGTTTATTAAGGACCATGAGCTGGATATTGTCGGTATGCAGGAAGTCTTGCATAACCAGTTTCAGGATCTTCGCGCAGGCTTGCCCGAATACGATGGTATCGGTGTGGGACGTGATGACGGGAAGACAGCAGGTGAATATGCGCCGCTTTTCTATCGTAAGGACAAATATGAGGTGTTGGACTCCAATACTTTCTGGTTGGCCGAAAATCCCGATAGCGTAGGAATGATGGGATGGGATGCGGTTTGTGTCCGTATCGCCACTTGGGCAAAATTTAAGGACAAGGCTACCGGAAAGATATTCATGGCTGTCAATACTCATTTTGACCATGTAGGTGAAGAGGCTCGCCGTCAAAGCGCATTGCTCATTATCCGTAAGATAAAAGAGATCGTAGGCGAACGTCCCGCAGTGGTTACGGGCGACTTTAATGTGACCGATGCGAGCGATGCATACGAAACGATCACTACCAACGAGTTTGTGATGAAGGATGCTTATAAGACGGCTGCCCGTGTGACCGGCGTTGATTATACTTTTCATGATTTTGCCCGTATTCCGGCCGAGGATTGTGAAAAGATTGATTTCATCTTTGTCACTCCGCAAGTTCTGGT
>ENA-OPAW01001375-OPAW01001375.1-human-gut-metagenome-genome-assembly--contig:-NODE-1375-length-12091-cov-3.064556_pt1 | contig 12091 bp, 4 predicted proteins | sample MGYA00241060_ERZ501436 | MGnify/ENA primary metagenome ERZ501436 (study PRJEB25962, sample SAMEA2042619) | human gut metagenome | biome: human gut; feature: human-associated habitat; material: faeces... | reverse complement strand
GACCAAAGCATTCCTCGATCTGTTGGGAGAAGATCCGGATGATGTGCGTCATTCATTGAATCGTTTGCCGGAGAAACCGGAAGAGGACCTATTGCCCGAAGGTTCCAAGGGTCATCCTAAATATCTGAATAAATATCCGGGCAAGACGGGGGATAATCCGCAGGATAATGACATCTGTATTATCCGTCTCTCCGAAGTTTACCTGAATGCTGCCGAAGCTGCCTTTAAGTTAGGGGGAGCAGAAAACCTAAAGTTTTCTTTGGATTGCCTTAATGCCATCGTGAGCCGTGCTAATCCGGCGAAGTCTGTAAAAGAGTCGGAGTTGAGCCTGGAGCGTATCTTGAAAGAACGCCGTAAGGAATTGGTAGGAGAGGGACATGCTTTCTTTGATGCCATGCGAAATGGTTTGTCTGTAAATCGTACCGGTGGTTGGCATTTGCCTTCTGTAGCGGCTGCTGCGGTTATTGCTCCGTCTGATCCGCGGGTAGCATTACCTATTCCGCAGGCGGAGATAGATGCTAACCCGAATATGGTGCAGAATCCGCGTTAATGCTTTCTGGGAGGTGAGATATACCGGCTTTTCGGATGACAGGGCTCGAACCGGCATGTTGTGAGACACCAGACAGTTATTCACTGAGGAATCTGCGGGCGATCTCTATCAATGTATCTTTTCCTCTCATTTCGTCTTCTTGCATCATATCTGCTTTAATACTTAGTTCCTGTTTTGTGATATCGATGTTTTGTAAAGCGGGTTGTAGAACTGCTCCTCATAAATGTGGAACAATTCTACAATCCGTCTTTTTATTCCGGCTCTTTCTTGAAGACTTAATTCTTTTATATACTGATGTTTATGATTTGTTTACTTCACCAATATTTTTTGAGGTATAATTATTGGAGTATAAATGCAAATAGGTATTTGTAGATTTAAAAGGATTAGCCAATGAGAAATTTGAAAGCGATATTAATTGTATTGTTGTGTATGTGTGGTATACATGTGCAAGCACAACAGTTGGAAATAAAAGGTTTAGTGATGTCATCGGAGGATAAACAGCCGCTTATCGGAGCTACGGTTGCTGTAAAAGGGGTACCGGGAAGGGGAGTGGTAACGGATATGGATGGCCGTTACACTTTGAAAATAGAACCATCAGATAAAATCCTTGTCATATCCTATATAGGAATGAAATCGTCTGAAGTCAAAGTGCCGAAGAATGGAGTCTTGAATGTGGTGTTGCAGCCCGAATCACTTAATCTGGATGAAGTAGTGGTGACCGGATACGGAAATTTTTCAAAGTCATCCTTTACCGGATCAGCTAACACCTTACGGGCCGACATGCTGAAAAACGTACCGGTACTTTCTGTAGAACAGAAGTTGCAAGGTATGACCACGGGGGTAAATATAACTTCCGGTTCCGGCCAGCCGGGAGCTAACCAGAGTATCCGTATCCGTGGTATGGGTTCATTCAATGCATCCAATGAACCTCTTTTTGTGATTGACGGTATACCGGTCACTTCCGGCAGTATGGGAGCCGGTACGGGGGCCGATGCTGCCTATATGAACAATGCGAAAACAAATGTAATGAGTACCCTTAATCCTGCCGATATTGAGAATATTACAGTGATAAAGGATGCCGCCGCCGCTTCTCTTTACGGTTCGCGTGCTGCGAACGGGGTGATTTTGATCACTACCAAAAAAGGAACGGTAGGGCGGACTAAAGTTACTTTGAGCGCCAGCGGAGGCTTTTCTAATGCAGCTGTCAACTTCCGTCCCACATTGAACGGTGAACAACGCCGTGAAATGATTTATGAAGGTCTTTACAACTCTGCAGTAGACAAGGGACTCCAATCTCCCGAAGCATATGCAAATGCCAATATTGATACATATGCAGGAATACCGGAACTGGGATATACTGACTGGAGGAAAGAACTGATCCGAACCGCTCATAATCAAAACTACGAGGTGACTGCTTCCGGAGGCAACGAGCGAACTACTTTTTATGCTTCTCTCGGCTTTAACCGTCAGGAAGGTTTGGTCGAGAATTCTAATCTGGACCGTTACTCTGCCCGCCTGAACATGACACATAAAATAGGTAGCCGTGTCGAAGTAGGAGGTAACATGATGTTCACCCAGATAAGCCAGGAGATGAACGAGGAGCGCGGTTCCAATATCAATCCCTTTCTTTGTGTTGCTGTATCTGCCACACCTTCTATGCCTGTGCGCGACGTTTCGGGCAACTATGTGGGGTCCTATGCAGGCACCAATGTGAATCCGCTTCGTGACATCCGTACTGACTATAACCGCAGTCGTATGACCCGTATGTTTTCCACCGGTTATGCTTCGGTAGATATCATCAAAGGATTGAAACTGAAAGAGACTCTGAGCTATGACTATACTGTACAGAAAGATTCCCGCTATTTGAATCCGCTTAGCGGGGCAGGTCCCAAGAGCGGAAGTGATGCTCAGACCTCAAAGGGATTTACCGAATATGGTAAGCTATTGTCGTCTACTTCACTCAACTATACCCATACATTTGCCGCTAAACATCACCTTGACATTTTGGCTGCCTATGAACTGGAAAGCTATCAGAGTGATAAAGCTATGGGAGAGAAGGCTAAACTCCCCTCGGATGTGTTGCTTGAGCCGGATAATGCCGCTGTGCTGAAGAGCTTTGTTTCTTCTACACAGGCATACAGAATGATTTCTTACCTGTCCCGTTTGAACTATGATTACGATAATCGTTATTACATTGCAGGTAGTTATCGCCGCGATGGCAGTTCCCGTCTTGCTCCGGAAAGTCGGTGGTTTGGGGTTAGCAGCCAATTCATGTCCAATCACCGAACCACGACCGTTCACCAGATTGAATACACCTTTAGGCAACCCAACTTCATCTACAATCTGTGCGAAAACATACGCGTTTTCCGGTGTCAGCTGACTCGGCTTTACCACAATTGTATTCCCCGTCAACAGAGCAGGAGCGGCCTTACGGGCAATCAAGAAAAAAGGGAAATTCCAAGGCAGGATGCCTGTTGTCACCCCAATAGGTTTCTTAAAGACAAATATATTTTCGTGAGGACGGTCACTAGGAATGATTTCCCCTTCATAGCGACGGGCCCATCCGGCCATATAATCAAGGTAATCAGCCGTAAATAACACCTCTACATTAGCTAATCCTCTTGTTTTTCCACCCTCCCGGATGATAATATCAGTCAATTCCTGTTCCCGCTTGCGGATACCTTGTGCAATCCGAGTTAAATAGCCGGCACGTTCAATAGAGGTAAGACTCTCCCAAGAAAGCTGTGCCTTCACGGCAGCATTTATAGCAGCACGTGCATCTTCCGGTGTGCCATCAGGCATTTTAGATATCACTTCTTCCGTAGAAGGGTTCAATACATCAATCCACTTATCGGATTGGTTTTCGATGAATCGTCCATCGATGTACATCTTTAGTTCTTTCATGGTCTTAAATTTAAAATGAGTATCTTATTTCTTTCAATCTGAAATATTCAAGCAGTATTTTACAAATATATCGTTATTTATAAAGCCCCAAAATGTATTTTTGTTCATTAACATGGAAATTTATACACTTTAAGCTTTTTAAGAAACGAACTGATATTTACCGCCCGATTATACAATAAAGGTTGCCCACTCTATATTTCTTTCTCTTTTCCACGCAGATAAACAGAAGGAGACACGCCATAGTGTGTCTTGAAACAACGGCTAAAATAAAGCGGATCACTGATACCTACTTTATAAGAAACTTCGCTCACATTATAATTACCTTCCAACAATAATTCCGCCGCTTTCTTCAGACGAATAATACGGAAATATTCATTAGGAGTATGCCCTGTCAAACCACGAACTTTTTTAGAGAATACAGTACGCCCCAATTTCATCCGGGCAGCAAAGTCTTCCATCGTAAATTCCGAATTTCCCAACTCCTGCTCTATAATAGCTTGCAATTTATCAAGGAACTGTTTATCTTTATCAGAAGTATAAATAGCCGGTCGCTCTATACTGGGATCATTCACATATTTCTCACGTAACTTTTCACGCTGGTCAATCAATTGAACCATCCGTGCCAAAAGCAATTTTAAGCTGAACGGTTTGGTTACATACGCATCCGCCCCACTTTCTACTCCTTCCAATTTATTTTCGGTAGTTCCCATTGCTGTCAGCAGAATGATCGGAATATGACTGGTACTAAATTCATTTTTTAACTTACGGGTTACTTCATACCCATTCATTCCCGGCATCAGGACATCACATATTATCAGATCAGCATCATAAGTCCGTGCACGTTCAAAACCCGCCACACCATCAGCCTCGGCTACCACCTCAAAATAAACAGATATTTCTTTCTTCAAAAATTCACGAATATCAGTATCATCTTCAATGATCAATATCTTTTTCTTGTTTAAAGGAGCCGCCATCTGTTCTTCTTTTACGAGACGGCACGGAATGCCTTCGTCTGTATGATCCGTTTCTTCCATTAAGGCTGTAGAGATCAAAAAATCTTTTGACTCATATACAGAACTATCCAATGGCAAAGTGACTGTAAAAACAGAACCCTGTCCTTCATTCTCCGCATATTCAATGCTTCCTTTATGCACATTTACAAGTTCGTGAGTCAAATGCAACCCGATTCCCATACTATCACCAGAGAAACTACTTTGCATAAATCGAGAAAAAAGTTGCCCGCGTTTCTCCAAAGGAATACCAATACCGGTGTCTGACACGGAAATGATCAATTTTTTTGTTTCTTCTTCCACATCTACCGAACAAACTATTTTCCCGCCCTCCGGTGTGTACTTAAATGCATTGGACAGAAGATTATAGACTATCTTATCCAGTTTACCTTTATCAACAAACATAGGATAAGAACTGACAGAAGGAATAAATTTAAATTCCATTTCTTTAGATTCCGCCGTTTCCCTAAAACTCAGAAATATATCGTAAAGAAAAACGATAACATCTGTTTCTTCTAATGAAAGAACCAGTTTATTATTCTGCATTTTTCTGAATTCCAGCAATTGATTGATTAATCTGAGCATCCGCTGCGTGCTTCTATCCATCACTTTTATAGGATAAGCCAATTCTTTAGAACCCCTACCCATAGCCTCTATTTTTTCCAAGGCTCCTTGGATCAACGTCAACGGGGTACGAAACTCATGAGAGATATTGGTAAAAAAGACCAACTTATATTCTGTCAACTGTTTTTCTAATTGAATACGATTCCGCAAGATAGCAAACTTATGGATTAGTCTGAATGTCATATACATTGCCATACAAATCAGCATTATATAAATGGCAAAGGCCCAACCTGTTTTCCAAAAAGGCGGAGTAATAACAATCTGTAATACGGTTTCATCTTCCCCCCATACACCGGAAGCACTGGATGCTTTTACATGTAACTGATAAGTACCCGGCAACAAATTTTTATAAGCTGCAAAATTCAAGGAGGAAGGGACTCCCCAATCTTTATCGTATGGAATTAACTTATAAATATACTTGGCATCATTTGCCATAGAATAGTCAAAAGTAGAGAAATCTATACTGAATGAATTCTGATAATATTTCAATTCTATTCTATTTGTATAACTTAATGCCTCTGTCAAAGGAGAATCAATATCCCCGGGACGAACAGAAATTCCATTTATTTTTAAATCAGTGAGAACCACCGGAGAAACGACATGCTGTGGCATGACTTTTTCAGGATCGACCACAACCAAACCATGATTCGTTCCAAACAGCAAATGTCCGTTTTTCATAACACAGGCACTACTCTCCAAATAGACATTGCCGGGCATTATCGCTGAAAAAAAGAAACTATCAAAAACCTCCGTATCCGGATCAAACCGGGACATTCCATATTCGGTACCCAGCCAGATTTTTCCATCTCTATCCTCCACTATAGACTGGACTACATTATTTACCAACCCGTCATCCTCATCATAATGCCGGAATTCCAACTGATCATAAGTTTGTCCTGACTGGCAGACAGAAAAGCCTTTACCGGTGGTTCCAATCCACATACGACCTTTGCTGTCACAAAAAATATTACGAATTTCATTGCTACGTATTTTCCCATTATCCAAATTATAAACGTAATACTGCCGCGAATCATTCAACAAAGAATCCGGATGGAATACATAAATACCATTATTGGTTCCTACCCACATCCAATGATTCCTATCAGCAGTAATAGTACGAACCTCTTGCTCTCCAAAACTCCCCTTCAAAAAATGACGAAACACAAAATCGTTTTTCTGATAAACAGCCAAATCGAGTCCTCCCCCGAAAGTTCCAATCCACATTCTATCCCGGTAGTCCCTATAGATATCATAAATATGATTATGTGCAAGTGAATTCACATCATCAGCCCGATGCACATACCATCTATCGCCTATACATAATCCATTCCCACGGGTTCCCATCCATACTTGCCCTTTGTCATCCTCTTTGAGAGCAAAGACACTAAGATGATAATAATTTCTTTGCAATAAATTCAAGTGACAGTCATAAGCAAACAATCCCCCCCGACGATTTCCTACCCGCACATCCCCATTCTCCATACACGTAACCATACGTATGGTATTGGAACGATCCACCAATTTCTCATTTTCAGGATAAATATAAGTTGCCCCATCATTTAATACTGACAATAAAGCTATGCCGGAATATTCTGATCCCAACCAGATATTACCGGTTCTGTCACCCATAGCATATAAAAGAAAATCAGAATTCACCCGATTAAACTCATCCACATGATACGAGTAATGGGTCATCTCCTCCTTTTGAGAATCATAAACAAACAAACCATTACCATAGGTAGAAATCCATATCAGTCCACGTGGAACATCTTGTATGATATGATAACGTTCATCCCCTATCAACTTAACTTTTTCATCAGACATTAATCTAAAAATCCGGACGGCACGTGTCCGGACATCAATATAATGTACAAGACCAGTGCCATTGGAAATCCACAGATTATTCAAATTATCCTTTTCACATTTTCCTAAACGAATATCAAGCGATGAATCATGAATCAATCTTTTCTCAGACATACTAAACACCTCTCCACCCTCAGGAGTAAAAAACACCCAATCGTTCTGTAAACGACAGGACTCATAGGTATTAAAAGCAGAAAGTTTCCACGGCAACCGGGCTGTCAAAAACAAATTCTTACCTGAAGACTTTTCATAAATACCTCCATCAGAGGTTACAAAAAAAATCTTGTGACGAAAAGACATCGCCCCTACAAAAGACAAACTATCTTGAACTACCTGGGTATATCCCTCTTCTGTCACCTGAAACAGCCCAAGCTGAGTACAAATCCAAATCACTCCCTGTTCATCCTCATAAACGGAATTCACTGCATTAGTTGATAATTTCCCATTTTCCTTTGTAAAAGATACAGAAGAGTGAATTCCATCCTTACAGACTATTTTACGACATCCACTCTGATGATGCCACAGCCAAATATCCCCGACAGCAGTTTCCAATATTTTATTGTAAGGCCGTCTATATTCCCCACACCCCGTAAAATCAACAAAACAATCATGTTTCAAATCGTAACAACTCATTAATTCCGGAGCAGTGATAAACCATAAGAAACCATTTCGATCTTCTTGTATCTTCTTTACATGATGATTTGCCAAAGAAATTTTATCGCCTGATTCCGGACGGAATGTCACAAATGAATGGCCATCATAGCGGCTCAGCCCATCTAATGTACCCATCCAAATAAACCCTTTGCTGTCTTGAAACAGATAACGTACCGAATTATTCGCCAATCCGTCACTAGTCGTGATAAAAGTAGGATGTACATCTACCGATGCATGCATTTCCCAACCTATACACCCAAAAACAACCCATAACAGACAAATATATGTTTTCATACAATTTCAATCAGATTCATACCAGGCATTTAAATATATGACGTACATCATTTTCCCGACATACGCCATATTAGCAAAGATAGTAAAAATAAACGGATGTGCCCTATCAACAAAAGAAAAATCATCTATTCATAGTTTTCCAGTTTCCATTCATCTTTCCACTCTATCATCGGTATGCCATCCTTCACCACAATTGGCAGAAATACATAAGTAGCCTTATATACATCTTGATTAGGATTAACAAGCGTATAAAATCTGTCGGCCACTTTAGGAGTTGCAAAATCCTTTGGATAAGGACGGTGATCCTTGTACCGGGTCAAGAAAGACTGCCAGTCTTTCTTGGGTATATCCGTTTTATTAGTATGCGGTAGCCAACGATCGGCCATAGCCACATAAAGATCCTTTCCCGGAATCTTTATCACACTTGTAATCTGCGAGCAAAAAGAATGTGCATACTCATCACCTATGTGTGGATTCCCTAACACCGTATATTCACCATGATAATCATCGAATACCGCTACTTCCGAAGGGTTGGGAGTATAACTAGTTGTCCCTGATGTATAAATATAATGTTTACCATCCATTACAAAATGTGCTGCCGCCTCACGTGTAAACGGTGGAACCTTTCCAACAAAATGTTCTGAATACCGGCCATTTACATTTGTATAATCATCAGAAAGTTCAGCACATATCTGCTCCCAATGAGGACGCTCAAACCAAACATAACCTTTTCCTGTATCGGGATCAGCATACATGTCAAAATCCCCCACAGCAAAGCCATTAGGTTTCAGATTGCGGACAAAATGATAGGGTCCCATAAAATGTTCAGCTTCTAGAATAACAAAATGCCCATCATTACTTTGTGATTTCAGCCAGCATACATACCTGCCTGTTTTGGCACAATAAAGAATATGTGGGCGTTCCAATTTCTGACAATGATGCAAAGGTGAATGTGGATCAGTAGCAGGTTCAATTATCCTCCCCTCATCTTTCCAATTGTAAAAATCAGTAGATGAGTAACAACGTACTCCGCCAAACATCCGATTGGTACCAAACAGAGTATGAGTTTTATCCTCACCATACCAATAATATTTGCCTTCACGAAAAGTCACTTGAAACCCATGGGCCTGAATAGGTTTTCCTTCAGTATCAAGCCACACTTCACCAGGACGAATGGACTGATAATTTACTGGGACAAGAGGATATGTCTGCACATTTAAATAGCGACATTCTCCTCCCGTTTTTTCTATCTTCACCGAACTACCTGTAGTTACATTGCTGAACCCAAAGAAAGAGGCGTAATCACAATTATCAATACGCATTACTGTATCACAACTCTCTATTCTTACATCTTTCATTGAGAATTTTGTGGCATCGCATATTTTGCCAATCCGATCACAATGTGCTTTGACATTGCCGAAAAAAAAGTTCTTCACCGGCTTCTCCGGTAATGCAGACACATCCACCAATGTGCTACATCCGGTGATCTCCACATCGTGAATGGAAATATTAGCAAACCACGGTGTAAGTGGAGTTATCTCACGGGCCGGATAACGCTGTGCCAACTCACCTACCCAGCGGGCAGAACCAAGCATATCGCAATACAAAGCCTGTCTTTTCACATTAGCCCGCACCCGTTCCACATATATATTCTCCACAAAACCTCCTCGTGGACGACGAGTTTTAAAACGGAAAGCCTGGTCTGTTCCCTCAAAAACACAATCGTACATATATACATTTCTCACTCCACCGGCAATCTCAGTACCACACACAATACCGCCTGCTCCCCTCAGTGCTATACTTTTACGTATAACGACATTACTAGTGGGACGATTCACTTTCAATCCATCCTTACCCCGCCCGGACTTCATGGTGTAACAATCGTCCTGACAATCGAGCGAACAGTATTCTATCAGTACATCATTACTTGAATCAATATCAATACCATCCGTACGTCCATGTCCGAAACTGTTCACTGTAATCCCCCGAATTAAAATATGTTCACAATATTGTGGTACAATATTCCAATACAGTCCCCGTTCAAATGTAACACCTTCTACAAAGACATTCTTACAATTGATAGGGGCAAATGTCTTAGGCAAAAAGACTCCTTCACCATTCTTTCCATCATAAATACGGTCGGCAAGCGGTTTTCTTATCACCTTGTCACTAGACATACTTTCATTACACTTGTATATCTCGCAACTGGTAGGCGGTCCAACTACTTTTCCCTTTCCAGTCAATGCAATATTCTCCTGTCCATCAGCATACAAACAAGCTCCAAGAGAGTAAAGCTCCACCCCCTCATCCCGTGTAAAAACAGCCGGAAGATAATCTATTATATTACCACTGAAACGTAATTCCGCTCCTTCCGAAAGATGCAAATTTACATTACTCTTCAAGATAAGGCGTCCTGTCCGCCATACACCGGGAGGAACTACCACCGTTCCACCACCTCGGCAACTCATACTATCAATAGCCTCCTGAATCGGTTTAGTGGACATACCTTCCTGTTCCATCCTTACCAATATGGTAGATTCGGGAAAAACAGGCCTTTCAAACAAAGGCATAACAAACGGTGATTCAACAGGTTCTATAGTATCGGGCATATTCTGAGGCCCAACTTCACCTATTGTCAGCAACGCTATGCCACAAATAATACTTGTTAATGACATAAACTTAATTATTTAATTAATAATTTATTCGATACATCTAGTTCTTGTCTAATTGAAGTTTTCTTTTAATATATTCCCTTAAATAACTAAGTATTTTGCCCAAATACTAGTCATTAAAAAGAGTTTAACAAATAAACAAGAAAACACTTATCTTATATTCCCCCCATATATCAACTATCCCTTTCGCAATGCTTTATCAGCCCCGACATCTATTCCCTTCCATGCTTTCATATTGGTCCATTCCATATAAGTTTCTGTCCAAAACGAGTCCTCAGCCGGAAGTCCCAATGCTAAAAATATAGTAGCACACATATATAAACTACCCGTATTTATATATGATTCTGACATATTTATCTGGTTGCCGGATAAACCTATTTTTAACCATCCATTCTTATCAAAGTTATTCGGAGTTGCAAATTGTCTATGCAAAACAGCAGTAAGCGCACAACGTACTTGCCCCCCGAGAAGTTTCTCCGGAAGCCTCTTCATTAAACTCATTTGAGAAAGAGCATGGAAAATACCAAAACGATAAACAATAGAACGCCCAACAGCAGGATAGGTTCCTTCAGGTGAAATCAATCGTTCTAATTGTTCTGATAGCCGTTGCTGACGGATTATCTGCTTGTCAAGATTCTCCCCTCCTTCCAAATTATGCTTTTTCATTATAGCAAGGATATCTGTCAACATGGGATGGATAACAATACTATTATAAAAATCCAAGTGAAATTCCTGACCATCACCATACCAAGCATCTCCTTTATACCAACCACCTTCCAAAAAACGATGAATTCCATAATTCAGTCTATATGTGTCACACTCGCCTGTAAATTCCAGCAAAGCAGCCTCCACCATAGATGCAAAAAGCAACCAGTTACTTTCTTTGGGTTTAATGCCTCGAGTTCTTTTCAGTTCCTTAATCAAACGAACCTGCGTTTCTTTATCCAAATTCCCCCAAATTTGTTTAGGAGCTCTTAAAATTCCCTGTACAAGATGAGCAGCATCTACCAGTGGTTGAAAATGCCGATTATCAAACATTAAATAATCCGGCGAGTCTGGATTGACTGCATTCTTAAGACCTTTTAGTGTCATTTGTATATACTTAGCTCGCAATTTGCCTTCTTTTGTCTGATCCTGTCCTAGTTCCAACCAAGGAGCAATTCCACAAATTGTTCTCCCTACAGCCTCCAAATACGAGACCTCTCTTCTCAACGGTTCAGTTGACAAGGATTCAAACGGCATATTCTTTTTCAGTGTCCCTTGACTAAGATTGTCCAATACCGGATTGGCTATTTTTACCATAGTATTCACCCAATACCATCTGTCTTCATTTCCTGTCGGTTGGGCATAAGATTTTAAACAGAAAAGAAGAAAACTAAAGGCAACCCATATTCCTATTCTATTTTTCATTTTGAATTTTCTTTAAACGTAATAAAGCTTCCACATAATAATAATCTGCATAACTCAAAGGTACATCCACTTCCGAATTCTTATTCAAATTTCCTACACTATGTTTCAAA
>ENA-OPAW01001369-OPAW01001369.1-human-gut-metagenome-genome-assembly--contig:-NODE-1369-length-12133-cov-2.526494_pt1 | contig 12133 bp, 9 predicted proteins | sample MGYA00241060_ERZ501436 | MGnify/ENA primary metagenome ERZ501436 (study PRJEB25962, sample SAMEA2042619) | human gut metagenome | biome: human gut; feature: human-associated habitat; material: faeces... | reverse complement strand
TCAAGTCGCCGAAGGCGTATTGGCTGCGACTTCCATTTGGGGAGAAGACTTGAACCGCATTCCTGGATTAACCAGTATGGTAAAAGGTTTCCTGGATGCCATTGAAGAAAAAGGAATGCTTAATGTCGTTAAAGAAATTTGCTGATGCGGACTTATATACAAATAAATCCGGCAGACAATGTCATCGTCGCCGTAAAGGATTTACAGGCCGGTGCATCTTTGGATATCAACGGTAAAACGATCATCGTCCTGCAGGATATCCCGGCAGGACACAAAGTAGCCTTACAGGATTTTAAAGAGGGAGACTATATAATTAAATATGGCGCTCCCATCGGACATGCCCGTAAAGCGATAACTGCCGGAAGCTGGGTGAATGAAAAGAATATCAAGACCAATCTGGAAGGGTTACGGGAATATGAATTCAATCCGCAACCTACTCCGGAACAGTCATCCGGAAAGCCGCTTTCTTTTAAAGGATATCGCCGCAAGAATGGAGAAGTGGGAATCCGGAATGAGATATGGGTGATTCCGACCGTCGGTTGCGTCAACGGTATCACACATCGATTGACAGATCGGTTACAACAGGAGACACAGGGCGCCGGAGTCGATGCGATCGTCGCATTCCCTCATAATTATGGCTGTTCCCAACTGGGAGACGATCATGAGAATACCCGGAAGATTTTACGGGATATGGTTCTGCATCCGAATGCCGGTGCAGTTCTCGTTGTCGGGTTAGGTTGCGAAAACAACCAGGTCGGCGCTTTCCGTGAAATACTTGGCGATTACGATACGGAACGTATCCGCTTTATGGAAACGCAAAAGGTGGACGATGAACTGGAAACGGGAATGGCACTGTTACGAGAACTCTATGCGATTGCTTCGCAGGATCAGCGGACAGATATTCCTTTAAATGAATTGCGTGTAGGATTGAAATGCGGAGGATCGGATGGATTTTCCGGTATTACGGCCAATCCGCTGTTAGGTGTCTTTTCCGACTTTCTGGTAGCCCAGGGAGGGACAACCGTCCTGACAGAAGTTCCAGAGATGTTTGGCGCCGAGACGATCCTGATGAACCGGAGCGAATCGAAAGCTGTCTTTGAGAAGACCGTTCATCTAATTAACGACTTCAAATCCTATTTTATAGAGAACAAACAGCCGATTTACGAAAACCCTTCTCCGGGTAATAAGGCAGGAGGCATTTCCACCCTGGAAGAGAAATCCCTGGGTTGCACGCAAAAAGCCGGAACATCGGCTGTCCGAGACGTGATGCTTTACGGTGAACAGCTAAAAACAAAGGGACTGAATTTGTTGAGTGCCCCCGGGAACGATCTCGTAGCCAGTACGGCTCTTGCTTCATCCGGCTGTCATCTGGTTTTGTTCACAACCGGAAGAGGAACTCCGTTCGGCACATTTGTTCCGACAGTCAAAGTTTCGACCAACAGTAATCTAAATGCCCGCAAACCGAACTGGATCGACTTCAATGCCGGCTCCCTTTTGGAGGGCAAAAGCATGGAGGAACTTTGTGAATGTTTTATCCAGTTTATCATCGGTATCGCAAGTGGCAACCCGACTAACAATGAAAAGAACGGTTACAGAGAGATCGCAATCTTCAAATCCGGTGTGACACTGTGATTCACACAAGTCTGATAGACGCAGATTCAAATAAATAAAATTATATCTGCGTCATCAGACTCATATTTTCTTAAATCTTCTTCTCAATAACTGCTTGTACCACATTCAGCACATAGTCGCCTAACTTCTCAGCTTCACCAATGATATCCATGTAGTAGACACCGTCCTGATACTGGTATTTCTTATTGTTGATATTTTCTACATTGTGGATCTTCAACTGATTGCGGTAATTGTTTATTTCATTTTCGATGTTATAAGACGGATTGACATCGTCACGTACAAGCTCCGACTTCTTCAGAATCTCAATCATACGATGCAAAGCCTTCTCCGTAAGTGCCAACATCTGGTCCACATTGTGATTCTGCTCGTCTGTGAATATCGATTTAAACTCGTTACGGCGTTTGATGCTTCTCGCCATGTTATTGCAAGAGTCCGCTATACTCTCGATCTCCGATACGGCGCGCAGCATGATACGGATTTCTTCCTTACCTTCCGAACTCAAGCGACCTTCCGCCACGCAAGTCAAATAATTGGCAATCTCGATCTCCATCCGGTCACTGATACTTTCGTATTTCTCGACACGGCTATAAATTTTCAGGAAAGCATCCTCATTCTTCTCGTAGAACAGCGCTTTCACCATATCCAGCATACGGCCTGTACGCTCGGCAAACAGCGTGATCTCCTTATGTGCCTGCAAGATCGAAAGTTCGGCTGTCGACAGCATACCCCCCGTAATATAACGTAAACGATATTCCTCGTCCTCGTCTTTCTTTCCTTTGATAAGGAAGCAAACCGTCTTCTCGATCAGCCCGACAAACCAAATCATTATAAAGGTATTGCTGATATTGAAAGCCGTATGGAAAGCAGCCAACTTGAAAGAAACAGCCACTGCTGGATCAGATATATTCATGACATCGGTGACGAACCAAGATACGGCAGCCGTAAACGGATAAAACAAAACCAAGACCCACATAACGCCGAATATATTGAAGACGAGATGCGCCAAAGCAGCCCGCCGGGATTGCGTATTGCCAGTCAAAGCGGCCAAATTAGCGGTAATCGTCGTACCGATGTTTTCACCCAGCACAAGCGCGACTCCCAGATGATAATCAATCCATCCGTTAGCACACATAATCAACGTGATAGCCATCGTCGCAGCAGAAGCCTGCACGATCATTGTCAGGATAGCTCCGATGAACAGAAACAGGATGATGGACAAGAACCCCATGTCAGTATAATTCTGTACAAAGGCAAGCATCTCCGGATTGGCCCCAAGATCCGGTGCATTGGCTTTTAAGGCCTGAAGTCCCATAAAAAGGAAAGAGAAACCGAAAATGAACTCTCCGACCGATTTACGTGAACTTTTCCCGGAAAACAGGAGTGGAATACCGAATGCGAGTAGAGGAAGGGCAAAAGCCGCAATGTCAACTTTGAACCCGAGAGCCGAGATCAACCAGGCGGTAACGGTCGTACCGATATTGGCCCCCATTATGACTCCGATAGATTGGGTAAGAGTGAGCAGACCGGCGTTTACGAAACTGACCACCATGACTGTAGTGGCGGATGATGATTGAATCAGGGCTGTAATTAAAACCCCGGTAAGCACTCCGGTAACCCTGTTCGTCGTCATGGCCGTCAGAATCCTGCGCAGACTGTCTCCCGCAAATTTCTGCAGACCTTCGCTCATGATCTTCATACCATACAGGAACAAACCTAAGGAACCTATAAGGCGTAGAAAATCAAAAAATGAATAGTCCATTTAAAATACGTTTAAGTGGATGTATATCCGATTAATATTCCTAACTTTAGGGGACAAAAGTATAAATAATAACTGAGATACCATGTCTGAAACTATTACAATTTATTGCAAAAATAACAATACTTATAAAGAGGTGCCGATCGGCTCCTCGCTGTTGGACATCTATTCACTGGTTGGCGCACCCCTCCGGTTACGCCCGATGAATGCGCAGGTAAATAACAAAACAGAAGGGCTTACCTTCCGTTGCTGGCATCCGAAAGATGTTGAGTATGTCGACTATTCCGGACTTTCAGGGATGCGGACATATGTCCGTTCCCTCTGTCATATTTTCTCGAAAGCAGTGAACGATGTACTCCCTTCGGCAACTCTGAACCTGGAACATCCCATCTCGAAAGGCTATTATTGCGTTATCCACAACGGCAAAGACATAGACGAAGAAACGATTGGCAAAATCAAGAAGCGGATGCGTGAAATCATCGACGCAGACCTTCCTTTCCATTTGAAAACGGTCCGCACGGTCGATGCAGCAGTCTTGTTCCGTGAAAGGGGCATGAACGACAAGGCCCGTCTGATCGAAAGCGCCGGTATGCCTTATACGTCTTATTACGAACTGGACGGCTATATCAATTATTTCTATGGTTGCCTGACTCCTTCCACCGGCTATATACAGCATTTCGACCTGGTTCCTTATTTCGACGGCGTATTGCTGCGCGTACCCCAAAGGACGAATCCGACAGAGTTGGAACCGGTCATCCGCCAAGATAAAATGTTTCAGGTTTATAAGGAGCATCTGACCCTGCAACGCACGGTCGGATTGGACAACGTCGGCGACCTGAACCGGGCGATAGAGAAGGATATGACATCCGAGGTCATTATGGTTTCCGAAGCCATGCAGGAAAAACAGGTAGCCAAGATCGCAGAGGAGATTGCCGCCCGCTACGATAGCGGTATCCGTATCGTATTGATTTCCGGTCCGTCTTCTTCGGGAAAAACAACTTTCTGCAAACGGTTGGAGATTCAGTTGATTACAAATTTGATCCATCCGGTCGGACTTTCATTGGACGATTATTTCCTGAACCGTGAAGATACGCCGAAGGACGAATCCGGCGAATATGATTTCGAATCGCTGTATGCGCTCGACCTGCCTTATTTCAACAGTGAATTGCAGAAGCTCCTTTCAGGCGAAGAGATCGAAGTGCCGAGCTTCGATTTTGAAACAGGTCACCGCGTTTTCAAAGGGAAGAAACTGAAGATGCAGAAAAACTCCGTCCTGGTGATAGAAGGCATCCATGCCCTGAACCCCGAACTAACCTCCATGATTGAAGATCGCTACAAATACCGGATCTATGTATCCGTGCTGACTTCCATCTCGCTGGACAACCATAACTGGATTCCGACAATCGCCTCTTACGCCGCATCATCCGTGATTATAGGTTCCGCGGATATTCCGCACGCGACACGATCGCACGCTGGCCCAGCGTACGCCGGGGTGAGGACAAATGGATATTCCCGTATCAGGAGAACGCGGATGCGATGTTCAATAGCGCCATGTTGTATGAGCTGGCCGCCCTGCGCAAGGAAGCCGAACCGATCCTGGGCGAAGTGCGCGAATGTGATCCGGAGAATGCCGAAGCATATCGTCTGCTCCGTTTCCTCCGCTACTTCAATTACATTCCCGATGTCGGGCTTCCAGGCACTTCCCTTTTGCGTGAATTCCTCGGAGGCGGCAGTTTCCGGTATTGATCTGCAACAACGGAATATTTTCATATGAAGGAACAAGAATTCCATACCCATGAAAATATTGTTTCACTCCCATGAAAATTTATTTTCCCGCAAGAGAAAATAAATTTTCACCGGATGGTAAAAGATGAAACATTACCTTTGCAGCCAATAAAAAACAGGGAGGATATGAAAGAGGCTTTTATAAAACTGCATATTTCCATTATCTTAGCTGGCTTTACCGGCTTGTTCGGAAAATTAATTACACTGAATGAAGGATTACTCGTTTGGTACCGCATGCTTTTTGCAGCAATTATGCTTTTTATAATCCTTTGGGGAAGTGGAAAATTAAAGCGGACTTCCTTTCGCGAAGTGTTGAAAATAGCGGGAACCGGGCTGCTGTTAGGGCTTCACTGGGTATTCTTCTATGGAAGTATCAAGGCGGCAAATGTTTCGATCGGGGTAGTCTGCTTTTCACTGGTCGGCTTCTTCACAGCCTTATTGGAACCTCTGATTATTGGAAGGCGGATATCGGTAAAAGAACTCTTGTTCAGTCTGGTGACTGTATGCGGTATCGTTTTAATCTTTCAGTTCGACACCCGTTATCGGACAGGAATTATCATCGGTGTGATATCTTCGGCACTGGCAGCTCTTTTCACCATTACAAACAAGAAAGTGGGAGTACGGCATGCTTCCAGCATGATGTTGTTTTACGAAATGATTGGCGGTTTCTTAGGACTGACCTGTCTGCTACCGTTCTATCTGCATTTCTTTCCGGTGGAAACGATCCTACCGGGAATGACCAATTTCCTCTACCTGTTGTTGCTTTCGCTGGTTTGCACAATCGGGCTGTACCTCTTACAGATACAAGTATTGAAACAGGTATCCGCATTCACCGTGAATCTGAGTTACAACCTGGAACCGGTTTACAGTATTATCCTAGCTATGCTTTTTTTCGGCGAGGCGAAAGAGTTGAATCTCGCTTTCTATGCCGGATTGGGATTGATTCTCCTTTCTGTCCTGCTACAGACGCGGGAAGCTACCCGTTGTAAGGGAGCGTAAACCAAAACCGCGCACCTTCTCCCGGCCTCGAATCAACACCGATTGTCCCGTTAAGAGCTTCGATAATGGTTTTGCAGATTGTCAGACCTAAACCGGTTCCCTGCTTGAACGAGTTAATTTTCACGAAGCGGTCGAAGATCGACTGCTGATGCTGAAGCGATATTCCGATACCCGTATCAATTACTTCGATCAGGACATAGCCTTCTACAATGCGGTAAGAAAAACTTATGCTTCCCTCCTCCGTAAATTTGGCCGCGTTCGAGATCAAATTCGAAATCACCTGCGTGACTCGCTTCGGATCGGTATGGATGAGAATGTCCGGCAGAGCATCGAAGTCACAGATCAAAGAAACCTTTTCAGGCATTTTCAACGCGTGTACCTGATACTGCTCATGAAAGATCTCTTTCAGACTGGTATCGGCAAGCGAGTAATCCAAGATGCCCGATTCTATTTTGGAAAAATCAAGTATGTCAGTAATCAGACGAAGGAGCAAATCACTATTCTTATTGATTATTTTGACAAACTCTTCTTTTTCTTCTTTATCGTCAGTCTCGGCAAGAATATTGGAAAAGCCGATTATAGCGTTAAGCGGCGTCCGGATCTCATGGCTCATATTGGCGAGGAAAGCCGATTTCAGCTTATCCGCCTCACGTACCTTTTGTATCTCCAACTCCGACTGCCGGGTTTCATATTCCGCATGGTGCAATTTCTCTTCCAACAGTTTTTCTTCGGTGATGTTAGTAACATGGCAGATCATTTTGTTCTGTCGCCTGCTCCCTTTCGTCTTATAAGCCTGCGCATTGATACGAATCCAGATCGTTTCGTTTTCAATAGCGGTACGACATTCAAAGCTGCAATGATCCTGCTTCCCTTCTATCACCTGGAAAAGCAAGTTGACATTATCGGTCGAACGAATAATCTGTTGTACACCTTCGATCGTCATATACTTATTATTTCTCAAATAGTTGAAAAGCTTGTTATCCTCCGGTGTTTCGTTCAGAAGTGGATTGACAAACAATTCTTTCTTTTCAATATCATATTCGGCAATAAGGGAATGGCCGGACAAGAGGACAGCTTTCAGGATCGCCAAATTGTTTTGCGTCTGCTCCTCTTTGGCTTGTTTTTCCGTTTCGTCGGAAATGATCAGCAAATAGCCGATATGCCCAAATTCCCGGTCGTTCAACCCGATTCCTTTCACCATCAGATATTTGGTTTCATCGGAAATATTGGAATGATAATAGCGGGAATCCCGTATACAATTGAAATCGTATGCAAGCGGAAAACTGAATGCCTTCTTCTTCTTGATCTGATTAAGAATTTTCTCTGGAACAGCCGGATTCTTGAACAGGTTGACTCCTAACAACTGTTCACGGGAGCTACCGAAGATTTTGGTGTCGGCATCGTTTATATCGATCAAGTTACCTTCCGCATCGTATAATTCCACCCCGATCGGCAGATTATTGAAAAACTGCTGAAACTTTGTGCTCAGCTTGGAGATACGTTTTCTCGACTCTTCCAGGTTATAATTGGTTTGCCAGCGTTCAATTATGATGGAGAAAATACCGGCAATGATATGCATATCCTCCACTTCCGGAGCAGTCCAGAAACGGCTCATCCGGACCGAATCGAAACCAATGAAACCTTGTACTTTATTATGGAAGGTAAGTGGAATGATCAGCATAGACTTCAGTTGCTGTTCGGTCAGCAGGATTTTATCGATGTCCGCTTCGGCGGGTAAACCGGCAATATCTCCCAACACGATATCGTGTCCGGCTTTGACGGTGTCAATAATCCACGGGATTATATCGTATGTCAACTTATTCCGATCATCTTTAGGAGCCTTTACCCACGTACTCATCACTTCACATGTGAAATTGGCCGTCAACCCGTCTTCTTCAAAGATGGCAACGTAGCCCCAATCAGCACTGAAATAGTCCAGTAACAAATTCATTGCTTTTTCGATAGGCTTGTTTTCTTCGTTGAAAAGGATTACCAGGACTTCAGAAATAATACGTTTGATTGTCGGCGTCTCCGAGGATATACAAACCTCGGCATTGTCAGGTTCATTATCTCTGGCTTCCAGTAATCGTATCAATTCTTCCCGGGTCAACTGATCGTATGGCGATGCTTTAAGAGTCATATCAGATTCTTTATCTGATCGCAAAAGTAGAAAATAGTTTTGATTTTTAATCCTTTTCGATAATAATAATAATTTAATCTATCCTCCTTTAGAACTATTATATTTTGAATATCGAGGTCATTCCGTGTAAAAAGTTATATTTGCATGTTCTAAACATTGGACGGTCCGGTGATTGTCCTCTCATTATTGAATTTGATTATGTTGAAGCAACAGTTACAACAAAAGTTACAGCAAAAACTCTCTCCGCAGCAGATTCAGTTGATCCGGCTTCTGGAACTTCCCGCCATAGAGCTGGAAGAACGCGTGAAGCATGAACTGGAAGACAATCCCGCTTTGGAAGAAGGAAAGGAAATTGCGGATGACTTTGACCGTACTGACGAAAGTGGCGAGGAGCCTTCATCTAACGAGATGGAGGGAGGAAACGAAACAGACACCGACCTTTCACTCGGTGACTATATGAGTGAGGACGACATACCCGATTACAAACTTCGTGAGTTGAGTGAGCGGGCAGAAAAAAAAGAGGATGTTCCTTTCTCGGTCAGCGAATCCCTGAACGAATATCTGCTCCAACAACTCGGACTACGGGATTTGCCGGAGAAGCAGGTGAAGATCGCCGAATATATCATCGGAAACATAGATGATGACGGCTATCTACGCCGTGACCTGTCCGCCATAGCCGATGACCTGGTGTTTCAGGCGGGACAGGATGTGACGGAAAAAGAAATAGAGACAGTTCTTACTATCATACAAGACTTTGATCCGGCAGGAGTCGGCGCCCGTAATCTTCAGGAGTGCCTTCTTCTTCAGTTGGCCCGTCGGGAAAAAACACCTGAGACGGAGTTAGCAACCCGGATGTTAACTAATTTTTTCGAAGAGTTTACCCGTAAACATTACGACAAGATCATAAGAGGACTGGATATCGACGAGGCCGCCCTGAAAAAGGCCATTCGTGAGATAACAACCCTCGATCCTAAACCTTGTGCCAGTTGGGGCGGTTCTATGGAAACAGCTTTGAGCCAGATCATTCCCGATTTTGTAGTGGAGGCGACAGGTGGTGAACTGATCCTGAGCATGAACAACCGGGGAATCCCCGATATGCGCATCAACCGTGAATATGCGGAGATGTTTCAGGATTATGCCGGTAACAAAGCGAACCAGACAGCCCAAATGAAGGAAGCTGTCCAATTTGTGAAACAGAAACTCGATTCCGCCCAATGGTTCATCGATGCCATCAAGCAGCGTCAGGAAACTTTGCAGCGCACGATGGAAACGATCATCCTCTTACAACGCGACTTCTTCCTCACCGGTGATGAAGCGACTTTACGGCCTATGATCCTCAAAGATGTGGCGGAACGAGCCGGATATGACATCTCGACAATCTCGCGTGTGAGCAACAGCAAGTACGTGCAGACAAATTTCGGTATTTATCCGCTCAAATATTTCTTCTCCGAATCGATGCAAACCGACAGCGGCGAAGAAATTTCCACCCGCGAGGTGAAAAAGATCATGAAAGAGCATATCGACGGAGAAGACAAGCGCAAACCGCTTACCGATGAAGAGCTGGCCTCCATCCTGAAAGAGAAAGGCTATATCATCGCCCGCCGTACGGTAGCCAAATACCGCGAACAATTGGGTATCCCGGTTGCACGGCTCAGAAAAGAAATATAAATTTGAAGCGTTATGAGGTTATTTTCAAATATCATATCCGGTATGTTCCATCCGTTGCTGATGGTGACGTATGGAGTCGTGCTGGCTCTCACCTTCACGTATCTGGCAATCTATCCGCCGACCATGAAGCTGTTGCTCGCAGGCGGAACATTCCTGTCTACCGCGGTTATCCCCGGAGCATTCATCTTTATGATGGTAAAAAACGGGGCGGCAGTCGATCTGGAACTGTCGGATAGACATGAGCGTGTGGTTCCGTATCTGATCTTTATCACATCGATCATGGTCTGCGCTTTCTATATGTATAAAATGATGTTGCCGTTCTGGTTCATCTCCTTGCTATTAGGTGCCTGTGTAGCATTAATCTTGGCACTGCTCATCAACTTTTTCTGGAAAATCAGCGCCCATGCGATCGGGATAGGCGGATTGTTGGGCGGCATTATGGGGGTAGCGCGGATCCACTTGATAAATCCTTACTGGGCTTTTATCATCGTGATCCTGATAGCAGGGCTGGTAGGTACTTCGCGTATCTTTCTGAAAAGGCATACTCCCATGCAGGTATATGCCGGGTTTTGTCTCGGATTTATATGTACCTTTGTAGCCTCATTCTTGAGTTATATCTATTTATTCATCTAATAAAAACACTAAAATTATGAATTTTCCTGCAGATTTAAAGTACACAAAAGATCATGAATGGATCCGTGTAGATGGCAATGTAGCTTACGTTGGTATTACCGATTACGCTCAGGGCGAACTGGGTGAAATCGTTTTCGTCGACATCACGACAGAAGGCGAAGTTGTTGCCAAAGAAGAAGTTTTCGGTACAATCGAAGCTGTAAAGACCGTTTCAGACCTGTTCATGCCGGTAAGCGGTGAAGTGATCGAAGCAAATGCCGAGCTGGATGACAAACCTGAATTGGTGAATGAAGATGTATATGGCAATGGATGGTTAATCAAGATTTCTATCTCAGATCCTTCTGAACTGGATGAACTGATGTCTGCTGCCGAATACGAACAAATGATTGCGAAATGACACCTGTAGTAAGCATTATCATGGGCAGTACCTCGGACCTGCCCGTAATGGAAAAAGCGGCTAAACTGCTTGACGAGATGGAAATCCCGTTCGAAATGCACGCTTTGTCCGCCCATCGTACGCCAGCTGAAGTGGAAGTATTCGCCAAAGGAGCCAAAGACCGCGGTATCAAAGTGATTATTGCGGCTGCCGGCATGGCTGCCCACCTGTGCGGTGTAATCGCTTCGATGACGACAGTCCCTGTGATCGGCGTGCCTATCAATTCGACACTCGACGGTATGGATGCTTTGCTGGCCATCGTACAGATGCCTCCGGGAATTCCGGTCGCCACTGTCGGTATCAACGGTGCTTTGAACGCCGGTATCCTGGCAGTCCAAATGCTTGCCGTCGGAGACGAACAACTCCAAGATAAGCTTGCCGCCTATAAGGAAGACCTTAAAAAGAAGATCGTAAAAGCAAACGAAGAACTGGCTAAGGTTTCCTTCAAATACAAAACGAATTAGTTGAAAGTTGAGAGTTGAAAGTTGAAAGTTAACAAAAACGCAAAGTGTTGATACCGCTTGCCACCCTCGTTGACTCTCACCTTTCAACTTTCACCTTTCAACTTTCACCTTTCAACTAAAAAAGATGGAAGATTTTTTTAACTATCGCCGCCGCAAATCATCTATTGTCAACATAGGGAATACTCCGTTAGGGGGCGATAATCCGATTCGCATCCAGTCGATGGCAAACGTCTCCACAATGGATACCGATGCAGCCGTCCACCAAGCGATCCGGATGATCGAAGCCGGTGCGGAATATGTACGTTTCACCGCCCAGGGAGAACGTGAAGCTCGTAATTTAGGTGCAATCCGCAAACAACTTGACGAAGCCGGATATACGACTCCGTTAGTCGCCGACATCCATTTTAACCCACGCGCGGCCGATGCTGCTGCCGAAGAGGTGGAAAAAGTACGTATCAACCCCGGAAATTATGTGGACAAGGTAAAGACGTTCGATCTGCAGGAATACACCGACGAGGAATATGCCGCAGAGTTACAGAAGATACGCGACCGCTTCATACCATTCCTTAACATCTGCAAAGCACACGGAACCGCCATTCGTATTGGCGTAAACCACGGTT
>ENA-OPAW01001362-OPAW01001362.1-human-gut-metagenome-genome-assembly--contig:-NODE-1362-length-12192-cov-2.267694_pt1 | contig 12192 bp, 10 predicted proteins | sample MGYA00241060_ERZ501436 | MGnify/ENA primary metagenome ERZ501436 (study PRJEB25962, sample SAMEA2042619) | human gut metagenome | biome: human gut; feature: human-associated habitat; material: faeces... | reverse complement strand
CGATAACATCTCTTACTACGATGCTGGAAAGAATGGAAAATCATCTTGTGCCTTCGCTTGGGCTAATTGGGCTTTTGCCGAGAGTAGCGTGTTGTAGGCGGTCTTTAGGTCGAACTCGGAAACTACTTTGTTCTTATACAATTCTTGTTTACTCTCGTAGGTCAGTTGCGCTGTCGCTACAGATGCCTTAGCGGCCTCTACGTTCGCAATGGCGGTGTTTAAGGCCGCTTGATAAGGAACTTGATCAATAATAAATAAGACTTGTCCTTTTTTTACGCTCTCGCCTTCTGCTACGCAAAGCTTTGTAATAAAACCGGATACTTGCGGATAAATATCAATATCCTGTTTTCCTCGAATACTCGCCGAGTAATTATTGGACAAAGTCTTCTCCGAAGTGGATACAGTCATTGTCGCATACCCTGAACTTTGTTGGATTACAGGGTTTTGTTTACACCCAACAGCTACGATACACCATAAGGCGATCGCAGTCTTCATCAATCGATTTTGCTTTTTCATCTTAACTAATACCTATATTTTCGGATGCAAAGCTACTCGCTTATCGGCGAACCATTGTTTCCACAATGAGGCGGTGATTGTTCATTTTGAGATGAAATGATCCGTTATATGCTAATGATCTCTTATATTTGCGGGCAAAATAGTAGACATATGAATCCATTTGAGATAGAGAGAGGAGAGTCGTTCATAATAGGCGATTCCGATTTGAGGGAGTTATTGGATCGTCCTTACAAGAGCGGATATGGCATGATCTTATTTTGCTATAAAGGAACGGCGAATATATCCGTCGATTTGAGCCGATGGGATATCCGGCGCAACACGGTGATCGTATTGATACCGGATACGATCCTGACGTTGAACGCGAGTAGCGAGGATTTCAAGGTACAATATATATCCTTTTCGAAGGTCTTGTTCGACGAGGCCGTATTCCGGCTGGATCCGCCCTTTTTCCGCTTCATAAAAGATAATCCTTGCTATACGCACCCCGCCGATCAAGAGGAGACCATAAACGTGATCATCCGGCTGTTTTGGCTGATTTACATGGATCGGGATAACGTGTACCGTGATATGATCGTGAAAAACCAGTTGCAATGCTTCTTCCTTAATATGTATGATAAGACAAGGTACTCCTTCTCGAGCCGCCAGCAAAATGGGTGCAACCGTGGGGAGGAGTTGTTCCATAAGTTCATCAATTGCATTCATGCCCATTATCTCGACCAGAAAGAGGTCTCTTTCTATGCGAACGAGCTTTGTATCTCTCCCCGTTATCTCTCCACTATCACCCGGCAAGTGACGGGCGAGTCGGCGAAGACCATTATAGACCGGCATATCATATTGGAGACAAAGGTGTTGTTGCGTACCACGGAAATGACCGTGCAGGAGATAACGAATCACTTGAACTTTCCCAGCCAATCCTATCTGGGACGGTATTTCAAGAAGCATACGGGGGAGTCACCCATAGAGTATCGAATGAAAAGGAAGTGATACCACTTACTGCAAGGCGGGTTGCAGTAAAATAGCCATGAGGTTTTGTCCTTATAAAGCTGTGGAAGCTTTTCCCGTTTGCCCTTGATCGAACGTATCCGTGATTAAGGTAAGGGCACCATCTCCCGTCACGTTGCAAGCCGTACCGAAGCTGTCTTGCAAAGCGAATATCGTAAGCAATAATGCCGTTCCTGCCTCGTCGAAACCTAGAATAGCGATGATCAAGCCCAATGAGGCGAGCACCGTACCGCCCGGTACGCCGGGAGCGCCGATCGCGAAGAAACCAAGCAAGATGATAAATACGAGCATCGTCGTGAAGTCCGGCATACTTCCATATAATATTTGTGAGACGGTCAATACGAAAAACACTTCCGTCAAGATAGAGCCGCATAGATGGATGTTCGCGAACAGGGGGACAGTCACGTCAATTACTTCCTCTCGCAAGATCTTGCTTTTCTTGGCGCAGGTCAAGGCCGTGCCCAAGGTGGCGGCGGATGACATGGTGCCTAAGGCTGTCAAATAAGCGGGTCCGTAGTATTTCAATACGCCCCAGCTATTTTTCCGGGAGTAAATCGATGCGACTACATACAGTAAGGTCAACCAGATGTAATGGCAAATGATGACAATCAACAGGACGGATAAAAAGATAGGCAACTGCTTCGTAATCGCCCCCTCATAACTGAGGACACAGAAATTCGCGGCGATGAAAAGCGGCAACACCGGCATCAAGACCCGTTCTACCAATTTAAGCACCATGTTCTGGAATACTTCCAGCAACCTCTCCATCTCCTCGGATTTAACCCATGCGGTAGAAAGTCCCAGCATCACGGCCAATACCAATGCCGACATAACGCTCATCACTGGCGGAATCTCTAGATTAAACAACATGGGAGGGATGTCTTTTAGATCTTCCGAGGCGGTTTGAATATGCAAATGCGGTATTAACTCGTAACCCACAACGGCGCCAAAGGTAGCGGCGCCAACCGATGACAGGTATGCGATACTAAAAGCGAATAATAAGACTTTGGATGCGTTGCTTTTTAAGCGGGCGATGGATGGTGCCACGAATCCTAGAATGATCAACGGAACCAAGAAGAAAATAATCTGTCCCGTAATTTGTTTTATGATCATGACCGCTTTTAACACAGGCTCGTTTACGACAAGCCCAACCAGAAGTCCGATCAAGACGGCCAGTATCAACCGTACGATCGTGTTGGAAAGAATCTTTTTCAGCATATTCGGATGTTTTTATTTTTCAATGACAGCAAATATAAGATATTTTCTTGTGTGAATGGGTGGGTGGACAATTTTCATTACTTTTGTTTGATGAAAATAAAATCGTATTTTATAATAAGTAATATGAAAAACATGAAACAAGCTTTACTAGTAGCGGGCTGTTTATTGGCTACCACTACATTATTTGCCCAGACCGAGAAGGGGGACTGGGCTCAGTTTGGTCGTTATGCGGAGGCTAACAAGACCGTGAAAGTCCCTTCGAATGTGGTATTTATGGGGAACTCCATTACAGACGGATGGTGGCCGGCGGATTCGACCTTCTTTATCCAGAATAATTTCGTAGACCGTGGGATCAGCGGACAGACAACCTCGGAGATGTTAGTGCGTTTTCGCCAAGACGTTATTAATTTGAAACCGAAAGCAGTGGTAATCATGGCGGGTATCAATGATATCGCCCACAATAACGGCATGATCGCTTTAGAGAACGTGTATGGTAACTTGGTCTCCATGGCGGAATTGGCGAAAGTAAATAATATAAAGGTGATTTTTTGTTCCGTGATGCCGGCATACGATTTTCCTTGGAGACCGGGTATGAAGCCGGCCGATAAGGTTATCCAGCTCAATAAATGGATCAAGGAGTATGCGGATAAGAATGGTTTGACATACGTGGATTATCATTCCGCCATGAAAGATGAGCGAAACGGATTGCCTGCTAACCTGTCGAAAGATGGTGTGCATCCTACCTTGGAAGGCTATAAGATCATGGAGAAGATCGTGCTGGAGGCCATTCATAAAACCGTAAAGTAAGCAGATGAGAAACTATTTATTGGCTTTATCTTGTTGTACGGCTTTATCTTGTTGTACGCAAGTGAAAGTTTCCGAGGTATATACGGCGGCGGCAGAGAACTCTTTACGTGCTCCTGCCGTTCCTTTGGTCACGATCGACCCCTAAAGAAGCTGAGACGATCCCTATACAAGCGCATGGTCGTTTGCCGATCAATTGAATGATGAGTCGGTACGGCATTGGACCGGCCGTGATTATCCGCTTCTGGGCAGTATACGGGTAGATGGTAAATCATACCGTTTCATGGGAATGGACGATATACAGGTGACCTCGGTGATCGGTACGGCCTCGGATGGCCTATGGGAGGCCGATTATACGATGTCTCAGCCTGCCGGAGATTGGTTCGCCGAGGCTTATGATCCGAAAGGTTGGAAGCAGGGAAAAGCCGCTTTTGGAACGGAAGATAATCCCAATTGTTCCACGCCTTGGTCTACAGGAGATATCTGGGTACGTCGTACGTTTGACTGGCCTTCGGATGAGCGAAAGGATGCCCTCTACCTCCAATATTCGCACGATGATAATATCGAGGTGTATCTAAATGGAAAGCAAATCGCCGTGGCAGGGAATGGTCTGGACTATGATTTGCTGAAAGAGATACCGGAAGCGGTGGCGGAAAGCTTGAAGCCTACGGGTAACGTGTTGGCCGCTCATTGCCGGAACAATGGGGGAGGCGCTTATGTGGATATGGGAATCATGCGGAAGGTGAAACGAGGAGATACGTTCGATGAGAAAGCGATCCAGAAATCCGTGAACGTGATGCCTACGCAAACATTCTACACCTTTGAGTGCGGTGGTGTAAGTCTGGACTTGATTTTCACGGCTCCCTTCTTGCTGAATGATCTGGAGCTATGACTTCTCCGTTTAATTATATAACCTATCAAGTCCGCTCCATCGACGGTAAAGATCACGACGTGCAATTATATATGGAAGCCACGCCGCAATGGGCCGTGAATACGATCGATCAAGAGGTGACTTTTGAGAAAACGGAAACCCCTGATTTAATTTACCTAAAGACAGGAACAATCGATCAAGAGGTTCTGGCGAAAACCGGGGATGATGTACGGATTGACTGGGGATATTTCTATTTGGCTATCCCAAAGAAACCGGGAGTCTCCGCAACGATCGACGAGTATTATGCTACGAAGAAAGCTTTCATGACTACTGGTAATTTACCGGCTGGATCGCAAAGTATCTCTTCGGATATGCGCAAGCAAATGACGGTTCTCGCTTATACGGACCCGATCGGCAAGGTCTCCAAGGAAACCGTCTCCGGACATTTGATGATCGGTTACGATGATTTATATTCGATCCAGTATTTCCAAGACAACCGGATGCCTTATTGGAAGCACGACGGGAAAGTGGATATCCATCAGGCGTTTGAGAAAGGGGAGGCTTCTTACGAGGATCTGATGCGGCGTTGCGGTTCCTTTGATTCTTCTTTGATGAGCGAGACGAGTGCCGTAGGAGGGAAGAAGTACGCCGAGTTATGCGCTATCGCATATCGGCAGGCGATCGCCGCCCATAAGTTGGTGACTGATAAAGAAGGGACTCTCTTATTCCTCTCTAAAGAAAATTTCAGCAACGGTTCTATCGGAACGGTGGATATAACGTATCCTTCCGCTCCTTTATTCTTAGTGTACAATACGGATTTGTTGAAAGGAATGATGAACCCTATTTTCTATTATAGCGAGAGCGGACTGTGGAAGAAACCTTTCCCTTCTCACGACGTGGGTACATATCCGGTTGCGAACGGTCAGACCTACGGTGGCGATATGCCCGTGGAAGAAAGTGGTAATATGCTTGTGCTAGCGACCGCTATAGCAATAGTGGATGGCAATGCTGATTATGCCGCCCAACATTGGGAGGTTTTGACTACATGGGCGAATTACTTGTTGAAGGAAGGCCTTGATCCGAAGAACCAACTTTGTACGGATGATTTCGCCGGGCATTTCGCCCATAACACGAATTTGTCCATCAAGGCAATTATGGGAGTTGCCGGCTACGGGAAATTGGCGGAGATGTTAGGCAAGACGGATATCGCTAGGCAATATAGGGAAGCCGCCCGTGAGATGGCCGCTAAGTGGGTAAAAATGGCAGATGATGGCGATCATTACCGCTTGACTTTCGATAAGCCGGGTACTTGGAGCCAGAAATACAACTTGGTATGGGATCGCTTGCTGGGCTTGAATATCTTCCCAAAAGAGGTTGCCGCTATGGAAATGGCTTATTACAAGACAAAGCAAAATAAATACGGTTTGCCGTTGGATAACCGGAAGGATTATACGAAGTCCGACTGGATTTTATGGTCCGCTTGTTTGACCGGATCGATGGAGGATTTTAATACGTTGATGATTCCGGTCTGGAACTATGCCAACGAGACGACTTCACGTGTTCCTCTAAGCGATTGGCATTTTACTTCTGATGGTACGCAACGAGGTTTTCAAGCCCGTTCGGTTGTCGGGGGATATTTTATGAAGATGCTGGAAAAGAAGCTAGGAAAATAATGTTATTCTAAGAAACGGAAGGGGGATGGCCTCCTTCCGTTTCTTAGTTTTGCGCATATGGATATTCACTGGGGGCGATGCCTGTGATCTTCTTAAATATAAGGCTGAAATACTGTACGTTCGGATAACCTAGTTGCCGTGCTACCAGAGCGGGAGTATTACCGTTTTTCAGTAGCATTGTCTTAGCCACACTCAACCGTTTGAACTGAAAATATTCCTCCAGCGTTTTGCCGGTCTCGAATCTTAACAGGTCGTTGAAGTAAGCGACAGAAAGATTCAGTTCTGCCGTACAATATTCGATGGTGGGTAGCTGGCCGTTCTCTAATTTGCCGGAAATGATATACTCGTCGAGGAGCCTTTCCAATTTCTCCAAGATAGCCTTGTTCTTATTCTCCCGGGTAATGAACTGTCGCTCATAATAGCGTGTACAATAATCCAATAATAATTCAATGTGGCGGGATAGAATGGTACCACTGTGTGTATCGATGGCATGGTGAAGCTCATCCTCGATGTTTTCAAGACAACACGTAACTTTGGCTGTCTCACGTTGGGAGAGATGTAGCGCCTCTTCCTTATTATAAGCGAAGAAGGTATAGTTCTTAATATGGTTGTCCAATGACGTGCGGAACAATAGGTCGGGATGGAACGCTAAAAGGTACCCTTTGTCGGGTAACGTATTATTCTCGCTCATGCGGAAAATCTCACCGGGTGTAAGAAACACCATCGTAGCGTTGGAATAATCGTAATACTTACGTCCGCAACAATGGCAACCGTCCAGGCAGTCTTCTATCAAGAGTATTGCGTAGAACTCGAACTTTACGGCCTCTTGCTCTAGGTTCGGGCTCTCTAGATTGATGAGGCTTACTTGTGGGTGCAGCGTCTTGCATCCCAAGCACCGGTTACATTCATATACGGTCTTAATATCTAACATCTTCTTGAACGCCTTCTATAGATTCGTTGATAGACCGATCTGCGTACGGTATTCACTTGGCGTATATCCTACCCGTTTCTTGAATAGCCGACAGAAGTGCTGCGGATATTGGAAACCGAGGGAATATGCGATTTGGCTGACTGTGTCCGCCGTGTCGGAGATACGTTCTTTGGCTAGCTCGATTACTTTCTCTTGGATGTATTCCTGCGGTGATTTGCCGGTTTCCTTCTTGAACATGTCACCGAAATAGTTCGATGAGAGGCAAAGCTTGTCGGCAAAGTATTTCACCGTAGGCAATCCGTCCTGTTCGGCGAGTGCACTTTCGAAATACTCATCCAATAGATTTTCGAAACGTGTCAGCACATCCCGGTTTGTCTTGCCTCGGGTGATGAACTGCCTTTCATAAAAACGCATACAATAATTAAGTAGCAGTTCGATATGGTTTACAAGTAAGGTTTTACTATGTTTATCCACGCCATGCTCCAGTTCCATACGGATAATCTTCAGGCAATCCATCACGATAGATCTTTCTTCTTCCGAGAGATGTAACGCCTCGTTTACCTCGTAAGAAAAGAACGTATATTTCTTGATACTCTTTCCGAGTGACGTTCCACGCAGTAAATCGGGATGAAAAAGAATACCATGTGCGTTTACTTGGACTTTATCGGTGGTCGGGTTTGTTTCCGCTGTTTGCCCGGGGGCGAAGCAAACGATCGTGCCTTCTTGGTAATCGTATGTCTGGCGTCCGTATTTGATATCGCAGGCTTTCTCTAGTTTTAGATACAGCGCATAGATGCCGTAATTGAAGCGGATGAGATCTACACTACTCGTCGCTTTATTCAAATCTATGACACTGACAAGCGGATTTAGGGTTTCGAGGCCATATAGTTTGTTATATAGGTCTACACTATCTAAGTTAAGTATCTTATCCATAGCCGTACGTATTTAATCAATAATTCTGTACGCGAAAATAGAAGATAATTCATATATAGTTATAACCCTAATTACGGATTATATAACCATTGTTACGGATTATGTGTATTTACAGGTTTTCTGGCTGATTCTGCAAAACCTGTAATTGAGGTCATGACATCCGTAATTTATCTACAAAGGGATGCTATTTGAGCTTCTATCTTTGCCATCGTAAAAATAAACAAGGAACGACATGAAGAAGTCATTAAGAGAATTATGTACGGCAATAGCCATATGCTTTTGCGCTACGGGAAATCTGTTCGCTACAGACAATCAATTTAATACCGATCATACAATGGACAAGAATTTGAATCTAACTAAGGAGTGGGATAAAGTATTCCCACAGAGTGACAAGGTGAGCCATAGTAAAGTTACTTTTCGTAATCGCTATGGCATTACGCTTGCCGCCGATATGTACAAACCCAAGCATGCGGATGGAAAATTGCCTGCTATCGCTATTAGCGGTCCGTTCGGTGCCGTGAAGGAACAATCCTCGGGTTTATATGCGCAGGAATTGGCGGAACGTGGATTTCTGACGATCGCTTTCGATCCGTCATATACAGGCGAGAGTGGCGGAGAGCCTCGTTATGTAGCTTCTCCCGACATCAATACGGAAGATTTCTGTGCGGCCGTCGATTTCCTTTCGACACGTGATGATGTGGATGCGGAACATATCGGTATCCTCGGTATCTGCGGATGGGGAGGCATGGCTCTTAATGCGGCGGCTATCGATACTCGTATCAAAGCGACCGTTACCTCTACGATGTACGATATGAGCCGTGTGAACGCTAATGGCTATTTTGATGCGATGGATACCGACGCACGTTATGAATTGCGCAAGCAACTCAATGAACAGCGTACCGCTGACGCAAAGTACGGCTCATATGCCCTTGCGGGAGGCTTACCCGATACGTTACCCGACGATGCGCCTCAATTCTTGAAAGACTACTACGCTTATTACAAGACGAAGCGTGGTTACCACAAGCGTTCGCTCAACTCGAATGGCGGATGGAACAAGACCTCGGCTTTATCTTTCATCAATATGCCTATACTCTCGTATAGTGACGAGATTCGTAGCGCCGTATTGATTATTCATGGAGAGAAAGCGCATTCACGTTACTTCAGCGAGGATGCTTTCAAGAAACTGAAAGGTGATAACAAGGAATTGCTAATTATACCCGGAGCGAATCATGTGGATTTGTACGATCAGATGAATGTCATTCCCTTCGATAAGATTGAACGGTTCTTTGTAGAAAACTTCAAATAAGATCCATTATGCAACAGATAAAGAATATGGAATTTAGTGGTGAGCGCCCTTTGTTCGCCTCTCACGATTTACAATTAGACAATGTCGTTATTCATGCCGGGGAGTCGGCATTGAAAGAAATGTGAAAGTCAAGTCAGAGTTTTTTCTTTAAAGATATCTGAGTATCTTAGGGTAAATATCCGTTTTGGCACGTGGATGGCTTCACCATCAAGAATAGTCTGTTTACCGAAGGTGGACGTGCTGCGTTATGGTACTCCCAAAATCTAGTGATGACGGATACACGGGTGGAAGCCCCAAAGATGTTTCGGGAGATGGACGGTATCAGACTGGAAAACGTACAACTACCCAATGCTCAAGAAACCCTTTGGCATTGCCGGAACGTGGAATTGATAAATGTGCAAATAGATCATGCTGATTATTTATTTATGCACGGCGAGAACATTAAAATCCGGAACTACGCTCAAAATGGAAACTACTCGTTCCAGTATTGTAAGAACGTGGAAATCCGTAATGCGGTCATCAACTCGAAAGACGCTTTCTGGAATACGGAGAATGTTACCGTATACGATTCCGAGATTAACGGCGAGTACTTGGGGTGGCACTCGAAGAACCTGCGTTTGGTAAATTGCAAGATCTCGGGTACGCAGCCGCTTTGTTACGCCCACGATCTTATGATGGAGAACTGTACGATGGCAGATGATTGCGATCTAGCCTTTGAATACAGTTCCGTGCAGGCGACTATCAACAGCTCGATCCGTAGCGTGAAGAATCCCCGTACGGGAAGTATCACCGCCGAAAGTTATGGTGAGGTAATCCTCGACGAGAACATCAAGGCTCCGGATAATTGCCAACTGAGGCTATGGAATGAACGTACTTGCTTTTCCGCATAAAGAATATGAGATATAACTTCGATGAAATAGTGCCTCGTACCGGTACGAACTCTTATAAATGGGATAGTGCCGTGGGCACGGATGTACTACCGATGTGGGTGGCCGATATGGATTTCCGTACGGCACCCGTTATTATCGAAGCTTTACGGCAACGTGTAGAACATGGTATTTTCGGTTATACCCAAGTGCCGGATGCATATTACGAAGCGGTGACAGGTTGGTTTGAACGTCGGCATGGATGGCAAATACGGAAAGAATGGATGATTTATACCTCCGGTGTTGTTCCGGCTATTTCCGCCGTTATCAAAGCATTGACCGAGCCGGGTGATAAAGTACTGGTGCAGACTCCGGTTTATAACTGTTTTTTCTCATCCATCCGCAATAACGGATGTGAGATTATCCGCAACCCTTTGTCTTATGCCCATAATACATTCACGATTGATTATGAGGATTTGGAGAGAAAAGCCGCTGATCCGAGGGTAAAGGTCATGTTGTTGTGTAATCCTCATAATCCCGCTGGAAGGGTATGGACACGTGAGGAATTAAGTCATATCGGCGAGATATGTATCCGTAATGGTTTAACAGTCGTATCGGATGATACATTGCGAACTTGTATTTCCGGAATATACTTTTACGCCGTTCGCATCTATCTCGGAAGAATTCCTACGGCATTCCGTGACATGCCTGTCGCCTAGCAAGGCTTTCAATATCGCTGGATTACAAATCGCCAATATCGTGTGTTACGATGAGAACCTACGTCGGAAGATAGACCGGGCAATCAATATCAACGAGGTATGCGATGTGAATCCTTTTGGTGTAATAGCTACCATAGCGGCCTATAATGAGGGAGAGGAATGGCTGTCGCAACTGATCGATTATTTATGGCAGAATTACTTATACATGAAAGATTTTTGCGGGAAATATCTGCCGGACTTCCCGATAACCTTGTTGGAAGGCACTTATCTAGTATGGATAGATTGCCGTAAGTTTGGTAAATCATCGGAAGAATTGGAACACTTGCTGATCGAGAAAGCGAAGCTATGGCTCAATGCTGGAACGATGTATGGAGCAGAAGGCGAAGGTTTCATGCGTTGGAATATCGCTTGTCCACGTTCCTCGCTGATAAAGGGACTGGAACGGTTTAGGAATTTTGTAGGTAGTGGCTGTTAAAGAATAGTGATGATAGAAAACGAGAGAAGGGGAAAACAACAATTGCTTTCCCCTTCTTTCATATATCTCTCGCTAGATAAAAGATTCGTTTTACTCGATCTCGATGCTATGTTTTACCGGAGTAAGAATGAACGTGAACTCATAGTCGCCGTAAGGAATTTGATATTCCGGGAGTGCGATAGTTCCCCAGCTATTTACACAGCCCAATCCCATCTGCACCTTATCGAGACAAAGGTTTGTCAAGTCAGCTTCCTCTACTTCGGGAGAGTGTCTTTGATCCTTCCGGGCACCGTCGTCCAAAGACTCGATCGTATAATGTAAAGCGGAAGCGGAGAATGGGGCAGAGGCTACAACCTCGATACCGTTGCCAGCCTCGTTCAGCATTTTCCACCAGCGGATATCCGATTTCGTTCCATTCTCTTGCGGACGGATATACGAATAGAATTGCTCATCTACGGTCTGGCGGTAAATAGCCAAGTCGGCGTTACCCTTGCGGTCGATATAATTCTCCACGGGACCACGACCGTAGTATTCGATATTCTCGAATGATCTCGGCATCGGCATTTGCATACCGAAGCGAAACATGGGGGATACCTTGGCATTCTTGTCTGCTGTCATTTTCTGGGTAACCTTGATCGCACCCTTGTTATTGATCACGTACGTCAAGTTCAACTTGGCGGATACGGTCGGCATATCGTAAACGGCCTCTACGATCACTTGCTTGTTCTCCATCCGTTGGTTAAGAGAAGTCAGCTTCATCTCCAGATTCTTCCATGCGGCGTACTTTTTCTGTAGGCCAGCTCCGAAATCATTGTCTGTCGGTGCGCGCCAGAAGTTAGGAGTCAAAGCCTCTCCTTCCTTGATCATGTCTTGGCCGT